>ERZ773259.1122-NODE-1122-length-23973-cov-4.044109_pt1 | contig 23973 bp, 19 predicted proteins | sample MGYA00511961_ERZ773259 | MGnify/ENA primary metagenome ERZ773259 (study PRJEB29015, sample SAMEA2737775) | human gut metagenome | biome: human gut; feature: human-associated habitat; material: faeces | place: China | collected 2012 ...
ATCCACGGTCACCAAATCCATTGTCTGTCCAGGTTCCGCCGGAATATTCCATTACGAAATAGAGTCCGCCAAGTCCGGCAAGCCCTGCTCCGATACAGGTAGACAGATATTTGTATTTGATAACATTGATACCTGCTGCATCTGCTGTTCCAGGATTCTCGCCAATTGCACGAAGATTCAAGCCTGCTCTTGTCTTAAATAAGAAGAAAGACAAAACCACCGCTACGATCACACAGAGATATGTCATAAATCCATAATTGAATAAAATCGGTCCGATTACCGGAATCTTAGATAATCCCGGGATTTTGGCTGTGTAAGCACTTCCTGTTACTTTTACAGAAATCTGTCCGACACCACCGGCAAGTTTGGAAATAGAACCACCAAAGAAGTTACCAAAACCTGTACCAAAGATTGTAAGAGCAAGACCGGTTACGTTCTGATTTACACGAAGAGTAATGGTCAGGATACTGTAGATCAGGCCACCGATCATTGCACATGCAAAGGCACATACAAACGATATCAGGACACCTATAAATGCATTCGGATTCGGGTTATCTTTTTCATAAAGAAAAGCTCCCATCAGGCCGGCAATACCGCCCATATACATAATTCCCGGAATACCAAGATTCAGGTTTCCGGATTTCTCCGTCATAATTTCACCAAGCGCACCATAAAGAATACAGATGCCCTGGACAATTGCTTTTTGAATAAAGATGGTCAGTACACTCATTGCATCTACCTCCTATTTTTTTGTACGCTTTACTCTGTAGTTGATAAAGAATTCTGCCCCGATCAGGAAAAACAGAATAATGCCGAGAATAACATCGGATGCATTTTCATTCAATCCATACTGAGTCGCAATCTGAACAGCACCCTGATTCATAAATACAATACCAAAAGATACAGCCACCATAATAAAAGTATTGAATTTGGAAAGCCATGCAACGATGATTGCTGTAAATCCACGTCCTCCTGCTGTTGCAGTAGAGATTGTATGGCTCGCACCACTTACAATAACAAATCCTGCGATACCACAGATTGCACCAGAGATTGCCATGGTACGGATAATAACTTTCTTTACATGGATACCGGCATATTTTGCAGTATTCTCACTCTCACCAACTACAGCGATCTCATAACCCTGTTTGCAGTATTTCAGATAAATGAACATCCCAACAGTCAAAATCAGAACGATCAGAACATTCCAGCCGTATTTCTGTCCAAACAGTTCCGGCAGCCAGCCTGCCTGTGTTGCCTGATTAATGATACCAACAGTATTAGAACCTTTTGGATTTTCCCAGAAAACGATACAATATGTAACCACCTGCATGGCAACATAATTCAGCATCAGAGTAAAAAGTGTTTCATTTGTATTCCAGTATGCTTTGAATACCGCCGGGATCATACCCCATATCATGCCGCCAAGTGCACTTGCAATAAACATAACAATAAGTAAGGTCACCGGTGACATTTTATCACCTGCATAGATCATCACCGCTGCGGAGCAGGCTCCACCAATCAGGATCTGGCCTTCTGCACCGATATTCCAGAATTTCATTTTGAATGCCGGAGCAAGTCCGATTGCAATACACAGGAGAACCATCGTATCACGTATTGTCTGCCAGATACGACGTTCCGATCCCATTGCTCCATCCCAGATTGCTTTATATACATCTACCGGATTCATCTTGACAAGTGCGACGATTACAGCGCCGCACACGATCAGCGCAAGGATCAGCGCAATAAATCGAATCAGCAGTCTTTCCTGCCATCCGGCTTTGTTTCTTCTTTTACTTACCTGTAAGAAAGGTTCTTTATTCATTGACAACCCCTCCTTTTTCATGTTTCGTCATGAGAAGACCGATTCCTTCTTTGGTTGCAGTTCTGCCATCAACCACTCCGCTGATTTTTCCTCCACACAGTACCGCAATGCGGTCACAGAGTTCAAGTACTACATCAAGATCTTCAATTACACAAACAACTGCTACGCCTTTTTTCTTCTGCTCATTCAGAAGCTGATAAATAACATGAGAGGTATTGATATCCACACCGCGAGTCGGGAATGCTACAAGAAGAACTTTTGGATTCTGTGCGATTTCTCTTCCTACCAGAACTTTCTGTACATTACCACCTGACATCTGACGGACCGGTGCAGAGATACTTGGTGTCATAACTTCCAGCTGATCTTTAATCTTCTCTGCAAGTGCTCTAGGTCCCTTACGATCCAGGAAAGGTCCCTTTCCATTACGATAGCTTCGGATCATCATATTGTCCGTCATATCCATATCACCGACAAGCCCCATACCAATACGATCCTCTGGAACAAAAGCAAGGCTGATTCCCGCTTCATTAATGGAAATTGAATCCATTCCGGAAAGTTCCATTTCGCCTCCGTTATCATCCAACAGACGTATGGAACCACTTTCTACATTCTGCAGTCCTGCAATCGCCTCAAGAAGTTCTTTCTGTCCACTTCCTGAAATGCCGGCAATTCCAAGAATCTCCCCTGTATTGACTGTCAGATCCACATCATCCAGTGTCTTGACATTTTCTTTGTCCTTACAGTTGATTCCCTCAATGATCAGACGCGGTTTTACATTTTCAGGTTTCGGACGTTCGATGTTCAGATCTACTTTGGCTCCAACCATCATTTCTGAAAGACTCTGCACATTGGCCTGTGCTGTCTCTACCGTGTCAATATACTGACCCTTTCGAAGAATTGCAACGCGGTCAGACAAAGCAAGAACCTCCTGCAATTTATGGGTAATGATAATGATCGAACATCCATCGTCACGCATGTTTCGAAGAATATCGAACAGCCTGTCGGCTTCCTGTGGTGTCAACACTGCTGTCGGCTCATCCAGGATCAGGATCCTTGCTCCACGATACAGCATCTTCACAATTTCAACTGTCTGTTTTTCAGAAACGGACATTTCGTAGATTTTTTTGGAAAGATCCAGATCAAAACCATATTTATTGACCAGTTTCTGAATATCTTCGGTTATTTTTTTCATATTGAGTCTGGCCTTACCAGGCAGACCCAATACAATATTTTCTGCTGCCGTAAGTACATCTACCAGTTTGAAATGCTGATGTACCATACCTATTCCTAATTCATAGGAGTCTTTTGGCGAACGGATTTTTACTTCCTTCCCATTTACAAAAATATGACCTTCATCTGGATAATAAATTCCATAGATCATATTCATCAGAGTCGTTTTACCGCTTCCATTCTCACCTAAAATTGCGAGAATCTCTGATTTCCTCAGCGTAAGATTTACATGGTCATTCGCCTGGACTGATCCAAATCGCTTGGAAATATCTCTAAGCTCGAGTGCATAAGTTTCTTCCACTATCGTTCCCTCCTTTTATCTGATATATTGTCATATCTGCAAAAGAAACCTCCGCCCTGAAGACTTCCTTTGCACGTATAACAAGAAAAAAAAGCAGAGCTGCTGACCCAGCAGCTCCGCCTGTTTCAGATCTTATTCTGTGATAGATGTGATTCCATCGATAGCTACATCGAATGCCGGTGCAGAACCATATTCTGATTCATGGAAATATCCGTCAGAAACATATTCTGTATCACTGCCATCTTTCTTATAAGTAGTAAGTTCTTTGCCATCTACTGTAAATGTAGAAGTATCGAATACATGAAGGGATCCGTCTGCAAGTGCATCTTCCACTTCTTTTACTTTTTCGTCTGTTCCTTCTGCTACAACTTTCTCATTGAGAGGTGTGATCTTGTCAGCGCCGTCGGAGAAACCTTTGCACCAGTCAGTATCAATTGCTGTTCCGTCAAGCATGCACTGTACTGCATATGTGTAATATACACCCCAGTCCATAGATGCAGAAGTAAGAGCTGTATTCGGTGCAACAGATGTCATATCAATATTGTATCCAACGCAAGGAACGCCTGCTGCTTCACATGCTGTCGGAGCACCTGTTGTATCTGCGTGCTGGCTGATCAGAACACATCCATCAGAAATCAGCGCATCTGCACATTCTTTTTCAAGGTCGAAGCTTGCCCAGCTGTTTGTATATTTTACTTCCATAGTTACGGACGGGCATACACTCTTTGCGCCAAGGTAGAAAGAAGTATATCCGGAAATAACCTCTGCGTACGGGAATGCACCAACATAACCCATCTTGCAGCTGTCTTCTGTGATCGTTCCATCTTCGATCATCTGATTCAGTTTAAGGCCAGCTACTACACCGGACACATAACGAGCTTCATAAATGTTTGTGAAGTAGTTGTGCATATTGGAAAGTCCGCTTGATGCTGCCTGAGTTCCAGTTGCATGACAGAACTGCACATCCGGATATTCTCCTGCTGCTTCAAGGATATAAGTCTCATGTCCGAAGCTGTTTGCAAAGATGATCTGGCAGCCCTGATCTGCAAGGTCTGCTGCTGCATCGTAGCATCCTTCATCTTCGCCGATCAGAGTTTTTTCGATAACCTGTGAATCGTCAAGGCCAAGTGCCTCCTGCATTTCATCAATACCAGCCATATGAGCTGCTGTGTAACCTTCGTTCTCATCACCGATGTAGATTGCGCCAATCTTGAGGTCTTCCTTTGCAATACCCTTGCCACTTTCGCTGTCGTCACTTGCGTATACAGGTGCAGTCATAGTAACTACCATAGCTGCTGCAAGTCCAATTGCCAATGCTTTTTTCATTCTTCTTTCCTCCATTTTCTGTGCTCTTACTCCTGTTGCGGAACAAAAGAGGCACAACTTTCTCAGTTACGCCTCTTTGCAAGTACTTTTACTATACATGGCGCTTTTTAAATTGTCAATTAATTTTCAAAAAACGTACTATTTATTTGATAACCTAATTTTTTTTGTATATTAGTAAGGAAATAATAATTTTCTTGACTTTTTCACGTTAAAGCGTTATACTTTAAAAAGTTAATTTGATTCGAACATGAATCAGTAAAATCAGGAGGATTAAAAATATGAAAAAGCAGATTTTAGCAGGCATTCTGTCTGCAACAATGGTAGTTGGCATGGGTGGTGTCAGCGTATTTGCAGCAGATAAAGCAGATGATAAAACATACAACATCGGTATCTGCCAGCTCGTACAGCACGAAGCACTGGACGCTGCAACACAGGGATTCAAAGATGCGATCACAGAAGAACTTGGCGATAAAGTAACTTTCGATGAGCAGAACGCTCAGGGTGATTCCAATACATGTTCTACAATCATCACCGACTTTGTTTCTAAAAACGTTGATCTGATTCTTGCAAACGCTACACCTGCACTTCAGGCAGCATCAGCAGGAACATCTGATATCCCGATTCTTGGTACAGCTGTTACAGAATACGGTGTAGCACTTGATCTGGATGATTTCGATGGAACTGTTGGCGGAAACATCTCCGGTACATCAGACCTTGCTCCGCTTGAAGATCAGGCTGCAATGCTCAACGAACTGTTCCCGGATGCAAAAAATGTTGGTCTTATCTACTGTTCAGCAGAAGCCAATTCCCAGTATCAGGTTGATACAGTAAAAGCAGCTCTTGAGAAATTAGGTTACACATGTACTTACTATGCATTCTCAGACTCCAACGACCTCTCTTCTGTTGCTACAACAGCAGCTACTGAGAGTGATGTGATCTATGTTCCGACTGATAATACTGTTGCATCTAATACAGAGATCATCAACAACATCTGTCTTCCGGAAAAAGTTCCGGTAATCGCAGGTGAGGAAGGTATCTGCGAAGGATGCGGTGTTGCCACACTTTCCATCAATTACTATGACCTCGGTGTTGCTACCGGTAAAATGGCTCTCAAAGTTCTTGTAGATGGTGAAGATATTTCCAAAATGCCAATTGAATATGCTCCACAGTTCACAAAAGAATACAACCCGGAAATCTGTGAAGAACTCGGTATTGAAGTTCCGGATGATTATGTAGCAATCGGTGCAGACGAAGAAGAAGCTTCTGATGATGATGCAGCAAAAGACGAGACATCTGAAGAGGAAACAACCGAAGAGGCTGAATAATTTTCGAAGATAATCAAACATTACAAATATATACAGGCAGCGGGAAAGGAATTATCCTTTCTCGCTTTCTGTGCTATCAGGAGGAACTGAAAAATGAATATTCTTACTTTAATCAATGCACTTCCAGGCGCTGCTGCGCAGGGTCTGATCTGGGGAATCATGGCAATTGGTGTTTATCTCACCTTCCGTATCCTCGATGTAGCCGACCTTACTGTTGACGGCACCATGTGTACTGGCGGTGCTGTCTGCGTTATGATGCTGATGAGCGGTCACAGTGTGTGGGTTTCTATGCTTGCTGCTACCGGAGCCGGAATGCTTGCCGGTCTCGCTACAGGTATCTTCCACACATTCATGGGAATCCCTGCGATCCTCGCTGGAATCCTGACTCAGCTTGGTCTTTACTCTGCCAACCTTAAGATCATGGGAAAAGCAAACCAGGCAGTAAACGGAAACAAATTTGATCTGCTTGTTTCCCTCCGTAATGTAAAAAATGTTCCATTTTATCAGAATACAATTTTCATCGTTGCAATCTTTATCGTTGTTCTGATTGCAATCCTTTACTGGTTCTTCGGTACAGAACTTGGATGCTCCCTCCGCGCCACCGGATGTAATCCGAATATGTCCCGTGCACAGGGAATCAATACGGATGTATGTAAAGTTCTTGGTCTTATGATCTCCAACGGACTGGTTGCGCTTTCCAGTGCTCTCCTTGCACAGTATCAGGGATTTGCTGATGTCAACATGGGACGTGGTGCTATCGTTATCGGTCTTGCTGCAGTTATCATCGGTGAAGCAATCTTTGGAAAGATCTTCCATAACTTTGCGCTTCGTCTTCTCAGCGTTGCTTTTGGTTCTATCCTCTACTATCTGGTACTCCAGACAGTTATCTGGATGGGTATTGATACAGACCTTCTGAAGATGCTGTCCGCACTTGTAGTTGCAGTCTTCCTTGCTGTTCCATACTGGAAAGCAAAGTATTTTTCTAAACCAGTAAAACGTGGAGGTAACAAATAATGCTAGAACTTAAGAATATATATAAAACCTTTAATCCTGGAACCATTAATGAGAAAGTGGCTCTGAATGGTCTGAACCTTACACTGAACGAGGGAGATTTCGTCACTGTTATCGGCGGTAATGGTGCCGGTAAATCCACGATGCTGAACGCTGTTGCAGGTACCTGGATGGTCGATGAAGGCCAGATCATCATTGACGGAATCGACGTTACCAAATTATCCGAGCACAAAAGAGCAGCTTACCTGGGACGCGTATTCCAGGATCCTATGACAGGAACAGCTGCCACAATGGGAATTGAAGAAAACCTTGCCCTTGCAAAACGCCGCGGAAAAACACGTTTCCTTAAACCCGGAATCACAAAGAAAGAACGCGAAGAATATAAAGAACTTCTGAAGATTCTTGGCCTTGGACTGGAAGATCGCCTTACTTCCAAAGTCGGACTTCTCTCCGGTGGACAGCGCCAGGCACTTACTCTGCTGATGGCAACCCTCCAGAAACCAAAGCTTCTGCTCCTCGATGAGCATACCGCAGCCCTTGACCCGAAAACAGCAGCCAAGGTCCTTGAGATCACTGAGATGATCGTAAACCGCGATCATCTGACAACAATGATGATCACTCATAACATGCAGGACGCTATTACACACGGAAACCGCCTGATCATGATGATGGAAGGAAAGATCATCCTGGATATTCAGGGGGAAGAAAAGAAGAAGCTTACGGTAAGAAATCTGCTGGATCAGTTTGAGAAAGCCAGCGGACAGGAGTTCTCCAATGATTCTGCTCTGCTGAGCTGAGATGGGGATTTGTAAATAATTTATCGATATTCACGCAACTAAGTAAAGATATATGATTTTCTCTCACGCAAATATTAAAGATATGGTTCATCTTTTACGCAACTAAGTAAAGATATATGATTTTTCAACGGCTTCATCATCCGGAAGTACTAAGGAATAACCCTCGTGTTAAATACATTCATAAAAATCACAAACTCGCTGACGCTCAAACAGTGTGATTTTTATGAATAACACACTCGGAACATTCCTAAGAACTTCCAGGATTCTTGCAGATGTTGAATTAATCATATATCTTTTTTAGTTGCTGTAATTTGGAAAAAATATACTTTATGTTCACAGTAAGAAAATTGTCTCAAGTCCTTCTATAGTTTCTATAATAACGCCAATCATATTCCACTCATATTTTCTATAATATTCTTAAGTCTATTTTAAATTCCAAATATTTTATCTTTACCTCCTCCCCCATCTCGCTCAGCTGCCTCCTTCCCGGAGGGATCCCGACCACACGCCGCAGAAGGCTATAGCAAGGAGCAGGAAATCGACAGCATGGCTTTGATAGGCATAATCCGGTTATTTTCCCCGCACGATACTATAAATAGCGCTGTCCAGGTCAAGGGGGCTTTTATAAAGCTTGCGAATACGTAAAAACGGGCTGCAGATGGGATGTATGTTTGCGTAAGTACCGGTATGTTGAACGGGCAGGTATAATGTGCATGAATTCCAGAAACCTCTGCAATCGTCCGTAGAAATACTTGAATATACCCAGTCTGTGTTATGAAGCATAAAGTGCATTGTCTGAGCCGTCAGGCGAGTTATGCACTTTTGATTCATGTTTTTAACAGACAGGGTATATTCTTAGTATTTCCGGGCGATGAAGCCGTTTCAGGGATTCATGCACATTCATCCTGCACACACATCCTTCTCTTACGCATCATTCATCCTATCTGCAAGCCCGTCATATATTTCTTTCCTGCTTTATTTAATCCCCTTCATGGACAAGCTGATTCGCTTCTTCTTCAAATCCACTCCAATCACTCGTACATCTACAACATCCCCAACAGACACTGCCTCCAGTGGATGTTTGATATATCTCTCTGTCATCTCAGAGATATGCACAAGTCCATCCTGATGTACACCGATATCGACAAACGCCCCAAAGTCAATTACATTACGTACGGTTCCTTTAAGGATCATGCCTTCTTTCAGGTCCTTCATATCAAGTACATCTGTTCTCAGTACCGGCTTCGGCATCTCATCACGAGGATCTCGTGCCGGTTTTTCCAGCTCTTTGACAATATCACGAAGTGTCGGTTCACCAACGCCAAGCTCTTCTGCCAGTTTTTTGTAATTCTTAATCTGTCTGGAAATACCACTCAGTTTGCCGGCTGTGATATCTTCTGGTTTGTATCCCAGTTTTTCCAGAACCTTCTGCGCAGCTTCATAGCTTTCCGGATGAACACTTGTCGCATCCAGCGGATTCTTTCCGCCTGTGATACGTGCAAAACCTGCACACTGTTCAAATGCTTTCGGTCCGAGTTTTGCAACTTTGAGAAGCTCACGACGACTTTCAAATCTTCCATTCTCTTCACGATAAGCCACGATGTTCTTCGCAATCACTTTACTGATACCTGAAATATATTCCAGAAGGGATGCAGATGCTGTATTCAGATCCACCCCAACTTTATTTACGCAATCCTCTACGACTCCACTCAGAGCCTCTCCGAGCTTCTTCTGATTCATATCATGTTGATACTGCCCTACACCGATAGACTGTGGAGTGATCTTGACCAGCTCTGCCAGCGGATCCTGCAGACGTCTTGCGATAGAAGCCGCACTTCTCTGTCCGACATCAAAATTCGGGAATTCCTCAGTCGCCAGTTTACTTGCGGAATATACAGAAGCTCCTGCCTCATTTGTGATCACATACTGTACCTTCTCCGGAATTTCTTTCAGAAGTTCTACAATGATCTGCTCAGATTCTCTGGATGCTGTTCCATTGCCCAGAGAGATCAGAGAAACATTATACTTTTTGATCAGCTTCTTAAGTGTTTCTTTTGCAGCACGGATCTTTGCATCATTTGTCGGTGCTGTTGGATAAATAACAGTTGTATCAAGAACCTTTCCTGTCTCATCTACAACAGCCAGTTTACAGCCTGTACGGAAAGCCGGATCCCATCCAAGAACTACTTTACCAACGATTGGAGGCTGCATCAGAAGCTGCTCCAGATTCTTTCCAAATACATGGATTGCCCCGTCTTCGGCCTTTTCTGTCAGATCACTTCGGATCTCACGCTCAATCGCAGGTGCGATCAGACGTTTGTAACTGTCTTCCACTACTTCGCGAAGAATCGGTTTTGTAATTGGATTTTCTTTTGTAATGACCTGTTTCTGAAGCCATCCCATTGCTTCTTCTTCCGGTGCATTGACTTTAACCGTAAGGATTTTTTCTTTCTCACCACGATTCAGGGCAAGCACACGATGTCCCGCAAGCTTTTTGATCGGCTCTTCAAATTCATAATACATTTCATAAACAGAAGATTCTTCCGGTTTCTTCGCTGTAGAAACAACAGAACCTCTGTCCATAGTCAGTTTACGAAGATAAATACGATAATCTGCCTCATCAGAAATGTGCTCCGCAATAATATCTTTGGCTCCATTGATCGCATCTGCTACGCTTTCCACACCTTTGTCTTCTGAGACAAAATCCTGTGCTTCTTCTTCAATCGGCTTGTCTGTCATCTGAAGCATAATGATATTTGCCAGCGGTTCCAGTCCTTTTTCCTTCGCAATGATCGCACGGGTACGACGTTTCGGTCGGAATGGACGATAAAGATCCTCTACTACGACCAGCGTCTGTGCATCAAGGATCTGTTTCTTCAACTCTGCCGTCAGTTTTCCCTGCTCTTCAATACTTCCAAGTACCTGATTCTTTTTTTCTTCCAGATTACGAAGATAGGTCAGTCTTTCATGAAGAGTACGAAGCTGTTCATCATTTAAAGAACCCGTTGCTTCTTTACGGTATCGGGAAATAAACGGGATAGTACAGCCTTCGTCAATTAATTTGACTGCAGCTTCTACCTGCCATTTTTCCACATTAAGTTCTTTGGTTATCACCTGAATAATATCCATTATAGTCTCCTTTTTCATGCATGATAATCATTGTATCTTTTATATTTTGTTTTCTGTTCTATGCTTCTGAATTATAATCATCACCGGTTCGGTCAGATATCTCCTGGATTCCCGTATGCTGCCGGTCAGTTCTCTGCTGATCGAGTTCTCCTGTTACATACATATAAAATGCAGTTTCTGTAAACTGCATATACGGCATCAGCCACAGCAGCCCAATATAAAGAGTAAACAGTGATAAAAACAGCAGTGGGACAAAACTAAGTTCCAACATAAGATACTGCCAGATATGTCCCTTCATGGCATGTGTACTTGCTTTCAGAGCCTCTATACCGCCCATTTCCGGATCATCAGCCAGAAAATAGAATGTCAGTGCAAATGGCACTGTAAAAATCACACTCAGTACCATTGCAAGAAGCCACGCTCCCAAAAGAAGCTGATACCAGTGAATCATGCTTTCCACAGTCTCTCCCGGATTTACCATATAAGTCACATAATAGAATGGAATCTGCACCACTGTATCGATCAACGCCACGACCAGTCCAGCAACCAGCACTCTGTCCGGCTGGTTATGAAACATGTACAGCAGATCACTCAGGCTGTAATCCCTGCCTCTGCAGATATTCAGCTGCATATAGCTGTATCCGGTACTGAAGATCATTCCTATCAGAGATACAATAAACACAAAAATTTCGCTTAATACCAATGCAAATACGGAATCTCCCGGAAACAGCTGTACAGCAAAAATATTTCCGATAAAATTAACAGCTACAACGGCCAGCATTGCAGCAATTGCAATCCCCCAGTTTCCTTTCAGATTACTCTTTGCATAGGATTTCCAGTACTTTCTCTGTCCAGTCATTTTTCTCCTATCTGCCTTTTTTCAGGCATCAGACAAAAATTCCACCTTCGCAAAACCGAAGATGGAATTTACATATTTTGAATTTTACTGTTCCTTACTTCTGCAATGATCCCGACATCCTGTATCAGTCTGCAAGATTAAATGCATCATGTACTGCATTCATGGCTCTCACACCATCTTTTTCATTGATCAGAACAGTTACTCGAATCTCAGAAGTTGAGATCATATTAATGTTTACACCCTCATTATAAAGGCTTTCAAACATTTTTGCAGCAACACCAGGGTTGCTCATCATTCCTGCTCCAACAATAGACAGCTTAGCGATATTTCTCTCTGAATGAAGTTCCTGATAGCCAAGTCTGGCTTTATTTTCTTCAAGAGCCGCAATTGCATCATCCAGATCTTTGCCATCTACCGTAAAGGAAATATCCTTTGTACCTGCACGTCCGATAGACTGCAGAATAACATCAACATTAATATGTTTTTTAGCAAGAACATCAAATAATTTAAACGCCATACCCGGTACATCTTTCAGACCGATAACGGCAATCCTTACCGCCTCTGTATCAAGCGCAACACCGCTGATCAGCATTCTTTCCACTGTAACTTCCTCCTTTACGACAGTTCCCTCACTGTTATTCAGACTGGAACGTACCACAAGCGGTACTCCATATTTCTTCGCCATCTCTACAGAACGGTTATGAAGTACTCCTGCCCCAAGCGTTGCAAGATCCAGCATCTCATCATACGTAATTTCTTTCAGCTTACGTGCTTTCGGAACCTTACGTGGATCTGCTGTATAAACTCCGTCTACATCTGTATAGATTTCACAGGCATCTGCATGAAGAGCTGCTGCAAGAGCAACTGCAGTCGTGTCAGAACCGCCTCTTCCCAGAGTTGTATAATCATCGTATTTATTGACTCCCTGGAATCCTGTAACAACGACGATCTTATGATTTTCCAGTTCTCTGCGGATACGTTCTGTATCAATTCTTTTGAGGCGGGCATTTCCATGCACACTTGTCGTATGCATAGCTACCTGAAATGCATTCAGTGATACCGCCGGAACTCCCAGTTTGTCAAATGCCATTGCCATCAGAGATACAGACATCTGTTCTCCAATCGTAAAGAGCATATCCATTTCTCTTTTTGGTGGTTTTTCATTAATATCTTCTGCCATGGAGATCAGTTCATCCGTATATTTTCCCATTGCAGAAAGAACGACTACCACATCATTTCCTTTTTTATATTCTTCAACACATCTGTTGGCAACATTGTAGATACGTTCTTTGTTTGCTACAGATGTACCTCCGAATTTCTTTACTATTAACATAGTTTCCTCCCGGAATACGATTTTATCAATCCTTTACACGGATCATTGCGATCACTTCACCATTCAGTTTACTGATCTTTTCTTTATATTCTTTCTGTTTCATGCACTCTGTAATGAATCCGAATTCATCTGGAAGAAAAGCAACTTTTACAATCTGAAGTTTTCCAAAAGCGGCTTCTGCCTGTGCTTCCGTCACACCTTTGACTCTTACGAAAAATCTTCCCTCTGTCTCCTCCATCGGAGTCAGTTTCATCGGCTCATTTGACCAGTTTGTTGCAATATTTTCATGAAGATTCTTCGCTTCATCAACAACATCTGCCACTACTGCACTTGCTGTTGGAAGCTTTCCTGCTCCACTTCCGTAGAACATTGCATCTCCAAGCATGTTTCCATGTACAAAAACAGCATTAAAAACATCATTAACACTGTATAACGGGCTCTTCTGGCCAACCAGGAACGGTGCAACCAGTGCAGTGAATGTGTCCTCGCCCAGTTTTCGGCTGGTTCCGAGAAGTTTAATGGTCATGCCAAGTTCTTCTGCATATACCATATCTTCTGGTGTAATCTTTGTGATTCCTTCTGTATAAACATCTTCATAATTCAGAAACTTTCCATAAGCCAGGGAAGACAGGATTGCGATCTTACGGCATGCATCATAACCTTCTACGTCTGCGGTCGGATCAGCCTCTGCATATCCCTTCTGCTGTGCTTCTTTAAGAACCACATCAAAATCAGAACCTTCTGTTGCCATCTTGTACATCATGTAGTTGGTAGTTCCATTTAAGATTCCTGTGATCTCATCGACTTCATCTGCTGTCAGAGATCCGTTAAGTGCTCGAATGATCGGAATTCCACCACCGCAGCTTGCCTCAAACAGGAAGTTGATGTTCTTTTCTTTTGCAATCTCCATCAGCTCCGGGCCATGCTTTGCAACCAGAGCTTTATTGGAAGTGCAGACACTCTTACCTGATTCCAGTGCTCTCTTTACAAAGGTATATGCCGGTTCAATACCGCCCATAACTTCTACTACAATGTCTACTTCCGGATCGTTGGCAATGATCTCATAATCATGTACCAGAACTTCCTGTACCGGATCTCCCGGAAAATCTCTGAGGTCGAGAACATATTTGATATTGATCTCCTGACCTGCCCGTTTATTAATGCTTTCGTGGTTTGTGTTGATAACCTCCACGACACCACTTCCAACTGTACCGTATCCTAATACCGCAATATTAACCATATCTTCCTCCTGTGTAAAAAAATTTCTATTCTCTTCCAAGGATCTTCAGATAATGAATTCCTTCCCGACTTTCGATTTCTTCAACCATGGCCTCTGCATCTCCCTCTCCCGGAAGAATATCTACACTGAGTGTGAGAGTTGCGATTCCATTGATTGGAATACTCTGATGAATCGTAAGAATATTTCCATGAAAATGTGCAATGGTCTGAAGTACTACAGATAAAAGTCCTGGTTCATCATCCATCTGAATAATGAAGGTAATGGTCTTTCCTCTTGCCTCTTCGTGAAAAGGAAAAATATCATCCTTATATTTATAAAAGGAGCTTCGACTGATTCCGGTCTGTTCTGCTGCATCCTGCACAGTCTGTGCCCTGCCTGAATCAAGCAGGCGCTTTGCCTGTACCACCTTCAACAATACTTCCGGAACTGCCCGCTCCCTGACTACAAAATACTTTTTCTTCTCTGTTGTTTTTTCCATTCCAATCTTCCTGTTCCTGTTGAGTCCTTAATCCTTTTACAGTGTATATCCGTCACATTGTGGATACTACTTGTAACCAAAATAATACATATCCCTCTTCGGGCATGTCCATATATCAAGGACACGTGTTTCCCTACGAGGGATATGTTATCATACCAGCCCACACTCTGCAAGGATTTTTTGTCGCTCCAAACAGGCTGAAAACTGATCTTGTGTTACTGCTCACCTCGTTCGCAGCACACGCTGGGATTACTGCTGCTCTGCTGGTTTATTTGACAGCGCGATCCATTTCAGATATGCATTAATGAATGGATCAATGTCTCCGTCCAGGACGGCATCCACATTACCTGTCTCTTCACTGGTTCTGTGGTCTTTTACCATCGTATACGGCTGCATAACATAGGATCTGATCTGGTTTCCCCAGCCGATATCAGTAACTTCACCACGAATACCGGAAAGCTTTGCCTCTGCTTCCTGCTGTTTCAGAAGATACAGCTTCGCTTTCAGCATCTGCATGGCCTTATCTTTATTCATATGCTGAGAACGTTCATTCTGGCACTGTACCACGATTCCTGTAGGGAAATGTGTGATACGGATCGCAGAAGATGTCTTGTTGATATGCTGTCCGCCGGCGCCACTGCTTCGATAGGTATCAATACGGATATCATCATCATTGATCTCAACATCCAGATCTTTTTTAATATCCGGCATAACATCGCAGGACACAAATGAGGTCTGACGTTTACCGGCTGCATTAAACGGTGAAATACGTACCAGACGATGTACACCCTTTTCGGATTTCAGATAACCATAAGCATTTTCACCATTTACCTGGAATGTAACAGACTTGATACCTGCTTCATCTCCATCCAGATAATCCAGAACTTCCATTGTAAATCCCTTACGGTCTACCCAACGGCTGTACATACGATAAAGCATTCCACACCAGTCGCAGGCTTCTGTTCCACCGGCTCCGGCATTCAGCTTAATGATCGCATTTTCACTGTCATATTCTCCTGATAATAAAGTTTTGACACGAATACTGTCAAAATTCTTCTGGAATTCATCCAGCATTTCCTGAATCTCCGGAATGATTTCCGGATCATTTTCCTCATAGCCCATCTCGATCATGGTCTCCATATCTTCCATCTGGGTTTCCAGACTGTGATAGATTTCCATATCGTCCTTCATGCTCTTGAGTTCTTTCATCTTCTGCTGGGAAACTTCTGCATTATCCCAGAAGTCCGGCGCTTCCATTTCACGCTCTAATTCTTCAACCCTCTGCTCTTTATTAGCGAGGTCAAAGTGAATCCCTCACTTCCACTAATGGTTCTGTGTATGTTGCAAGAATACTCTTGAACTGATCTAATTCAACCACAGCTTCACCTTCTTTCTATATAATAAATATAAATAATCATATACTGTTATACAATACCATAATTTTGCCTATAATTCAATCTTTTCCAGATCTTCCGGCACATACAGATTACCGCTGAAATATTTCTTTCCCTCTTCTGTATATAATTCTTTACGACGTACAATATTTTTATCCTCTGTGTGATAAAGGATCAGATTCTGCACTCCCAGCTGTTCTGCCAGTTCACTGGCATCTTTTGCCGTTGAATGATGTTTCTCATATGGGTGAAAAACATCTGCCTGATCATAAAGGCAGAAAGCTTCATGAAGCAGCCATTTGCTGTTCTCGGCATATTTTTTCTCGCATTCATTATATGGCTCATCACCACAACAGGTAAGCTTTTCTCCATTTCCCATATCCATACAGAAACCATATTGTTTTGCCTTGGTGGACTGAATGTCGAAGAATGTTGTCCTATGTCCCATCAATTCTCTTTCTTCTCCGTCATTTACCACAACCAGATGCAGACGGTCTCCAATAAAGCAGGTCTGTTTTGCCGGATAAAGCATCTCTGCCATTTCTTTGAGAATTCGGATGACTTCCTCGTGTCCATAGATAGTTGCTTCTCCATCATATTGTCCCTGTTTCATATTCTGACAGATCATGCGGATCATCCAGACAACCCCCATGATATGGTCTACATGTTTATGTGTCACAAAGATCTCGCGCATATCTTTCCAATCAAAACCTGCCTGTTTCAGCTGACGAAGCAGTGTATTTCCACCACCACCATCGACAAGAAGATGTTTATCCCCATCCTCCAGAACAAAACATGTGTTATAGCACTCCGTAACCATTGCATTTCCTGTTCCAAGCATTGTTATATTCATCGGAAAGTTCCTCCCTTACAGGTTTGATAATATTAATTTATCTTACCATAAGTCAGAAAGAAAGGGAACAGTCGTCCTACACTGTTCCCTTAGAATATATCTCGTAATTATGTTTTATATTTTTTATGAGAAGAAGCTCTCAGCCACACTCATATCCGCCACATATCCGACTGTACCAGTCATATAGATCGTATCGTCATCTTTGATGTCAATCTGGATCATACCGCCTGGCTGATTTACATTGACTCTGTTTTCAACAAGTCCAAGTCTGTATGCTGCCACAGCTGCCGCACAGCTTCCTGTACCGGAAGCTTTTGTATATCCGGAGCCTCGCTCCCAGATCTCAATGTCGAGATTACCGGTATCAATCTTTCGGCATATCTGTAGATTCATTTTCTCCGGGAATTCATCTGCATTTTCGACATATGGTCCGAGCTCTTTTGCCAGTTCCGGTGTCACCTGATCCATAAAAATAATGCAGTGCGGATTACCAACGGTCAGACAGGTTGCCTTATATTCTTTATTATGGAAAATAAACGATTCATTGATTACTTCACGAACTTCTCCCGTTACCGGAATTTCCCTGGAGATAAAAGAGGCTTTGCCCATTTTTACACGAAACTCCGTAGCACGATTGTTCAGGCATTCCACCTCTATCGGTCCGGAAAGTGTCTGAATACTGAATTTCTGCTCTTTTACATATTCATGAGGTATTTTGCAAAAATACGGACACCGTTTCCACTGATGGCAGCTTCACTTCCATCTGAGTTAAAAATACGAACCCCCATCTTTCCATCAATTTCAATCGGTCCGTAGAGAATACCGTCTGCGCCAAGTCCAAAGCCTCGCTGGCACAGCAGTGCGATTTTCTTGCCCTGAAGTTGTACACGGTTTTTGTTTGGATCCAGCACCAGATAATCATTTCCAAGTCCCTGATATTTTATCATTGTAATACAGTTATCCATAACCATATCCTCTCTTTCCGAATTAAGTAATCGTATTTACGTACGTCTTTTGTTCCAGTATATAGTTTTCTTTTTGCTATGTATATAGAATAAAATGCGTGCTATATTGCAAAAAATGCTATAATATAATAAAATGATTATATAAAATCCTAATATATAGCAAACATTCGTTTTCTGAGGAGGTATCTCATGGATTATTCACAGTATAATCTCGAGAAAACCGGATATCTGAAAGAAGATTTTCGACTGTTCCATATCAATGACCAGACAAAGAAAGATTTTTCTTATCATTATCATGATTTTCATAAAATCATTGTTTTTATTTCCGGGAAGGTAACCTATCATATAGAAGGAAAAGCGTATCATCTGAAACCACGGGATATTCTGCTTGTCAGCCAGGGTGCGATCCACAAACCAGAGATTGATCCATCGGTTCCGTATGAGCGCTATATTTTCTGGATTCGTGATGATCTTTCCTGCCAGGAATTGAATACCTGCTTTCAAAAAGCAAACGATCGCAGTTTCAACCTTGTAAGAGCCGATTCTGCCCTGCAGGAACGTCTGAAAGATCTGCTTCCAGAAATAGAGCAGACCTTACAGAACAAACATTTTGGAGATACAGTACTGAGAAATGCGCTGTTTACTCAATTCATGATATATATCAACCGGATTTTTCTTCGTACGAGCAGTTCCCCGGACAAAAAAACATATTCCTCTGACACACAGGTAGAACAGCTCCTGAAATATATCAATCGCAATCTGTCAGAAAATCTCTCAATTGATCAGCTTGCCAATCGATTTTTTTTCAGCAAATATCATATGATGCGAAAATTCAAAAATGAGACCGGTTATACTATCCACAACTATATTACCAGTAAACGGCTCCTCATGGCGCGCTCTCTCATCAGTCAGGGAATGCCCGTTATGAAAGCAGCACAGGCAAGTGGATTTCATGATTATACAACATTTGTCCGGGCATATAAAAAACAGTTCGGTAAAGCACCTTCCTGTGAATAGCTGTCAATATCACTAGAAAAATATACCAAAATCCCGATTTTTATTGCATCCTTTTTATCAATATGATACAATTATAAGGTCGGGTGATGGCGACGAAGGCATTGCGTTTATTTGCAATGCCATTTTTTATACCTGAAACCTGAAAAGGGAGAGAAAGAGAGGGAATCCTAATGAAAGAAAAGAAAAAAATGTCACTGGCCATGCAGATTTTTATCGCACTGGTCCTGGCGATCATTGCCGGTCTGCTGATGCAGAACTATACTGATTTTGCCGAGTCTTATATCAAACCTTTTGGAACAATTTTCCTGAATCTAATCAAGTTTATTGTCGTTCCGATCGTCCTGTTTTCCATCATGTGTGGTATTATTTCAATGAGTGATATCAAAAAAGTCGGGTCTATCGGTCTGAAAACGGTTGTTTTTTATCTGTGCACAACAGCTTTTGCTGTAACGATCGGTCTGGTCGGCGGAAACCTGTTCAGAGGACTGTTTCCTGTAGTTGCAACAACAGACCTGTCTTATGAAGCTGCAGAAGCAACTTCTTTTATGGACACACTGGTAAATATTTTCCCGTCCAACTTCATTTCACCAATGGCAGAAGCCAATATGCTTCAGGTCATCGTAATGGCCCTGATCCTTGGTTTCGCGATCATTCTGGTTGGAGAGAAAAATGTCCGCGTTGTAAACGCATTTAATGATCTGAATGAGATTTTCATGAAATGTATGGAAATGATCCTGAAACTGTCACCGATCGGTGTATTCTGCCTGCTGTGCCCGGTTATCGCAGCCAATGGTCCGGCAATCATCGGTTCTCTGGCAATGGTCCTTCTGGCAGCATATATCTGCTACGTTGTGCATGCTGTTGTTGTATATTCTCTGACAGTCAGAACGCTGGGTGGATTAAGTCCTTTGAAATTCTTTAAAGGCATGCTTCCGGCAATCATGTTTGCTTTCTCCAGTGCTTCTTCTGTAGGAACTCTTCCGATCAACCTGGAATGTACCGAAAAACTTGGTGCCAAACGCGAAATCGCATCTTTCGTACTTCCGCTTGGAGCTACGATCAATATGGACGGTACAGCAATCTATCAGGGTATCTGTGCTATCTTTATCGCATCCTGTTACGGAATCCATCTGACACTTTCTCAGATGCTGACGATCGTACTTACTGCAACACTTGCTTCCATCGGAACCGCCGGTGTACCTGGAGCAGGCATGGTCATGCTGGCTATGGTTCTTACTTCTGTAGGACTTCCGGTAGATGGTATCGCACTTGTTGCCGGTGTTGACCGTATCTTTGATATGGGACGTACCACTGTAAACATCACTGGTGATGCTGCCTGCACAATGGTTGTTTCTAACCTGGAAGCTAAGAAAGAAGCCAGAAAGGCAAAGATAAAATAAATTTTTGTTTGACATTTTCTTTCCATTTGTTTACTATAATATCAATAAGAGGGAGTAGTTATCATCCTGCATACAGGATGAAACAATGATCGTCATCACGCCATACGGCCGGTTATTGTTGTAATCAACGAGACTTTTATCAATCAATTTTTTTGATGTGATAAAGGTCTCTTTTTTTATTCCATGCTTTTATCACAGGAAAGGAGCTTATATGGAATATCTGTTACTGATTATCGGCTTTGTATTATTAATTAAAGGTGCTGATTTTTTTGTGGAGGGAAGTTCTTCACTTGCCAGGTTTCTCAAGATTCCCAGCGTCATCATAGGTCTTACGATCGTTGCCATGGGAACCAGTGCCCCGGAAGCTTCTGTCAGCATCAATGCGGCACTTGCCGGCAACAATGATATTGCTGTCAGCAATATTATCGGTTCCAATATTTTTAATGAACTTATTGTTGTAGGTATCTGCGCATTTATGGCTGGTTTCAAAACAAACCGCGATATTCTGAAACGAGATATGCCGGTTAATATTCTGATCACTGCGATTCTCTGTGTTATGATCGCAGACGGCAGACTCAGCAGACTGGAAGGGATCCTGCTTCTTTCCGGAATGATTTTCTACATTGTAAATATGATTTTCTCTGCTTTAAAAACAAGAAGTAGCTGTCCGGATGAAAAGAGCATGCCTTTGTATAAATCTCTTATCTTTATCGCCGGTGGGCTTGTTGCCGTTATCTTCGGTGGTAATCTTGTAGTAAACAATGCAAGCCAGATTGCAGTATCATTTGGTGTGAGCCAGAACTTTATCGGTCTCACCATTGTTGCGATCGGTACCTCCCTGCCAGAGCTTGTGACTTCAATCGTAGCTACACGAAAAGGAGACAGCGGTCTGGCTCTTGGAAATGCAATCGGATCGAATATTTTCAATATTCTTTTTATCCTGGGTATGTCAGCTACGATCTCACCGCTTCATATCCTGTCTGAATCTGTTATTGACTGTGCAATTCTGCTGGTAAGCGGAATCCTGCTGTTTGTTTTTGCATATACCAGGAAGTCTATGAACCGTACAGAAGGAGCTATCTGTGTACTGAGTTATATCGGATATACAGCATATCTGTTTATCAGATGATACATCTTGAAATTTTGAACAAAAATCCCTTATCGTGCCAGATATTTGTATATGAACAGTTCTGCAGAATTGCATTTTCTGACGTAAAATGGCATAATAATGGCATACAGAATTTCCTGTATGCCATTTCATTTACATATTAAGGAGGCTTGAATGTCATGGAATTTCAGAAAGTATTAGAAACAAGAAGAACTGTCCGCAAATACAGTGCCGGTGTCACCAGAGAACAGATGGAAGAACTGCTTCGTGCCGCACAGGAAGCTCCATCCTGGAAAAACTCCCAGACCGGCCGTTATTACTGTGTCCTGTCAGAAGAGATGGTAGATAAAATCCGCATGGAATGCCTGCCGGACGCCGGAAATGCCGGTAAATCAGAACATGCCGCACTGATCATCACAACCTTCGTTCATGACCATGCCGGTTTTCAGAAAGACGGCAGTGCTGATAACGAACTCGGCAACGGATGGGGATGCTACGATCTTGGTCTGCAGAACGAAAATCTCATTCTGAAAGCCACAGATCTCGGTCTGTCCACTCTGATCATGGGACTCCGTGAAGCAGACAGACTCCGTGAGATTCTGAACATCCCGGAAACAGAGACTATTGTATCCGTTATCGCAGTCGGCAAAGCAGCCGAAGAACCAATCCGCCCACACCGTAAACCAATCGAAGAAATCGCGAAATTCTTCTAGATGAATAGCGTAAAATCAACTCCCTGTATGATAACTGGATCATGTAGGGAGTTTTTGTATATAAACAAGAGCACCGCTTCATATATTGAATGAACAGGTTATTTCCGGATGATTTTAGATTCTGGCAAAATCCACTGCTTACGATGACTCATTCTCGAAGGCACTCCTGAGAGAATGTCTAGTCATAGTTAGCAGTTAGTTCGCCAGATCGTTATCCGGTTACCTGTGAATCAATATATGAATCGGTGCTCTGTCTTATATTCTATCCTTTTATGCTTTCATCAATTTACGTCCACAGCACTGTTTGTACTTCTTGCCGCTTCCGCACGGACACGGATCGTTCGGATAAACCTTGTCCTCTTTTCTCTGAACCGGTTTCTTAACAGATGTGTCATCTTTGTTTGTTCCGGTAACTTTCGCTACCTGCTCACGTTCAATCTTCTGTTCAACATGGACATGATACAGCATACGTACCGTATCTTCCTGAATAGAACTGATCATATTGTTGAACATCTCAAAAGCACTCATCTTGTATTCTACTACCGGGTCTCTCTGTCCGTATCCTACAAGTCCAATACCCTGACGAAGGATCTCCATATCATCGATATGATCCATCCACTTGCTGTCGATGGATTTCAGAAGAACTACTCGTTCAAGTTCACGCAGCTGCTCTGCTTCAGGGAACTCAGATTCCTTCGTTTCGTAAAGCTTCACGGCTTCCTCTTTGATCAGATGTTTGATCTCATCTTTTCTCTTGCCTTTTACTTTCTCTGTAGTAAGCGGCTCGATCGGAATAATCGGAAGGAGTGTTGTATTAAACTCATTCAGATCCCAGTCAACTGCATCTACATCATCAGAGAAACACATGTCCACTGTACTGTCTACAATATCTGTGATCATCTTGTAGATCGTATCTCGCATGTTCTCACCATCCAGAACCTGGCGACGCTCTTTGTAAATAATCTCACGCTGTTCATTGTTAACCTGGTCATAATCCAGAAGATTTTTACGGATACCGAAGTTATTGAACTCGATTTTCTCCTGTGCTTTCTGAATTGCATTGGAAAGCATTTTATGTTCGATCTGCTCGTTCTCAGCAACACCAAGTGAAGTAAAGATCTTCATCAGTCTCTCAGAACCAAACAGACGCATCAGATCATCTTCCAGAGAGATATAGAAACGGGATTCACCCGGATCTCCCTGACGTCCGGAACGTCCGCGCAGCTGATTGTCAATACGCCTGGACTCGTGACGCTCTGTACCAATGATCTTTAAGCCGCCCAGAGCTCTGGACTCCTCATCCAGCTTAATATCCGTACCACGGCCTGCCATATTGGTAGCGATAGTAACTGCTCCGTGAACACCTGCATCTGCTACAATCTCAGCCTCCAGCTCATGATACTTTGCATTCAGAACCTTATGAGGAATGCCCCGCTTCTTTAACATCTTGCTGAGCATCTCAGAGGTTTCAATCGTAATGGTACCAACCAGAACCGGCTGTCCCTTTTCATGGGCAGCAGCCACCTCATCTACAACTGCATTGAATTTCTCCCGTTTGGTCTTATAAACAGCATCCTCATGGTCAATACGGGCAATGGGTCTGTTGGTCGGAATAGCAATCGCATCCATAGCGTAGGTATTGCGGAACTCCTTCTCCTCAGTCAGAGCCGTA
>ERZ773259.1154-NODE-1154-length-23511-cov-4.846905_pt1 | contig 23511 bp, 18 predicted proteins | sample MGYA00511961_ERZ773259 | MGnify/ENA primary metagenome ERZ773259 (study PRJEB29015, sample SAMEA2737775) | human gut metagenome | biome: human gut; feature: human-associated habitat; material: faeces | place: China | collected 2012 ...
ACGTATGCAAAAAACTGATTTTATTATACTCTAATGCTCTACTGTATACAAGAAAAACCTTACCGCTTTAACGCTAGAAATAAAAAAAGAACAGCCGATATATACATTCGAACTATTCTCCTACTTCCGAAGTCCATGTAGCATTGACATTACTGTTTCCTGCTCATTTGTACTCAAATCGTTCCATATCCTTAAAACTTCTTTCTGATCTTCTGTCAGGTTCTCTGAATTACCTTCCTGAAAAAAGTTTGTCATATAAAAATTTTTAACGTCAAACAAAAAATTGGAAGCCACAGTGTTATCCATGACCTCCGACTCATTCTGCTTATTCTACACTGTCCTTACACCCAAATCAGCCCCTCTCTCCATCTTATCTTGTCCCTGCTTTTCCTGGATAATTTTCTTATTGATTTCCAAGCGTTCATGGATTGACGTTTTCTTCTCTTTTCCTGTCATTGCTCTCTTTTGTGCTACTGGCTTTCTTTCAGCTTTCCCTGCGTCCTTAACTGCTGTATTTGCTTCAACGCCGGCTCTTGACACACGCAGACCCGGACACGGGCTGCATGGAGTTTGAAATTCGCAAGGGGCGGTTCTCCTTTCGGCCGACCGCCCCATACAGCGCAGAACGCCGCTGGGCGGCAAGCGAAGCAGCGAAAAAACGAATAAAAGGGGTTTTTATATTGCCATTCGTAAAATTTGTTGTATATGACTTATGATTATCGTGTTTGCTCTTAAATTTCGGATAACCTGCATGTTCCTTGTTCCCATGCCACAAGTATATAACAATTTTCCACTTTTGGCTACCTTAACCCACCGTCTAAAGCCAGTGGAATTGCGGTAGCCTTACTTTCAAAAAATGCAAGTGCCAGCTCACAGAACCTGTCACCGGCAGCATTTTTCCATACATGACAGAAAAAATATGGGCACCAGATCCGGTCAATCACAGATCTGGTGCCCAGCCAAAAATATTTTATGCTTTAGAATATTATGAGTCAGTAATTACTTCTTAGCAATGTACTTTCTGATATCCAGTGCGATCGCAACTACGATAACGATACCCTGTGCAATGTACTGGTAGTTTGTATCAACACCCAGATACTGTAAGCAGGTCTTTAAGATCTCAAATACCAGAACGCCGATGAGAACGCCGGAGATACGTCCGATACCACCGTTTACAGATACACCGCCGATGGTGCAGGCTGCGATTGCTTCCAGCTCCCAGCCGTAACCCATATTTACAGAGGAACCACCGGATTTAGCACCTACCAGGAAACCGCCCAGTGCGTAGCATGCTGCTGCTGTGATATAGATGATGATCTTGGTTTTCTTTGTATTTACGCCGGAAACTTCTGCTGCCTGCTCATTTCCACCGATAGCGTACATATATTTGCCGTGAGGCATCTTGTTATATACAAACCACATTACAATACCAACTGCTAAAGCGATCAGGAACAGATAAGGGATAAAACCAAATAACTGTCCTTTTGCAACCTCTGTGTAAGCAGCACGATAACCACCAATAGGAGTTGCGTTGGTATAAACCAGGCAGACACCGTATACGATTAGCTGCATACCTAAGGTTCCGATGAATGCAGGAACCTGCAGATAAGAAACTACGATACCGTTGATAGCACCAAAGATAGCACATACAGCTACACAGATAAGCAGTACAGCTGCTACCCACCATACACCATAAAATGGCATGTTAGGGAAGAACTTGCCGCTGTAATCAGCCTTCTGAAGTAAAGTACCTGCCAGGCAGGCAGATAAACCTACCATACGTCCTGCAGAAAGGTCAGTACCTTTGGTGATCAGACACCCGGATACGCCGCAGGCGATGATGAAACGTGGTGCTACGTTAAGTGCAATATTTTTTAAGTTGGAGCCGGATACGAATGTCGGCTGCATGATACCGGTGTAAATAGCTAATAACACCAGAACGACTATAATTCCGTTATTAATAAGGAAATCCTTTAAATTAAATTTTTTCGCTGTCATGGCTTAATCCTCCTACTTGGACTCTGTGGTTGATTTTCCCTGAAGATCAAACTGTGTCGCAAAGGACATAATTCTCTCCTGGGTTGCTTCTTCCCCTTCTACTTCGCCGGTGATATGTCCGTTACACATTACAATGATACGGTTGGACATACCGATCAGCTCCGGCATTTCAGAAGAGATCATGATAATGGACTTGCCCTGTTTTACCAGGTCGATCATGATCTGATAGATCTCATACTTGGCACCTACGTCAATACCTCTTGTAGGCTCATCCATGATCAGGATATCCGGGTTGTTTGCCAGCCAGCGGGCGATGATAACCTTCTGCTGATTACCACCGGAAAGAGACTGGATCAGTGTCTTTCCACTAGGAGTCTTGATGTTCAGCTTCTGGATGCTGTCTTTTACAACTGCATCTACTTTCTTCTGATCGATCACACCGTTGTTTGTATAGTTCTTATAAGAAGCGATCGCAGTGTTATCGTTGATGCTTAAGCAGCCTAAGATACCAGTTCCACGACGATCCTCTGTGATCATACCAATGGAATTATCAATAGCATCTTCCGGTTTCTTGATATTAACCTGCTTGCCAAGGACTTCTACCGTACCGCTGGCAATATGTCTCATACCGAAGATTGCTTCCATCATCTCTGTTCTCTGTGCGCCTACCAGACCGCCGAATCCAAGGATCTCGCCTCTCTTTAACTCAAAGGAACAATCCTGGAAGGAACGTTCATGAATGCTGCACAGGTGCTCTACCTTCAGAATCGTCTCATCTGTTCTGTAATCTTCCTTTGGAGGATATACATTGGTCAGCTCACGTCCAACCATCTGTTTTACGATCTCATCATCGGAAATATCCTTTACTTCCCAGGATCCTACATATGTACCATCTCGCATAATAGTAATATCGTCTGCGATCTGACGGATCTCAGCCATCTTATGGCTGATATATATCATAGAAACGCCTCTGGACTTTAAGTCCCTGATAATGCGGAACAGCGCTTCTACTTCATTATCAGTCAGAGAGGATGTAGGCTCATCCAGGATCACGATCTTTGCGTGCTGACTGACTGCCTTTGCGATCTCTACTGACTGCATCTGTCCAATTGACAATGTTCCCAGTTTTGCCTTAGGATCAAAATTCATTTTTACATCTTTTAACCATTTCTCAGCTTCACTGTTCATGGTCTTGTGATCCACCATTTTAAGAGGACCAACACTCTTCATGGGATATCTTCCCAGATACATATTTTCTGCAATAGAACGATCCGGTATTGGCTGAAGTTCCTGATGAACCATTGCCAGGCCCTTGCGAAGGGCATCATCCGGATTTGTTATCTCCGTTTTTTCACCATCAATAATGATCTGTCCTTCATCCATCTTATAAATGCCGAAAAGACATTTCATAAGGGTGGATTTTCCGGCGCCGTTTTCCCCCATCAGCGCATGGACAGTTCCGGGACGTACTTTCAAGTTTATCCCATCCAGTGCCTTTACGCCAGGGAAGCTTTTACTGACTCCTATCATTTCCAGTCTGTACTGCTCTGCCATCCCGTTACTCCTTTCAATTCCTGTGACGCTTTTTCTATGCCCTCCGGGAGCATATTTTCCTTAAAAATCGGGTGTGACGGAATGACCCGCACACCCGATAAATAGTCAGTTAACTGTAACTTATTTTAACTTGTCAAGGATTTCCTGTGCGTTTGCGTTAGTAACCTTGATGTAGTCTACAGGGATCTTTGCATCAACTTCTTCGCCGCTGATGAACTGAACAGCTGCGTCTGCTGCTGCCTTAGCCTGTGAGAAGTGATCGTTAAATACAGTACCGGTCTGCTTGCCATCAATAACGTTCTGAACTGCCTCGGTCAGAGCATCTACACCTACTAAGTAGATATCTTCATTTACCTTACGTCCAGCTGCTTCGATTGCCTGTAAAGCGCCCAGTGCCATTGCGTCGTTGTTGCAGAAGATAACTTCGATCTTGTCGCCGTACTGGTTTAAAGCATCCTGTGCGATCTGCTGAGCCTTAGCCTGATCCCAGTCACCACGCTGCTTTAACAGTTCTTCTACTTCTACGCCAGCGTCTGTTAATGCCTTAACGGAGAATTCAGTTCTGTACTGGGCATCTACGTTCTCAGGGTCGCCCTGGATCATGATGTAGGAAACTTTTCCATCACCATTGATATCGCCCTTGGTCTCTGTCTCTAAGATCTCTTCGCCCTGATAGGTACCGGACTGTCTTGCATCACAGCCTACATAAGTAGCGTTGATCTTTTCGTCAACCCATCTCTGCTCTTCTGCCTCATCTGGCTCACGGTTGATGTAAACAACAGGAATTCCTGCTTCTTTACACATATCTGTGATCTCCGGTGCGGAAGAAGCCTGTACCAGGTTCAGGATCAGAACATCATACTTCTGGGTAATGAAGTTGTTGATCTGGTTGGTCTGCTCTGCCTGATCGCCCTTACCATCCTGGATAACTACGTTCTCTGGCTTAAATCCTAAATCTTCGGTCAGATAACGCTGCAGTTCCTGTCTGTACAGAGTCATAAAGTTATCATCGAATTTATAAATGCTGATGCCCACTTTCTTATCAGCAACATCTGCTGTTCCAGCTGCATTTGCTGCAGTCTCTGCTGCTTCCTTAGCTGCCTCTGTAGCTGCTTCGCTTGCTGCTGCAGTTTCCTTAGCTGCTTCAGTAGGAGCTGCTGTTGTAGCGGTGTTTCCGCCGCCGCAGGCTGCCAGTGAAAGTGCCATTGCGGATGCCATAGCTGCTGCTGTAACTTTCTTAACTAATCTCATAATTGTAATCCTCCCTATACATATGATTTTGTTTTTTTATCGCTTTTGGTGTTTTTTCCTCAACGACAAGCACATTATAAATCCGCGTTGTGCATTTTTCTATAAGATTTTTTAAGGAGTATTATGAAATTTCTTTGATTTTACATTATTGCTGAAAAAAATTATTATTTTTATGTCATTTATTGTCAGTTCCTGCAATATCCGCCTGGGTCAGTCCTTTCTGGCTGCACCAGAAATATTTTCCGTTTTCCAGTTTTATGCTCTCATCAATGGGAAGTCCCCGGCTTAAAGAGGCTGCGATCCCGAAAATAGCGTTTGCATAGCCTTCTTTATCCGCTTCTACAGTTCCAAAAAGCTTTCCTGCCTTCAGCGCTTCCACACCGGGAGGCGTTGCATCGATACCTGCTAATTTGATCGTTCCGGGAAGGATCCCCGCCCGCTCAATGGCATCGATCGCGCCTAAGGCCATATCATCATTATTGCAGATGACCAGTTCGATCTGGTCCGGATAGTCGGTAAGCCACTGTTCCATCATGGCAGATGCCTGGCTGCGTTCCCAGCTGGCAATGCCGCCTGTGATTTTTTCCAGAGGAACTCCCCCGTCTTTTAATGTCTGGATAGACCATTCTGTACGGATCAGGGAGTCCTGGTGATTGCTTTCCCCTTCTAAAAGTACATAGCTGACGGTTCCATCCCCGTTCCGGTCCAGGCTTGCAGGATCCTTCCTGTAGGCATCTACCAGGATCTTTCCTTCCAGAACAGCAGACTCTTTTGCGTCTGCCCCTACATAATAAAGCTTCTCCCACCGGTTCATATCCTCTTCCACTGGTTCCCTGTTAAAAAAGATCACAGGCACATCTGCTGCCATGGCTTTATCAATGACAACAGAAGCTGCAAAGCGATCTACGATATTCACACACAAGGCATTGCATCCTAACTCCAGCAGCCGGTCCACCTGGTTGTTCTGGGTATTCTGGTTGCTTTTTGCATCCAAAATATCCAGTGTCACCTTGATCCCCTCTGTCCGTTCATATTCTTTCGCCTTTTCTTCGATATAAGAACGCAGGGTGCTGATAAAGGTATCATCCCCCCTGTAAAGAAGAAGTCCCACACGTATTTCCTTGGACGCCGCCTCTTTTTTTGCTCCGTTTCCTGCCAGGATAAACACCGCGATAATTACGATGATCGCAAACATACCAAAAAGCATTACTCCGGTTCCTTTTGTTTTCTTCATCCTTTTTACCCCCTATTCCATTGGATAGAGCATTTTCTCATATGCACCGGAAGCCAGTTCCTGCTGATCCAGATAGACCGGATCTAATAAAGTCTCCTGCTTTTGTCTGCTTCCATGAATGGCTTCCACTGCTTTTTTTATGCTTAAATATCCCTGGCTGAACTGGTCATAGGTCACAAGTCCGTCAATAATACCCTGATCCAGGAGATTTAAGATCCCCGTAGTAGAACCAATGCCATAAAGGGCAGATACATGATCCTTGTAAACAGAGCTTTCATTTAAGATAGAAGCTGTCCGGTCCAAAGACTGCACATCCAAAGCCACCACTTCTACCGGACCGGTCCCCGGATAGACTGTATTTTCGATCACCTTGCGAAAAGCCTTTCCTTCTTTATCTACATATAACTCATAAGAGATCCCCTGGTCATTTAAAACAGAGCAGACCCCTTCGTAGGCGTCCTGTACGCCGTTATAAGCCATTCCCTGGGCAAACAAACACACTTTTTCACCTGGAAGGTTCTTTTCTGCTGCTTTTTCTCCCAATATTCTTCCGGCTTCAAAATAATCAATGAGAATAGAGTCTGTCACAAAATCACTGGGGGAAGACGCGCTTACAAAAATCACCGGGCATCCTGGATTTAAACTTTCTAACGCCATAACCGCCGCCTTTTCCTCTGCCGGTTCGATCACCACAGCACCTGCCCCGTCCCGGATCTCCCTGGTGGTCAGTTCCACCTGCTGATCCTGATCTTTTCGGTCATAAAGAGTGATCAGCCTTACATCACTTCGCAGATCCGTAGCTGCCTTTTCCATTCCTTTTCTGAAATTCTGATAATAATCGTCCGTGTCTTCGCTTACGATCACAGAAATGGAGTCGATCTGTACAGCCCGTTCTTTTATGATCAGATCTGTAGAAGACATCAGAAACAGAAGGACCAGAAACACAGCCCCTGCGCATAAAAGCATTTTTTCTCTTCTAGGCATGTTTCTCCTCCTTCTTTGCATTTTGCTCTTTTAATGCTTCTTCTTTTGCTATTTCTTCATATGAAACAGCCGGCAGATGCATCAGCACTGTCGTTCCTTCATCCGGTTCTGAATTTATGGAAATACCATAGTCTTTTCCAAAATACAGATGGATCCTCTCATTTACGTTCTTTACGCCAATGCCGGAACCCCGCCTGGAAGGGACATGGCTGGTATCTGTAAACAGACGCTCTACCTGTTCTTCGGTCATGCCAAGTCCATTGTCCTCTACGCTTAAATACAGATCGTTGTTCTCTTTCCATGCCCGTATTTTGATCTCGCCGTCACCATCCATAAATTCCATTCCATGATAAATGGCATTTTCCACCATAGGCTGTAAAATAAGCTTCAGACTGGCAAGTCCTAATACCTCGTCCTCTGCCTCAATAGAATAAGAGAATTTATTTTTATAGCGCATATGCTGGATCATCAGGTAGTTTCGCACATGCTCCAATTCGTCCCGCACCGGGATAATACTTTTTCCCTTACTTAAACTGATGCGGAAGAAACGTGCCAGCGCCGTTACTGCTTTCACCGCCTCTGACTGCTTTTCATTTTCGATCATCCATACGATGATATCCAGTGTATTGTAGAGGAAATGGGGATTGATCTGGGACTGTAACGTATCAAACTCGCTTTTTCGCTTGGACTCATGTTCTGCTACAATATCATCCATAAGACGTTTGATCTGCCTTGCCATGTTCTGGATGGATTTTCCCAAATGCTGGATCTCGTAGGATCCACCTGTATAAACTTCTGTTTCCAGATTTCCTTCCTCGATCTGATTGACAGATTTTTCCAGTTCCTTAATGGGGTCTGTAATACGGGAAGAAATATAGGAGTTGATGATGGTCAGAATAAACAACACCAGTGCAATAATAAACACGATCAAAATACGTGTCTTAATAGCGTTTAAAGATACTGTGTCAAGAGGCATGACACCTACGATCTTCCAGCCTGTATAACCTACTGTTTTTATAGATACTACCCGGGTCTGTCCCTGCCATTGCTCCTGATAATTTCCATCCCTTAAAATGGCTGTGTTATCATTATTTTCCATTGCAAGGCCGGAGCTGATCAGCTGGCCGTTCGGGTGATAGATCAGGTCCCCGTTGCTGTCTGTAAGATAAACATAGCCTCCTTTTGCCAGGTTCATTCCGTCAAACAGCTGTTCCAGACTGTTATAGCGCAGATCAATGAGCAAAACGCCCTGATCTGTATAAGGACCGTCTGTGATCTCTACTGCTCTTGCCACAGATACCACCCAACGATACTGGCTGTCTCCTGTATCAAAAATATGCTGTACATGAGGCATGGAAAAATGAAGATTTTCTGTTTTTTCCAATGCCGCCGTAAACCAGTCCTGATCTGCCACCTGGGCATTGTTTTTTAATCTTGCTGCAGGAACAGACTCAAGCAGTTCTCCTTCTTTGGAAAACAGGGCGATATTTTCTACATTGTCTTTATTATTATCATAAAGAAGGGTGATCTCCCCGTTAATAGAACCATCTGAGAGATCGGCATTTTTGATCACGCCGTAATACAGGGAGTCTGAAAGTTTCATTACCAGACGCAGGTAGGAGTCCATGGTCCGGCCTAACTGATTGATAAGAATGTGATTTTCCTCCTGAAGGGCAGAGGACATCTGCCCTGACAGCCGTCCATAAAGGGACACTCCGATAAAAACGCTGGCTGCCAGAGCAGTAATGGTGAAATACATAAAGATAATAGAACGGATACTGGCATTTTGAAGCCGGTGTTTTCGCTGTTTCAAAAACATTATTTTGCTCCTCTGAATTTTGTAGGTGAGATACCAAAACGTTTCTTAAACACGTAGCTGAAATAATTCTGCTCCTGATATCCTACTTTTGCCGCGATCACATAGGTCTTGTCATCCGTTTTATTTAAAAGCTCCACAGCTTTGTCTAACCGCACTTCCGTCAGATAAGCCACATAGGTCTTTCCTGTTTCTTTCTTAAACATGGTGGAGAAATAAGCCGGGCTCATATGCAGGTGACGGCAGATCTTCTCCACAGACAGATCCGCATCCTGATAATTGTCCATAATATACTGTCTGGCTTCCTGGATCACCTGTTTTGTGGTATTATCACGCTCTGTATTTACAGACTGGTTTACTGCTGTGGCCGCCTGGAGAAGCCATTTTACAAAATCTTCCTTTTTCTGGGTGCTGGAGATCAGGACAAAGGCCTCATTTAAGTCAGACTCTCCCTGGAAAATGGTCTCCATATCCAGATCATACATCTGCACCAGCTGGATCATACAGTTTAACACACTTAACATATAGGTCTGGCACTGACGCTGATGGACTTTTGCATCACTGATCTTGTCGGCAATTTTATGTACTACTTCCTCGATCTTTTCCTGAGGGCCGAATTTTACAGCACCTACCAGTTCTGCCTCGTCTTTGCTGTCAAACTGCAGCTTTCCTCTGCTTACCGGCTCTACATCATTAATGTAAATGGTATTTCCGGCTCCTACGATTGCCTTATAGCCTAAGGCATTTACCGCATCTTTATAAGACTCACAGATCATTCCCAAGTCCTGTGTGCTGTGACCGATACCAATGGTGATGGGAACTGCAAGGATCTTTCTGGTCTCTTTGCAGATATCACTTAATACAGCAGTCAGCCCGGTCTGAGTATTTTCCTCATCAATCGCTGCGATCACACCGATCTGGGCATCGCTGCTGCCGGTAGAATTAAAAGTTGAAAAACGGCAGTATTTTCCCAGCTTTTCCTCTAAGATCTGCATAACAGAAATAGGGATCAGGTCCTGTTCACGGTGGATCGCCAGTTCCCCTTCGCCCTCTTCTTCCGGCCGGTCAATGCCTACCGCTGCTGCGATCCATTTCTGTGCACCTGAAAGAGGAATGCCGTATTCTTTTAAACGTGTTTCAACGGTCTCAGAAGCAACCGGGGCATTTACCAGCTCATTTAAAAACTGCTCACGAAGGATCGGCAGGCTTTTTATATAATTTTCACGCAACAAACTTACATTTCGCTTCTGCTCGATCTCCTGGTCCAGATTTGCCTTGATCTTCTTTAAAATGGCAGTCAGCTCTTCTACGTTTACCGGCTTTAATATGTACTCAGTTACATTTAATTTAATAGCCTGCTTCGCATACTCAAAGTCATCGTAACCAGAGAAAATAACGATCTTCATAGACGGGTATTTCTGGCGCACACGCTCTGCCAGTGTCAGTCCGTCCATATAAGGCATGCGAATGTCGGTTAAGATCAGGTCAGGCTCCAAAGCTTCAATCTTTTCTAAGGCATCTTCCCCGTTTTCCGCATCCCCTGCTACTAAAAATCCATTTTCCTCCCATTTGATCTTGCGGATAATGCTCTTTCTTACCTCTTCCTCATCATCTACAAGGATAATACGATATAGTTTCATGTATTTTGTCCCCTTTTTATTTTATCCCATATAGCAAAGCGTTGCAGATTGCCGCTGCTACGTTGCTTCCACCTTTTCTTCCTTCTGCCACGATGTAAGGCGTGTCTTTCAATGAAAGGATCAGTTCTTTGGACTGGATCACATTCACAAAGCCTACCGGCGCACCGATGATCAGGGCCGGTTTTATTTTTCTCTCCTGGATCAGCTCATACAGGCGGATCAGGGCCGTTGGGGCATTTCCAATGGCAAAGATACAGGGTCTTGTTCCGTCTCCAAACAGATTGGCTGCCTTATCCATACTTGCAACCGCTCTTGTGCTGCCGTTTTTCTTTGCCTCTGCTGCCACATCTTCATCTGCCATAAAGCATAAAGCTTCTCCTCCGTAGCTTTCCAGCCGCTTTTTATTTACGCCGGACCAGCCCATTTTCGTATCAGTAATGATCACTGCTCCCTTTTTAATGGCTTCTCTTGCCTTTTCTACAGCATTTTCGGAAAATTTCAGATGATCTGCATAATCAAAATCCGCTGTTGTGTGGATAGCACGCATGATCACCGGTGCCTGTTCCGGTTCCAGTTCCTTTCCCATTGCTTTTAATTCTTCCCCGATGATCTCAAAGCTTCTGTGTTCTATATCCGCCGGAAGCACCTGTTCTATATGCACCTTCTCTTCCAGCCCCATGATCTCATATATCTTTTCCATATCCAGACTCTCCCGCAGTATTTCTGCCAGTTTATCATACTGTTCTTCCTTATATGCTATGTAATCCATCTGCCCTGCCATTTCCAGGGTAATGCCCTTTCTGGCTGCCAGGGCAGTTGCTATGGTTTCGCAGATGCCGGGGGCATCAAATACGCCATGGACATAGGAACCATACAGGTTTTTCCGGTTCCAGCCACAGGGGATACCCCTGGCTTCTCTGCCATTTGCACTTTCTCCTGCATTTAACAGGCACAGTGGCTGTTCTTTTTCCCGGCTCTTTGTACGGCCCATATGGATCTCATAACCAGTTAATCTCTTTCCGGAAAGTTCCCTGAAACAGCCGTAAAGTTCCCCGAATCGGCCTTCTGTCTGGGTGCGTACTTTTTCTTCTTCAAATTCTGTTTCTACCGGGAAGAGGCCCATTCCATGGATCTTTCCTTTATGGGATGACTCAATGGCATGTTCGTCCACCAGCCATTCTCCCATCATCTGGAAACCGCCGCAAATTCCCCATACAGGAACCTGGCGGGCTGCCAGCTTAAGGATCGCTGCTTCCAGGCCGTTCTGGCGCATCCACAATAAATCATCAATGGTATTTTTCGTTCCCGGAAGGATCACCATGTCTGGCGTTTTTAATTCAGAAGGCTTTGAGACATAACGGATGGAGACCTCATCCATACGCTCAAATACATCCATATCTGTAAAGTTGGAAATTTTTGGAAAACGGATCACCGCAATGTCGATGCAGCCCTTCTGTCTTGTATTTCCCAGTTTGCTGCTTAAGCTGTCCTCATCTTCGATATCTACATTCATATAGGGGACAACGCCTGCCACCGGTATCTTACAAAGATCTTCTAACTGGCGAAGTCCCGGCTCCAGGATCGACTTATCTCCCCGGAATTTATTAATGATAAGCCCTTTTATGCGGTTACGCTCTTCAGGCTCTAAAAGTTCTACTGTGCCGTAAAGCTGGGCGAACACACCGCCCCGGTCAATATCCCCGGCAAGGAGCACCGGCGCATCTACCATGGCAGCCAGTCCCATGTTTACAATGTCATCGGATTTTAAGTTGATCTCTGCCGGACTTCCTGCGCCTTCAATGACGATCACGTCATAGGCTTCGTCCAGACGTTTGTATGCTTCCATGATCTGTGGGATCAGCTGCTTTTTGTAGGCAAAATAGTCTTTTGCCCGCATATTTCCGATGGAAACACCGTTTACGATCACCTGGGAACCCACATCGGTAGTGGGTTTGAGCAAAATAGGGTTCATATCCGCAGAAGGCTTTACTCCTGCCGCCTCTGCCTGGACCACCTGTGCCCGGCCCATTTCCAGGCCGTCTTCTGTAATAAAGGAGTTAAGAGCCATGTTCTGGGATTTAAAAGGCGCTGTTTTATAGCCGTCCTGGGCGAAAATGCGGCACAGGCCCGCTGCGATCAGACTTTTTCCCGCATTGGACATGGTTCCCTGTATCATAATGGATCTTGCCATGGTTTTATTCCTCCTTTTCAGGTCTGTGGGGTGCTTGTGTTGGATTGGCATCCGTATATACGGTATCTGTATGTTTTGTATCTGTACATTTTATATCTGTACGTTTGGTGACTGTACATTGGGAAAGTTTGTGTAAGAACTCTCTGTTTTCTTCTTCTGTTTTTACGCAGATGCGGTAGCAGGATGCGTCCAGGCCCGGATAATTGGAGCAGCTGCGGATGAGGACGCCCTGTTTTAGCATGCGGTCGTACAGGCTGTCTGTTGCTCCTTCCAGAGTCTTTTCCTTAAAGAAAATATAATTGGCCTGGGACGGATAGACGATATAGCCCAGTTCTGTTAATGCCGCCTCCATTTTTTTTCTCTGCTCATGGACCAGTTTTCTGGTTTTTAATACATATTCTGTCTCTTTTAAGGCTGCAATGCCTGCTCTCTGGGCCAGTCCTGACACAGACCAGGGCTGTCTTACCTGACAGATCTTTGTTAAAACATCTTCGTTACTGCATAAAGCGTAACCTAAACGCAGGCCTGCCATGGCATAGATCTTGGTAAATGCCTTTAAAACAAAGACATGGGAGAGCTTCTCTAAAAACGGAATAATGCTGTAAGCTTCCGGTTCATCTAAAAACTCTTCAAAACACTCATCCACAACCAGAAAGGTATTTGTTTTTTCGCAGGTTTCAGCCAGTTTTAAGACCTGCTCTTTTTTTACGGTAATGCCGGTTGGGTTGTTGGGGTTGCACAGGAATAAAATGTCGTAGCCGTTGTTGGCTTCTGATGTAGATTTCTGTTGGTCAGAACAACCGACTGCGGTAGTATTATAAGTGGCATTAGCCCGTTCCAGCGTTTTACACAGTTCCTCCACATCCAGACGATAGCCATTTTCCTCTTTGAGATAAAAAAGATCAATATCACAGTCCACTGCCTTCAATGCCTGCTCATATTCCAGGAAAGAAGGAGCTAAAAGCAGTGCTTTTTTCGGCTTTAAGGCAAATGCAAGTCCAAAGATCAGATCCGCTGCCCCATCACCGCAGAGGATCCAGTCCTGAGTCACCTTATGGTAGTCAGCTAATGCCTTTACCAGATCCCTGCACTGGCTGTCCGGGTAAACGCAGCAGACTGGCTCTTCTATACAACGGGCCAGCTCTTCTTTTACTCCCTGAGGCAGTCCTAAAGGATTGATATTGGCGGAATAGTCTATAGAAACTTTATTGCTGTAAATGTCACCGCCGTGTTGATATTTGGTATGCATATGAATTCCTTCTTTCCAAAATGAATATCTATACTCTGTTCATCTCCCAGCCCGGCTGGGGATGATCTTGAACCAGTTATTTGAATATCTGTATTTGTATTTCCGTGATTATCACCTATCACCTGACTGCTGCCAGGATCATTAACAGCACCACCATCAGTATCCCCTCTGCCAGGAACATTAAAAGAGAGGCTTTCCAGATATCCTCCGGGACGATCTCCCTGTCATTATCCCCGATAAACTGCTTTTTGTGAAGAACCCCAAAATACCAGGCATCCCCGGCAAGACGTAAATGAAGGGCTCCGGCACAGGCGGCTTCTCCGTGGGCTGAGTTGGGGCTGGCATGTTTACGCCGGTCTCTTAAAAATATGCGCCAGGCATTTTTTCCGTCTGCCCCCGGAAGCAAGTATGCTGCCAGTGTCAGCAGACAGCCGGAAATGCGGGCCGGGATAAAATTTAACACATCATCCAGCTTTGCAGCTGTCCGACCAAATAAAATGTATTTATCATTGGTATAGCCGATCATGGAGTCCATGGTATTCACTGCCTTGTAAAAAGTGCCGCCTACCGGTCCGAAAATGGCCATAAACAGGAACGGGGCGATCACACCATCTGAGGTATTTTCTGCCACTGTCTCCACCGCCGCTCTGGTGATACCTGCTGTGTCCAGAACACTGGTATCACGGCCTACGATCATGGAAACTGCCTTTCTGGCTCCTTCTGTATCTCCCTTTTTCAGTTCTTTGCATACCTTCATACTCTCCACACAAAGGCTTTTTGCAGCCAGAAGCTGATAACAGAAAAAGCTTTCCAGAATAAATCTTGCAGTGAGGCCAAGATATCTTCCCGTTATATGAAAGAGCAGACCAGGCATAATGATCCAGAAAAGACACATGATCAGGGTAAGACAGATTCCTGCAAACCGTGGCTTTTCAGGAAAAAGTTTTCGCAGTCTCTTCTCCAATCCGCTTATCATATTTCCCATCAGGCGTATCATATGGGGAAAATGATAGGGATCCCCAAAGATCCAGTCCAGAATACTGCCTGTTAAAAGGGCCAGCCCATGAAGCTGCCACAATTGTATCCATTCCATGTTACTATCCTTTCGTTTCTCTTATACCATTTGGCGTTATTACTGTTCATGCATTGCGCGACCAGCAATGGAATTTGCCGTGGTTTCACATTGAAATACAGCAAATTGCACCTTTTTCTCCCTACTTTAACCGCGTTCCAATCCCACAGCAGACCCGCCAGACTTCCTCTGACTTTTCTGCCAGCAGACAGCAGATGCGGCCTGTTTCTTCCCTGTATTCCCGTTCAAAGGGATCAATTGGGACAATACCGTAACCAATCTCATCTGTAACTAAAATGCGGTCCAGGTTGGCGTTATAAATGGTTTCTGCCAGATTTTTCCAGTTGTGAAGACCTGCAGATGTTGTTTCAAATAAAGCTGTTTCCTGCTCATCCGGCAATCCCAATGTCTCATCTTTTTTTAAAATCCGGCGTACCAGCAGGTGAAAATTCCGGCACCAGGTGGAAGTAAGAAATTCTTCCCAGGTGGATGTTTCCCCATCTGCCCAGTGATCTGCCTTTGGATCTTTCTGATGATCTTCCTGAGTTTTTCCTTTTTCCTGTACCCTATTTTCAAAATGTTCTTTTGCAAAGGAAGACTTTCCCTGACATCTTCCTCCAATGACCATGATCATTCGATTTTTCTCCTTCGGTTCTCCTATGCTTATGAACCCTGTTTTCAACTTATTTTTACAAGTTCAGATATTTTCACATTATTCTCAATAAAAATGCCACTACCGTCAGACATATCAGTTCCTCTGCCTGCAGGAAAAATCCAGCCAGGTCTCCAGTAATACCTCCGAAATTCTTTTTGGACCATTTATCATACCAAGCAAAAAGCACTCCCTGAAGCACCAGGCAGACTCCATAAACTTCCAGTCCCTGTACGCCCCAGATGCCAAAAGCCAGCACTGCAAGGAGCACCAATGACAGGAGCAATATTTTCTTATCCAGCTTTTTCTCAGAAGCCTGGGAAAAGGCAGCTGCCAGCCCATTGTTTTTCGCTGACGGAAACATGACTACGGAAAGGCCGCTGAACACCCGCTCACTGAATAAAAACAGCACCGGGTAAAACATGGCCTTTCCCCGGGCATTTTCACAAAATTCATACATGCTTCCTGTATATAATAACAGATATACAACCGCACAGATCACTGCAAACGCCCCTAAATGGGGATCTTTTAGTATTTCCAACTTTTTCGTTCTGTCTCCATAGGAATGGACCGCATCCATAGTGTCCATAAAACCGTCCATATGGATGCCCCCTGTTACAAGAAAGGGGATGGCCGACGCCCAGAGAAATCTTATCCCCACAGACAGATTAAACTGCGCTGCAATAAAGAGCCAAAGCCCTAAAAGGCATCCTTCTATAACACCTACCAGCGGAAAAAAGCACATGGCATGGCTCATTTTTTCCTTGGTCCACTCTACCTGGGGTACAGGGATCTTTGAATACATGGAAATTGCGATCAGACAGGACTCCAACCATTTCATAATTACACTTCTGCTCCTTTTTTCATAACCGGTATACCGTATACTACTTCAACTACCTCTGAAGCCATTTTCGCCAGACGGCAGTTAACAAGACCTAAAAGGCGGATATACTCTAAGGTTTCCTTTTCATACATTTCCCCATCAGAGCCTACTTCATTGGTGATCACTGCGAAAAAATCAGCTGCTTCATCAATTTTGACAATGTCAGCGCAGATCTTTTCCGCCAGCGCTTCTGTGCGTCTGCCAGGTTCTAATTCTGTTCCAAAAGAACTGCCAAACATTTCATTGGCTGTGAGATTGGAAACACATTCCAGCAACACTGCCAGTTTATTATTTCCAGTTTTTTCCACCCGTCCCACATCTTTCGGACTCTCAATGGTAATAAATCCTTTTCCCTGGCGAAGCTTTTTGTGCCGCTCTACCTTTTTCCTGCCTTCTTCCCCGAATACTTCCATAGTGGCAATATAATACCGGGTCATTTCTCCTGCTTCCAGTATTCTTTTTTCTCCATAGGCAGATTTACCGCTGCCGCTTCCCCCGGTGATCAGTATCATAGCTATTCTTTATCCTCGTTTTTATCTTCTTCAAAATGACAGTAAGGCTTTACCTGTATATCCTGAAAGGTATCCATTTTGCTGTAAATAGTAAGGGCCATATCAAGCATAGGGAAAAACGCAGCTGCTCCCGTTCCTTCTCCCAGGCACATTCCCGCCTGGATCGCAGCCTTTAGCCCAAGGCTGGATAAAACTGCCTGTCCCGCCGGTTCCGCGGACACATGGGAAGCCAGAAGATAGTCAGCCACAGCCGGACAGATCTTCACGGCTGCCAGAGCTGCCGCTCCGGTAATAAGACCGTCTAAAACCACCGGGATCCGCCAGTAGGCACAGCCAAGATAAAAACCTGTCAGTGCCGCCAGATCCAGGCCGCCTACTTTTGATAAAACATCGATCCCGTCAGAAGGATCCGGTCTGTGGATACGGATTCCCTCTTTGATCACTTCTATTTTACGCCTGAGACCTGCATGATCAAGACCTGCGCCTCTGCCTGTTACCACCTCTGGATCCAGACCTGTAAGTACAGAGATCACAGCGCTGGAAGTGGTGGTATTTCCAATGCCCATTTCTCCTGTACCAGCCAGATCACAGCCTTTTTCATGTAAGATACCGGCTGCCTCGATCCCCACTTCCAATGCTTTTACAGCCTCTTTTCTGGTCATGGCAGATTCTTTTAAGAAATCTCTGGTTCCCCAGGCGATCTTACGGTCTAAAATTCCGGTTCCTGTCATATCCGCCGCGATCCCCACATCTACAGGAAGGACTTCTGCCCCTGCACAAGCTGCCATCAGGCAGACGCAGGATCTTCTGGCTGCCATATTTTTGGCAACTGCTGCTGTTACGTCCTGTCCTGTCTGGGTCACACCTTCTGCTACGATCCCATTGTCCGCGCACATGATTACAATACATTTTTTATCCAGGGAAAATTCTTCCCGCCTTTTTACACCTGCAATGCGGCAGATATCTTCTTCTAACACGCCTAAACTGTTTAATGGCTTTGCCACCCGGTCCCAGTGTGCTTTTGCTGCCTTTACTGCTTCTTTATCAATCGGTTTTATCCCTTTTAACACAGTTTCCAGGGAAACTGTCTGTTTCTGGTTCATTTTACTGCTGCCTCTTTCTTTTCATTCTGTATCTGTCACAGGCCTGTACAAACCGTTCCCCAAAACCTTCCAGGGAAGGATAATACAAATGGGGAAAACCTGCCATTACCTGATTTTTTACAGTGACGCAGGGCCAGCTGCGCTTTCCTGTTGGCTTTTTTGCCTGCATTTTGAGTTCATTTTCATCCTGGGTACTTTCCCAGTAATGGAATTCATGGCCTTTGATGGTCTCGCCTGCTTTTAAATACAGACTGTCCCTTTCTGTCTGTACCGTAATATAGCCGAAATGAGAATTTTTTCCTTTTTTGTAGCCTTTCCCGGAAAATACACCCGCCATCTCATAGCCGGTTCCATTTTCATCTTTCAGTTCTTTTAAAAGATAAAGATAACCGCCGCACTCTGCCAGAATGGGCATATCTTCCTCTGCTTTCCGGCGGATCTCATTTCGTATGGTCTCATTTTCTCCTAGCGCTTTTGCATAAAGCTCCGGATAACCGCCGCCAAGTAAAAGACCATCCAGATCATCTGGCAGATGCTTATCATGGACAGGGCTGAACCGGACGATCTGAACGCCCTGTTTTTCCAAAAATTCCAGATTATCCCGATAGTAGAAGCAGAAAGCCTCATCCCAGGCAACGCCAAGACGGATGCGGATAGCTGAATGTGAGATTTTTTCTCCTGATAATTGGTTTTGCAGAACCAAATCAGCATTTTTCTGAGCTTCACACTTCTGGCTGGAACCATCTGCTGTCACAGTCACAGACCCTAGCGCATCTATATCTGCTTTTTCTCCCAGTTTAAGTAATGCATCCACATCTAATGTCTTCTCCAGGCAGTCACCTAACTGCCTCATCTGCTCCTGAAGGTTCTTGATCTCCCCAGGAAGCACAAGTCCTAAATGACGGCTTCCCACCTGCCAGAAATCCAGTTCCGGTACATATCCTGCTACCAGCACACCTGTTTCTTTCTCGATCACTGCCTTCATCCGCGGATATAACATAGGAGAGATCCTGTTTAATATCACTGCCTGAATATGATTTCCATTTTTATTTGCCTGAGAAAGCTGGGACTCTCCCTGAAAGACCTGAAAGCCCTTGATCAGCGCCGCCAGGGAAAGGCTGGCTCCTTTTGCATCCACTACCAGCACCACCGGCAGATCTAAAATATCCGCTACCTCCCAGGAACTGGCAGCTGTTGTATCTCCGCCTAAGCCGTCAAAATATCCCATTACGCCTTCTACTACTGGAAAATGCGTTTCAGACACTGCTGCATATTTTTCCCTCATGTCCTGTGGCTGTTCAAAGAAACTGTCCAGATTTCCTCCCTCAATGCCAAGGACTTTCCGATGAAACAGCCCGTCAATATAGTCCGGTCCACATTTATAGGAAAATGGATTTTTCTGTTTTCGTTTTAAAAGTTCCAGGATGCCGCAGGTGACCATAGTCTTTCCGCTGCCGCTTCTTGGAGCTGCGATCATGAATCCAGCCACTCTATCTCCTCCACATCGTCTTTTACCGGATGCTGCATCACTGCAATGTATACCGGATTCTGAGCTATTGGCATATGGTAGCTGCCAAGCTGTTTAACAGGAGAAAACTGAACCTGCAGAAGTTCACCGTCTTCAAAACCATATTCCTTCATACATGCAAGGATCTCTGATACAGTTTCCAAAGTAATGGCATTTGCCACGATCCGCACCGCCGGATTTAAGTTTAACAGGGTACCGATGATCTCCTTCATCTTTCCGCCGCTGCCGCCGATAAAAGCATGGGTAGGTGCCGGAAGTCCCTCAAAAGCCTCCGGTGCTTCTCCCTCTACAATGTGGATATCTTCCCAGTTTCCATGAAACTTTTGCACATTTGCCCGGATCAGTTCCAAAGCTTCCGGTTCCCGCTCAATGGCATACACACTGCCTTCATTACAGCTTCTTCGGATCGCCAGACCCATCTCCACGGATACAGAGCCCGTTCCCGCGCCAATATCATAACAGACACTGTGATTACCGATATAAAGTTTCTCTATAGACAGCCGGCGAATGGTTTCCTTGGTCATCGGAACCTTTCCCCGGATGAAATCTTCGTCTTTCGGGTGCTTTGTGAGATAAATTCTCGTCTCTTCTGCGTGAGGATTTTTCACAATAACGCAGGCAAGACTTCCAAAGGGCCTCTTCTCCTCTTCCATCAGCAATTCTGCAGGGGTAGCTTCGCAGAGAATACGTTCTGTTTCGTATGAGAAATTTTCTCCAGCCCATATTTTCACATTTCCAAGTCCATTACTTACCAGTTCCCTGCAAAGAGCAGAAACACTGCCCTTTCCTCCCAGTAAGATAAAACAGTCTTCATAATGACGGATATGGGAAACTACGTCGCAGCTGCGGCCATGGCTGCTGATACTGTGAACATTCTGCCAGCTTCTGCCGAGTCTGGCGCAGAAATAAGAAAGACTGGATACACCGGGAATATATTCTACCTCCCAGCCTTCCTGCAGGAAAGCTTTGGAAGCCGCTTCTGCCCCGCTGTAAAAGCCGGTATCCCCGGAGAGCACCAGCACTGCCTCATCCCATTCAAAAGAAGAAAGCCAGTTTACCATTTCACTGGGCTTATAAGCTGCCAGCACTGCTTTTCCTTCTGTATAAGGTGCAGCTGCATCTAACATCCTTCTGGCTCCCATTACAGCATCTGCCCGGTCTAAGCAATCTAAAACCTCGCCTGTCAGCTGGTCATCCTGCCCCATTCCGATCCCTGCAAGATAGATAATGGGTTTTCTCTCCTCATATTCATTCTGAGACATCCTTCATCCACTCCTTTACTGCTTCTTTTGTCTGCTCTAAGGACATTCCTTTATCTTTTGGCCGGTCGATCACAACAGCTGTTGCTCCCGCTTTTTTTGCAGCCTGCATCTTTTCTTTAAAGCCGCCTGTATCTCCCCCGTCCTTTGTTACCATATAAGAACATTGAAATTCCTTCAATTGTATATAATTCATTTCCGCTGAAAACGGTCCCTGCATGGCAATGATATGTCTTCCGCTGTAGCCCAGTTCCCTGCAGATATGAACAGAAGCTTCCACAGGAAGGACTCTTGCAAAAATCCGTTCTAAATGTCCCGGAAGTCCCTGCCACAGAACCAGTTCCTTGCTTCCTGTAGTGAGGAAGATATTTCCTTCTTTTTCAGAAAGATACCTGACTGCCTCTGCTGTATTTTTCACATGGATAATGCCATTTTTATCGCCTTTGCTATCTTTTGCCTCATCTTCACTTTCTTTTCGCAGGCAGCGCAGAAGGCAGATATCCGGATATTTTTCACAGGCTTTCCGGATATTGGCAGTCACCACCTGGGCATAGGGATGGGTGGCATCGATCACTAGAGACGGGCTCTCTTTTTTCAAAAAAGCTTCCATCGCACCCTCGTCCAGGCGACCGCAGTGTACCGTTAAATGCTTTAAAGACATTTCTTCTTCCAGAAGCTCTGCACCGTATTCCGTTGCCACGCAGACGATTCCGGTAACACCTGACTGTTCGTCCAGCCAGTTAGCCAGTATACGCCCTTCTGTTGTTCCCGCAAAGAGGATCACATGCTTTTTTGCCATGTTATTTCTCCTTCTTTTGCAGATAGCCTCTTGGTGTCACCATCCATTTGCCGATCTTTACAGTACTGGTTTTTCCAATGAATACTGTCGTAAACATATCCGCCGGATAATCAGCCAGTTCTTTTAAAGATATTACCTTCATCTCTTCCCCATCTCTTCCAATACAGGAAGCTACACCGCAGACTGTTTCCGGTGAACGGTATTTCATGATCCGCTCACAGGCCTGCTTTAAATAGTCCGGTCTGCCTTTGCTGCGGGGATTATATAAGCAGATAACAAAATCTGCCTGGGCTGCCTTTTCTATGCGCTCCCAGATCATTTCTATGGGTGTTAAACGGTCACTTAAGCTGACCACTGCAAAATCATGAGTCAACGGTGCTCCAAGGCCTGCAGCACCGGCACAGGCAGCTGTAACACCTGGTATCATTTTGATCTCCACACCCGGATATGTTGCTGACAGCTCCAGGATCAGACCTGCCATACCGTAAACACCGGCATCCCCACTGCAGATCATGGAAACGGTTTTTCCTTTTTTTGCCTCATCAAAAGCAAGTACACAGCGGTCTACCTCTTTTTTCATCGGTGTGGTCATGAACTCTTTACCTGCAAAATACTCCTTTACAAGATCCACATATACGGTGTAACCGATGATCACATCACTTTCATTTAATGCACGGATCGCTCTTCCAGTCATCTGGTCATACGCACCCGGGCCAATTCCTACAACATAAATCTTACTCAAAACGTATCCTCCGATTTCCGGCTGCAAGGGCGGTGGTCACACCGTCCCGGCCTGTTTTTTTTCTGATCAGTGTACCCTGTCCGCAACCCAGAACCGCGCTTCTCTCACAGACATTCTCTACACCTGTTATCTTTTTTACAAATTGTGACGGGGTAAATTCACCCTGCACTGCCTTCAGCTCTTCCTCTGTAAAGGTCAGAAACGGAAGCTGCCAGGCTTCTGCCAGAGAAAGAAGTCCCACCTCTTCTTTCTTCAGATCAATACTGGCAACAGCTCCCAGTGCTTCTCTGTAAACATCTGATTCCTTCAGACATTCCTCTGCCGCCTTCTGGATGGAGACTGCATCCTTTCCCCTGCGGCAGCCCATTCCCAGAACTGCAGCGGGCGGCACCACATGGACTGTATTTTTAAAGGGCAGACAGCCTCTGTGGATCGTCACCGCAATACCTGTTTCCGGTGCCTCACCGGCTTTCTCACCATTCTCCGGATCCGCTGCAGCTGAGGGCCTTCCGTCTTTCCCGCAAAGCACCAGACCCTCCGGCAGCTCTCCGTTCCATGGAAACTCACTGTAGAAGCCAACGCTCTCTCCTGCAAGAAGGGCCGCAGAAGCCTCCTTCGCAGCCTTCATATGAAAAATAGCACAGCCATTCTTTTTTGCAAAAACATCCACTGCAAAACGACTGTGAAGATCTGTGGCTGTTGTCACAACCGGCACTGCCTTAAGATATCCGGCACAGCGAAGTGCCAGCTCATTGGCTCCGCCAAGATGTCCGGAAAGAAGAGCAATGACAAATTTTCCGCACTCATCGATCACCAGCACAGCCGGATCCGTCTTTTTTCCGACAATGTAAGGTGCGATGCTGCGCACTGCGATCCCGCAGGCGCCAATAAAGATCACGCCCTCTTTTCCTGCCCGGAACTGTTCCCCTGCCCACTGAGAAGTGGAAACAGAGATCGGATCCGGAAGGTACCGGCTCTTTTTTGCAAGGGTGACACTCTCACCCTCTTTTTCCAGAGCCCTCTGAAGCCTTTCCCCTGTCTCCA
>ERZ773259.1177-NODE-1177-length-23093-cov-12.315826_pt1 | contig 23093 bp, 20 predicted proteins | sample MGYA00511961_ERZ773259 | MGnify/ENA primary metagenome ERZ773259 (study PRJEB29015, sample SAMEA2737775) | human gut metagenome | biome: human gut; feature: human-associated habitat; material: faeces | place: China | collected 2012 ...
TTTCTGTATTACGGATGACTTCTGCAAAGTTTTTGATGTTGTTTCTCGGTCAATAGTTCGTTAAAATTTGAGTATATGGCTACGCAGCCTTAGGCTGCCATCCAATGAGTTCTTTGACAATCTTACTAATTAAAGTTCGGTTCGGTTGGCATCGGGACATGTCGAAAATTAATTTCGTATAGTTCGCATTGAACATCAACGACTTAATTTTTGCCATGGAATTGTCCATACCATTGTCTTTCATGAAGACCTTGGCGGCATTCAGTGAGGCGAACGATGCGTTGAACGCAAAGTCCAACTGTCTCTTGTGTCTTGCCTGACAATCCATAAGTCCCGTAAACTGCTTACTGTCGCGATAGCAGAACTCTATCTGGAAACGAGTGCGGTAAGTCTTCAATACTTCCTCACCCGTCATTGAGAGTTTTATCGAAAAGAACAACTTGCACTTTCCGCCGGGCATTCGCCAGATGACAAGTCGCACCCTCCTTTTCAGAGCCTTGGCATAAGCCTCGAGGGTGTACGCCTTTCCGTCCAGTCCGTCAATGTGCAGTTCTTCCATGCATGAGAGGTTGAGGTTTGCCAAGTCAATCTTGTCTCCCTTAACCCTTGGTCGTCCACGCTTCTTTTCCTTCTTGGGAATGTAATGCAGACAAGCGTTGTCACGGAAGCGGCTGACTATATAGAAGCCAAGCTCCGACATGCCCTTCTCGAACGTGGATGTGGAGAAAAAAGCGTCAGCCACTACTATATCAGTGATACTCAGCAGTTTCTTTGAATACCGCTTCATAACACTGATGTAATATTCGACGAGTGTCTTGTTCCTCATCTTCAGCGCGGAGTTTCCTATTGTCTGATGGGCACGCAGCATCATGCACTTGTTGTTGACAACATCCAGTAAACCGATGCCCATGATTTCAAGTCCGTGCATAGCGGATATCGACTCGATCGCTTCATTCTTGCGGCAGGCGGAACAAAAGGTGAAAATCCTGGATTATACGGAGGCCAGTGAGTTTTATTTGAAAGCCTTGTTGCTGAATCCGAATGATAAGGCGGTACAGGCTCGCAGATTAGATGTGGAGAATATGTATACCATGGACTGTAATCGTTATTCGGGGATTGCCGAGTCTTATTTTAATGACGGTGATTACGAGAAAGCGGTAGAGCTGTACGAGAAGGTTGTTGAAATGAACTGTTTCAACTCGGAGCTTGCCGCTCGCCGGATCGGGGTACTTCAGGCGAAAATAAGTTCCCGCCAACAAAGGGCTTCTGTATGGACGTTTGAGTATGGTTTTAAGCAAGCCCTATCGGTATTTCTTTCGGTAGATATAAGAATAAGCGAACGAGCGGGTATTGGAGCTTATCGTTCCATCCGGATGTCTTCAAGGCGATACAGAAAGATTATGAGGTGGCTAATTTTGAGATAGGTACTTCGGTCGGCTTTACGATAAAACCGGTACAGGCGGCTCCGATTTGGTTACTTTTCGGTCCCGGTATTGTCATGAACGGCGAATTCGTAGACGAAGAGGCTGAGGATTATTATCCGGATTACTCCGGTGATGCTTCGGTGGATCCTGTAGAGAGGGAGAAAGTATTTGATACCTATACCTCTTTATCCGGGGAGGTTGGTGTGTTAGGAAAGATTTGGCAAAGGCTGGCCTTGAAATACACCTTCCAATATCGTTTCCCCTTGAGCGGAGATTATAAGGATAAGATTACGAAGACAAAGCATGCGATCGGTATCGGAATCTGTTTCTGATATCCTTGCGTAAGGATAAGGAGGTTTTATGAAGGTATATGTTTTGTTTGTATTAGGAGGCTTGCTGTGTTGTCTCTCGGCCTGGGGACAGCGTTCGATGGCCTATCGAGAGATCCCGTCGGGGATAAGCGTGTTTTCAGGTAAGGACAACGAGGCTGGGATGGTCTTTTTTTGCCCGAGTGAGATCTCGTTGAGCTTCCAATCGAGTCTACGAGAGACGGTGGACGTGTATCTTACGGAGAAAAAGGGGGATAATACGGTTTACTATATCCGATTTAAGGTAGGGCGTAAGTATAGGGGGCGCAAGCTTTCTGTACTTGCTCCCGGTTATAACTCACTTACCTTTGAGGTGGAAATGGCTCCGAAAGAATTGAGACAATATTCTTTATTTGATCCAAACGAGGCTTTCGTCAATGGTTGTTACGCCGAATTTCGTAAACGCGGCCGGAATTTCTTCCAACAGGGTATGTATCAAGAGGCCCGAGAACAATATATGACGGCCTTGGAATGCTCGGACCGGCCGGTGGATACGGATTTGAAAGAACGGATTGCGGATATAGACGCGATTACCTCCTATTTGGAGCGAGCGGAATCTGCCGTGAAATGCTCAGACTATAATACGGCACGGACACACTTGATGAAGGCATTGATGTTGAATCCGAATGACCAAGCGATACAGGTGCGAAAACGGGATGTGGAGCAATTATATCTATCGGATTGTAGCCTGTGTGCAGAACAGGCAGAAGCTTATTATAAAAACGGGGAACGGGAAAAGGCCATGGAATTATTTGATAGGATGGTAGCGCAGAATTGCCTTGATTCGGAGAACGTAAGCAAACGGACGCAGCGGATTTTTAACCGTTTATCCTTACGTAAGCAAAAAGGACGTGTTATTGTTTATGAGTATGGTTTTAAGCAAGCTCCTATCGGTATTTCTTCCGGGACTTATTTGAACCGGGGAGTTGGTATGTATTCCAGTGTTTTTTTACATCCAACCGTATTTAAAATAGAAGCTGAGAATAATGAAGACAAGGTTGATATGTGTGAATGGGGAATGACTATGGGGGGGGACTTTTCGGGTGGCAAGAGCCTCTGCGAAGTTACCTGTCTGGTTTTTCGTGGGAGCAGGTATGGTACAACACAAAGAGGTGTTGCGGATTGAAGAAAGTGGTTTATCTTATGTCTCGATACCCTGTGAGACCGGACTTTTGGTGAAATTATTAAAGGATCGGTTGGCTTTGCGATATACTATTCAATATCGTTTCTTGCTAAAGACAGAAAACGCGACTACTTATAATGCTTCGGATCGGGTGGCAAAGACCAAACATTCAATTGGTATAGGTATCTGCTTCTAATTGAAAGTGATTATTATGAGAGGACGTTCTAAATGGTATATCGGGGGAGCTTGTTTTTTACTTTCTCTCTTTTTTATATTTCCTGTATTGGCTTATTGGGTGATAAGCAGTTTTGTGTTGCCCCCGACTCGCTTGAAATCCTTGTTGATTACAGAAATGGCCAAATATGTGAAAGGCGAATTCGATTGCCATTCTGTGGAACTTACTTACTGGGAAACTTGGCCTTTGGCCGGAATTGCCATTATAGGGGGAAGCTATTCCGCCCCGGCTGATACGCTTTTCCCGGAGAAACCGAAACTGAAGGTCGAGTTTGATAAGTTGCTGGTTCGCGTGAACGCGATGGATTATTGGCAGAAAGGTTTGATAACGCTCAAAGAGCTTTCGCTTGAGTGTCCGGATCTTTATGTGCGGCTTGGTGATAATCAGCCATTTGATCTCCTGTACGAGGACCGGATACCTCAAAAAAGTCCGGTAGGCTCTCTCTTTGAGGATTTACGCATGGAGATCCGGCAATTAGCCTTGGAGGATGGACATTGGGTTGTGGAGAATATCGAACAAAAGACACGTTTAGATTGTATCGGAATGCGATTGGCACTAAGTGGAATGCTCATTTCGGATAATGGGCGCCTCGCCCTCTCTTGTGCATGCGATTCCTCCCGTTTGCAAACGGGTGGTAATTTGTTGCGGAATGATTCCCCGGTCTCGTTGGAATGTCTTTTCCATGCTGATTGGCAGAAGAGGCTTGTCCGGGTGGAATCGGCTAAACTTCTTATTCGGAACCTTCCATTTGAGTTGAGTGGTTCTTTCCGGCAAGAGTCATCCAAACGTTTATGGATGGATGCTTCCTTGAACTTATCCGCCTCCGATTTGGAGGAGCTGCTGACGTACGTTCCAGAGCCCTATGCCTCTAAATTCCAATCCTATACATTGAAAGGAAATACCGCTCTGGCAACAACCTTTAAAGGGTATTTAGATGAGCGCTCGTTTCCGGATGTTCATCTATCAGGCTCATTGACAGATGGCTCTATTGTAAAAAAGAAAGAACCGCACGGGCTGGATTCGGTCGCTTTGGATTTTTCGTTTTCATATCCATCTTTACATCCGGAAGATGCGACCATGGAAATCAAGGACTTGAATGTTTCCGGCTTGAATTGCCTAGTCAAGGGGAAAGCGTTGGTCAAAAATTTGTTTCAGAATCCTTTTTGTGACTTGAGTATACAGAGCGATTTGGATTTTACCCGGTTGGGCGAAGAATTCTTTAGCCCGGATACGATCCAATTGTTCGGTCGCCTTCGATCCGATTTATCTTTGGTGTTTACCGGCAAAGATTTGCAGAAAGGACGGTACGAACGTATTTGGGGGGAGGGCTTGTTGGATATCGATCGGATTCATGTGCGGAGTGATGTGTATGGATTGTCTTTCTTTGCCGAAAACACGTATGGGGAAATTGGTTATCGGCCGAATAAAAGTCGTTTTATCCGGCAAAGAGAGGTTCTTGGGCTTTCCTTGCGGATAGACACGATGAATATGCGGCTGGGGACGACTCAAGTGGCACTCTCGGATCTAGATTTAGCTTCTAACACGGGGCTTCAGCAAGACACAAACGCGATTACTCCGGTTACTACACATTTGAGAGTGGGGCGTTTGCAATCGAATCAATCCGGTCAAGTCGCTTTTCTATCCGGAAAAACCGAATTGCATTTGGGGGTTAAGCCCGCGGAACAGGATAAGGGGAAGATCGCCTTGGCTTTTGCGTTTACTTCCGACTCTTTGGAATACTTGAATCTCCCGAGTCAACAGGCGATGAAAGTTTTGAGAAGCCGTGTTGTTTCTGAACTTTATCCTGACAAGGAAACGAGATGGGCACATTTGGCAAATCTGGATGAGTTGTTCAGTAATTGCGAGGTCAAAGGAATCTTGACTTTTGAGCAGCTACGTTCTTTCTCCCGACAGTTTCCTGTACAGGTGAATATGAAGAATACTCAATTGGGGTTTAAAAACAATCGGTTGATATTGAATAATGCGGAGATACAAGCCGGTAAATCGGATGCGGTGCTGAATGGAGAGATCGTGACTTATCCGCGGGACGGCATGAAAAAGCGGCTGATCGAGGCGGATCTCTCGTTACGTTCGGATCAACTGGATTGGAATGAGTTGAGGCAAGCCTTGATGCGGGGAAAAGGGCTTGAAGGAGATCGGCGTACGAAACAGGAGGATCCGATCAGCTTGCTGAACGTGGGAGACTTGAATGAGGCGATCCGGAAGATGGAAGAAAATCAAGATTCTTGGACGAATTTGTCGAACCAATTGCTGGATATTCCGGAGAACTGGATGTTATCCCTTTCTTTAAATGCCCATAGAATGATTTTTTCTGATTTTGATATGAACGAGGTGAGCGGGAAGGTCTCCTTAAAGGAACGAAGCGCATATTGTGATTTTTCAGTGCGAACGAATATGGGAAATACTTACTTGCAACTTTTGTATAAGAACCAAAGTACGAAGCGATCCGATGTCTATTTGAATTGGAATTTAAGCCAGATACAAGTGGGTAAACTGCGTAAAGTATTTCCTGCGATGGGGACTTTGTTTCCGATGTTGAATTCCATTGATGGAGTCTTGGATTGTGATTTGGCTGCCTATTGCCCGATCGATTCCACGTTGAACGTAGACCTGAGCGCATTGTCGGCCGTTTGCTCGTTGGACGGTAAGAATATGGTATTGTTTACGAATGAAACCTTTCATCAGATAGCAAGTAAACTTCGTTTTAAAGATCGGGAGCGCAATATGATCGATCATATATCCGCTGATTTCGTGGCGAAAAATCACCAAATTGAGATCCTGCCTTTTCGATTGGATATGGATCGATATAGTTTTATCGTAGGTGGACAACATAGCATGGATATGAGTTTTAATTACCATATTGATGTTTTGAAGTCGCCTATTCCGTTCAATTTCGGACTGGATGTAAATGGCAAGGTCGGTGATTTCAAATATAATCTGGGAAAGACCCGTTATACGATTTTGTTCAATCGCCCTATTCAGCATGAGGAATATCGTATGTCGAAACAGAGAAGACTGGATGAGGAAAAGGTCGAGATCTTAAGAGAATTCCGAAATGTTATCCCTTAATTTTTAGTTATCCTTGACGAAGCACGGCTTTCCCTTGATGAACCTCCTCTTTTCAAATACGATTCCTCATAAAAAACAACTGTATTAAAAAATCAGGTGTTTTCTCTTTCATGTTTGAGTAAACTTTATTATCTTTATGAAAGATAATCTTTCTCATTTATAATCTAAAATCACATAGATGAGAATTCAACGAACATCAGTAAATATTATGAAAGTCGATTTCAACCAGATAAAAACAACCATTTCTCTACCCGATTTCCTGTTGGAACTGGGATGGAAAATCGTGGAAGGCTCTTCCAACGCCTGTCCTAAGATGAGCAACGGAACGCACACCATTGTCATCAAGCGGAACTCACAGAACCAATATACTTATTGGGATGTGCATAGTGACAACGTGCGTGGACGTAGCATCATGGATCTGATGCAAGAGCACTTGCTTGAAGCAACCGGAAAAATGCCGACCTTGCGCGAGGTGGGGGAGATCCTTCAGAACTACATCAACACCAACCGTATCACGACACCCGAAAAAAGCCGGTATGATGTAGGCAACACAAGCCTGAGACCGGACGAGCTTCAATTCTACTTGCGTCAGCTACAACCCTACAAGGGCAACTACCTCCGGAAAAGAGGTATCTCAAAAGAGAGTGTTGAAAGCCCGGTGTTCAATAACACGTTTTTTATTCGTGAGGTAAAAAACCTAGGAAGCGTCTATCGGAATGTATGTGTGAAGATGTACAGTGAAAAAGGCGTGGAAGCCATTTCACAACGGAATGAAGCCTTTAAGGGAGTCATCGGCGGCAAGTTCGACTGTTTGGCAACCAGCAACCACGATAAAAGCCGCCCGATAGACATTCTCTACCTCGGGGAGTCGTTTATAGACTGCATCTCCCACTATCAATTACTCCATTCCGGAAGTAACCTCAATCTTGTATATGTATCTACGGAGGGATACATTCACGGAAGGACAGATGAAGCTGTTACGCTTAATCCTTGACAAGAATCAGGTGAAAGAGCTTCGAAGCATCTTTGACAACGACAAACAAGGGTACAAATACACCTTATGGCTGCATCGTCACTTCTATGGCGACACTACTGACATCGAGAGCCTGAGCGAAAATGAACTCCGCGACAAGGTGCATGAATTAAAAAACGTCGAACTTTCGGAAAATAAGGATTGGAACGATGATTTGAAAGCCTCATGCACGACCTCTAGTCCCGCGGAGGGCGGTCAATAACTTCATAATACTATTTTTAGTATATACTAAAAAACGTCCGAAATATTATTTAACGTGAGTTCGAAATAAGAATAAATATATTTCACTAATAATTAAGGAGATAGCGATAAAAGTATTAAATTTATAGTGCTGAATTATAACATTTAAACGATTACCACTATGTTTCCAGAGTCTAAAGTTACAGAGATTTATTGTATGGCCGATGATTTTTGCAAGGGAATTTGCGTTGCAACAGGAAAAATATATGATTGAGGATAAGAAGACCAGGCATCGTAACAAACCCAACCGTATGAGTGACGCTGAGATTATGGTTATTCTAATCCTGTTTCACTCCAGTGGTTTCCGTTGTTTCAAGCATTACTACAAGGAGTATGTCTGTAAACATCTGAAACACCTTTTTCCGCGTCAGGTTTCTTATAACCGTTTTGTAGAACTGGAGAAGGAAGTATTGCTTCCACTGACCATTTTCATCAAGAAAGTCCTGCTGGGAACCTGTACCGGCATCAGTTTCGTCGACTCCACTCCCTTGCGTATATGCCGCAACCAAAGAATCCTAATTCATAAGACATTTAAAGGGCTTGCCGAGCGTGGAAAATGTTCTATGGGATGGTTCTTCGGATTCAAGCCACATCTGATAGTCAATGACAAAGGAGAGATCCTCAATTTCATGTTCACGCCTGGGAACGTGGATGACCGAGAACCGTTGAAACAGGGTAAGTTTTTGGAAAACATCAAAGGAAAACTATGTGCAGACAAAGGATATATAGGTCAGGCTCTGTTTGAGAACCTTTTCCTTAATGGCATACAGCTTGTCACTAAAGTTTAAAATAATATGAGGAACTCACTGATGGGTGTCGCTGACAAGATTTTGCTCAGAAAAAGAGCATTGATTGAAACAGTCAATGATGAACTGAAGAACATAGCACAGATAGAACACTCCAGACATCGTTCATTCAATAACTTTATAGCCAACTCTTTGTCCGCTATAGCAGCATACTGCTTTTTTGAAAAGAAGCCCGCCATTAATGTAAACTTTGTCAATGACGGACAACTGGCTATGTTCTAATTTTATTTCGAACTCACGTTAATTATTATGCGTTTATGAAATATATCTTCAAGATGTGTCCTAATCTATTGTATTTTATCTGATGGAGCAGAATAGTTCTTCCACGGAGCAGATGATAATATGTATAGATCAAAATACTTCTGTAGCTTATGCATTGCCTCAATTGCTCCAGGCATAGGTTTCCTATTGGCAAACAAACTCGGAGTTTCATCCAATCGTCCGTCATACTCTTTAAGTGTATCTTCATCCTGTAGGTCTATTCTTTCATACTACATACCTATCTCTGCTTGTTAGAGTTTTTATACTTCAATGGCTGAAGGAAACCTTCCATACTACCATATATCAATTGCTTTTCCACGAGATATTTTCCATCTCGTTAATAATCTTCTTGACATATAGATCATTTATTTCATCGTTTACACGTCGTAACCATCCGTCAGGAGCACGTAACCAGCGATGCGGATGATCGCTTGACGGAAGCAGTTAAAAAAGCCGTAGAGAGATTAGGCATCCGTCTGTTAGGCCATGTGAGCGTAGCAGGTGAGAACTATTATGGCAATGCGGACGAAGAAAAATTATAGAAGATGTAAAGGGGGACGGGAGAAATCCCGCCTGCCTGGGCTTCGGGGTTCTTTTCAGGCTATCGGATACGACATCGTAAAATTATAGATCTTTAGGTCGTTAGCTCCTACTAAGCCTACGCCCTCTTGGATAAAGAAACGCTTGAATTGCTTGATATTCGGGTACCCCACCAGGTGGTAATGGTTCATAGATCATCTTATTTTTAAAGGCATTTACTGAATATCCCTGTGTAAGGGTAGATCCAATTTAAGTCAATAGCCCTATCAATAACGGCATGTAGTCTTTCAATTTGATTCGTAATATTTTTAATGCTTGTTGAATCCTGTAATCTACAGTTTTAGAGGATATGTTTAGATGCGAGGCGATCTCTTTATAAGTCATATCTTGGAAGCGATTCATTTCAAAGGCTTGTCTGTAATTTTCGGGTAAATCCACCTGGCCGGAACGGAACTCTCCCGTTTCGGTATTATAGGCAATCACCGCCTTCGGGCGCATACCACCGGCAGAGGTCCCAAGATATACCAACTTTTTCATCGTGAGGCTATCCTCCGGCGATATGGCAGCAGCATCCCGATCATTATATATTTTAGAAGCCAATGTTGCCAATGATGACATATCCACCGTCTCTTGGATCTCATCATCATTAAATTCCGGTTCAAATTCCAATGCTCCCATAGCCCTCTTACCGATATAGGAAAGTTTCAATAGGGGTAATGATTCCGTAACCTTTATATTGTTATCCGTGAGCCACTGGTCAAACAAGGAAGATCCCCATCTATCAGGAAGCGCGTCCGCAAGAAATTCCGGAAGCCCTTGATATAACTTATCCCTATTCCCATAAAAAGACGCAAACAAAGGGGTTCTCTTGGGATGGGTGGAAGGACATATATCATAATCTTGTTTCCTATATTCATCAGTAAATTGGAATACGGAACAATGCTTTTCAAAATCCCAATTCAATTTACCAATACAAGTCCCCCACAGATATACATTCACTATAATTGGTTCTTTCTTCATGCCATCTTGCGTTTACTGTTAATTCTTTGTATTCTCTTGCCTGTTTTCTCATTGATAAGGAATGGAGAGTCTGGAAGTTCCGGTACCAGACCGACAACGCCCTCAAGAGTTCCACTTATACGTAAAATCTTAAGCAATGTACTCAGGGTAATATCATTTACTTTGCAAGATTCTATTCTTTTAATTGTAATGATGGATACTCCTGCCTTGTCTGCAAATTCTTGTTGAGAAAAACAACAGCTAAGTCGTATAGCCTTAACCCTCTTACATATTTCCTTAACAATACTTTCATCTGAGAATTCATATATTGAATATGTATCATATAATTTTTTCATAGAGGAAAATATATTTAAGTATCATTTTTGATACAAAAATATCGATAAACTTGAAAAGCACCAAATTTACAGGCATTTTTTACTTCGTAATCTTTTTTGCTAATGTAAAAAAAGCGGCTTTATGCCGCTTCAATCATTTACGACAGAATATTTTTAGGAAACAACAGCATGATCAGCGGCAAATAATCTTTCAACGTGATCCGTAATTGTTTCAGTGCCTGTTGGATCCGGTAGTCTACCGTTTTGGGGGATATTTGCAGGAACTCGGCTATCTCCTTATAACTTTTATTTTTGAAGCGGTGCATGACAAAGGCCTCCCGGTAGATGGGAGGCAAAGCGTCTACCGCTTCCTTAATCCTTCTTTTTAGCTCTTCGAGTTGGTAATAATCGGTCTCTTGCAGCATCTCCTGCATATTCTCGTAGAAAAAGGTATCGGCCCTTAGTTGGGAATGATGGTGAGCAATCACATTAATTGCACGATGGTAAACGGTTTTGAACAGATATTGGCTCAGTGATGTTTCGAAGGTTTGTGTTTCCCGGTTCTCCCACAACCATAGCATCACGTCTTGCACGATCTCTTCTACATCTTTCAGTTCGACAAACCGAGTGGCGTATGCACACAAGATAGGATAGTATCTTCTGAATAAAACACCGTATGCTTTTAGATCCCCATGTTGCATGGCTGAAAGTAAAAAGCGCTCGTCTGTGGTTTGTAGTATTTCTTTTTTCATATCTTTGGTTACAAAAGTAATTTTTAATTCTGCAAATTCAAAATACTTATGAAATCCATGTCTGAACTTAGATTAATAAGTTTGTCCGAATTGCCATAAGGAAATTACATTCATATAATCTTGTCCGATATCGTCTTTTACAACAAAATCGTTTTCAATGCCTTGCAATTACTTTTGTTCTTCCTGCACCATGCGGACCGATTACCCTATCAGACGGTTGTTCCAATTTATACGGTCGAACATATATCGATGAAATGCGGTCGATATGGGACATAACATGGCATCGAAACTTATTTGTAATTTTCCCATGACTCTTTATTTGTTTACGCAAATAAACTTGTTTTGCACTATAGAATGTGTAAATTCCGCAAATCAGGTTTCCTTAACAGGATAATGTACTTTGATGGTCAGTGCTATTTTAATAATTCCGAATGGACCTTGAGTTAAGGGTATAAACAAGTAAAAAGCTCTTTTTGGCAAAAAAATTTTGAAAAAAACACCTTTACGTTTAGGAATCCGTCTGACTTCTCTTGTCTAATAGATAAACATGGATAAAAGACAGACATGGAAACACAGAATACAGATATGATAGAGCACCTTCTCCCTCGCTATTGTTCTGGCGAAGCGACAGTCGAGGAATGTCGGCAGGTTGAAGAATGGATCAGGTTATCGGATGAAAATTATCGGATTGCCAAACAGGTTCATACCCTTTATCTGACGACAGATACGATGCAGGTATTGTTGAAAGTGGATACGGAGAAAGCGCTATCTTCTGTCTGTCAAAAGATGAGCAAGGACAGTGTCCGTCCACAAGTGGGCATGCTTACTTTACTGCAACGGGTTGCAGCAATTCTGTTTATTCCACTTTTGATCGCTTTCGGTATACAAACACTGAGACCACGTCCGCCCCAAATAGCTCAGATGATTGAAGTAAAAACGAATCCGGGTATGACGACTACGATTCAGTTACCGGATGGCTCTATTGTCCATCTTAATTCGGAATCGAAACTGACTTATCCCTCTTTTTTTGATAAGGACAAGAGAAGGGTTACATTGCAAGGAGAGGCCTTTTTTGAAGTGCAGAAAGATCCGGAGCATGGTCTTGAAATCACTGCTCCCCATGAAACAAAAATAGAGGTGCTGGGTACCTCATTTAATGTTGAAGCCTTTGAAAAAGATCCTTTTGTTGCGACTACATTGATCAATGGTAAAGTTCGTTTCGGTTACATGAAAAACGGTCGAATGACGGCTATACAGATGAAACCGGGGCAGAAACTAACTTATGACTCTTCTTCCTCCCGAGTCCAATTGGCTGAAACGAACGGCGAGTCAGAGATTGCTTGGAAAGACGGAAAGATTGTTTTTCATGCGACCCCTTTACCGGAAGCTTTACGGATATTGGAGAAGCGGTTTAATGTAGCCTTCGTATTATCCAATGATCGTCTTCGTGGTGAAGCTTTTACCGGGTCTTTCAGTCATCAGCGGTTGGAGCGTATCTTGGAAATATTTAAAATATCGTCTAATATCAAATGGCGTTATTTAGATACGCACAATATCGAGAATGAGAAGGCTAAGGTTGAAATCTATTAGGCACAATTTAAAAGTAATTTAATAACACATTAAAACACGCAATGTATCATGAAACACACCAGCAGACCCCCATAAAGAAAAAACATCCGGAAAAATATTGGCGTATTCTTCCGGATGAAATGAATTGACTTTAAAATGCTTGTTTGGCGACAAGCGGTAATAAATCATTTTTTATTAATTAGATCACTACAAAGTTATGCAAAAACATTTTATTACCCAACAGTTTTGGGTAGTATCAGAGTTATTTTGGTTTACCTTAAACAAAATTCCAAGAGTTATGAAGTTATACATATTCTTGTTGTTCTGTTCGATTGGCTTGGCACAAGCTGCAAATAGCTATGCTCAGAATGCAACTGTTAACCTGAAAATGCAGAATCAAACGGTTCAAACCGTATTGGATGAAATAGAAAACCAATCTGAGTTCTCGTTCTTTTTCAACACGAAGCATGTCGACCTGAATCGTAAAGTTTCGATTGATGCTGAAAACAGTGATATATTCAAAGTCTTAGATCATATCTTCTCCGGAACGAATGTAAAGTATTCGGTAGTGGATAAGAAGGTTATTTTGTCGACAGAATTAGTTTTACTGCCAAGTGTATCGCAGAATAAAAAAACGGTAAGTGGTATTGTAAAGGATGAAAATGGTGAACCGATAATAGGAGCGAACGTAATAGAGAAAGGAACGGCAAACGGGACAGTGACAGATATGGATGGCAAATATACTTTAGAGGTATCATCTTCTACTGTTGTTTTGCAGTTATCTTATATTGGTTATTTGACAAAAGAAGTAATAACGACAAATAAATCTAATATAACTATTGTTTTAAAAGAAGATACTTTAGCCTTGGAAGAGATTGTGGTCATTGGTTATGGAACAATGAAAAAAAGAGATTTAACAGGTTCCATTTCATCTGTAAAATCAGAAGATATTGTAAAAATGGCAACTTCATCTCCTATAGCAGCTTTGCAAGGGCGTGCTGCTGGTGTTTCTATTTCAATGGATTCCGGTGCTCCAAATGCAGGAGTTTCTGTTCAAATTCGAGGTATTGGTACGTTCAACAACTCTTCTCCTCTTTATGTTGTAGATGGCTTTCCTATGGCTGATATTGGATATTTGAATCCAAAAGACATTGAAACTATTGAGATATTAAAAGATGCTTCAGCTTGTGCTATATATGGCTCACGTGGAGCAAATGGAGTTATTGTTATAACAACTAAAAAAGGGAAAAAGGGAGAATTGAAAATTGGTATAGATGCATATTATGGAATAGAATATTTAGCTTCTAAACCGACAATGTTGAATTCTTCTCAATATGCGGAACTATCTAATTTAGCTTATAAAAACGCAGGTAAAGATCCTCTATATGCAGATACTTCCAATATGCCTTATTCTACAAAATGGTATGATGAGGTGTCGCATTTGGGACAAATCCAGAATTATAATATTAATATGTCCGGAGGAAGTCAGAGAATGCAATCCATATTCAGCGCGAACTATTATAAGAAGGATGGAATTATAAAATCGATGAATTATGATCGAGTTTCATTGAATCAGAGTAATAAAATAGAAGCAACTAATTTTTTGAATATAGAGACATCCCTCTCTGTATCAATGACAAATTCTAAAAGTATGGATTCTAATGGTATTTTTTTAGCGTCTTTAATAGCTCCTCCAGATATACCTGTCATTGATCCTGAGACTAATTATTATACAGGTATTACAAAATTAAGATTAGAAAACCCTGTAGGTCGAATAGCTAGAAATAACAGCAAATATAAGTCTCTTTATTTTGTAGGGAACTTTAGTGCAAATCTTAATTTGACCAAGGATTTGGTTTTTACCTCTCGTTTCGGAATCAAGATTGTTAATTCTAATAGCAATGGCTTTACACCAGTGTATTATGAGACGGCGGATAATTCGGTATTGATGAATTCTGTTTCTAGAGGGACTACTAGAACAACGGATTGGACAGCCGATAATATGTTGACATATCACCATTGTTTTAATGATGTACACGATTTGACTACCATGGTAGCAATTTCTTCCCGTAGTTATAAATCTGATTCTTATTGGGCATCAAAACAGGATACTCCACTTGAAAGAGAAGAATTTTGGTATTTCGATTCAACAACGAAAAATCCGATGAATAGCGGAAGTGGAGCTGAGTTGACTATGTTATCTTATTTAGGACGTGTTAATTATAATTTGTTAGATCGTTATTTGTTGACTGCTAGTATTCGAACTGATGGCTCTTCTCGTTTTTTGAAAGAAAATAGGTGGGGGTATTTCCCTTCTGGGGCTATTGCCTGGAAACTATCAGAAGAGATGTTTTTTAAGAAATGGGAACAAAAATGGTTTAATAATGTGAAGATTCGGTTAGGATACGGTACAATTGGTAATGAAAATATATCTTCTTATTATCCTTATTTGACTCCAATATCACAGCAACAATATTATACTTTAGGGAAAGTTCCAGAAAGGATCAATGGAGCCGCTCCTTCTGCTATAGGTAATAGGGAAGTAAAATGGGAAACCTCGAAACAGATGAATGTAGGAGTTGATTTAGGGCTATTCGATAATCGTCTAAATATTACTGCTGACTATTATGTTCGAAAAACAAATGATATTTTACTAGATCAACAAATACCTTATATTTCCGGATATGGCAGTATTATACGTAATGTTGGAGGAATGCAGAATAAGGGTTTTGAACTTACTGCAGGATTTAAAGGAGGTAAAGGCAATTTCTTTTATAGCATAAATGGAAATATGTCATTCGTTAAAAATAAAGTAACGAATTTAGGAACAACCAGTGCTTTGATAGGTAGTTGTGATGGTGTTTTTGTTGATATGGCAACAGCCATAGGGCAGTCAATTCGGACTGAAGTTGGAATGCCTTATGGTCAATTTTATGGTTATGTAACAGATGGTATTTTCCAAAATCAATCGGAGGTTGATGCTTATAAGAAAGATGGACATTTGATTCAACCAGAAGCAAAACCAGGAGATTTCAGATTTAAAGATTTGGATAATAATGGAGTAATAGATGAGAATGATAGAGAATTTATTGGAAATCCAATTCCTGATATTACGTATGGTTTGTCATTTGATGCAACATATAAGAATTTTGATTTAAGTATTTTATTTCAAGGTGTTGTAGGAAATGAGATTTATAATGCAGCAAAGTTTTATTATATGAGATTTGATGGTAAGCATAATGTTCGTGTTGAATATCTTGATAATTATTGGGCAGGAGAGAATACATCTAACACTCAGCCAATCCCTTCTTCTGATTTGACAAGGAATAATAATAATTTTAGAAATTCTGATTATTACGTTGAAAACGGATCGTATCTACGATTGAAAAATATTCAACTAGGTTATACTTTCTCTCCGAGATTTACAGAGCAATTCAAACCTTCTATTCGTGTGTATGTGGCTGCACAGAATTTGTTTACATTGACGCAGTATAGCGGATTTGATCCGGAAGTTGCTAGAAGTTATTCTGTTGATAGAGGACAATATCCTCAAGCTCAACAATATATGATCGGCGTTGTTGTCGGATTTTAAAAATGAATGATATGAAAAATTTTAAGATATTAATATTAGGACTATTGGTATTACAGAGTTCTTGTTCCGATTTTCTGGATAAGAAGCCATTGGTACAAACATCTGTTCAAACTTATTATTCTACAGATGAAGAAGTGAATTCTGCTTTAATGGGTATTTATTCCCGTTTGCAACGAGAAAATTTTCAGTTAGGACCGATGTTGATTATTGGAGATGACTGTTCTGACGATGCAGATATAGGAAATGAAAATAGTGAAGCGTTTTCATGGTTGGGACCGGTATCACAATCGTTACAGAAGTTTGATCATCTATCTACTAATTGGTTAAGCTCAGCATTATGGGGAGAGGCTTTTACTGGCATTTCTTGGACTAATCAGGCTATAGAGAGTATTTTAGCAAACCGAAATTTATTATCGGAGAAAAGTGATTTGTACTTGGGGGAAGCCTATTTTTTACGTGCTTTTTTCTACTTTTTTTTAACCCGCCAATATGGGAGGATGCCAATCGTTGATCATGTATTGTCTTATAATGAATTTTATTCTCCTCGTGCCTCTATAGAAGAAACGTGGGATTTTATTGTCCGAGATTTAAAGAAAGCTATAGAGCTCTTACCCAAGAAAAGTGAATATAGTGCAACTGATTTGGGAAGAGCCACTCAAGGCGCGGCTTATGCCATGTTAGGGAAAGCTTATATTTATCAAGGAAAATTTCAAGAAGCGTATGATGCTTTGATGAAAGTCGTTGAGTCTGGTGAATATTCATTAGAACCAGTTTATGCAGATATTTTCACATTGGAGCATGAAAATGGAATAGAGTCTGTTTTTGAAATTCAGCATATGACTAGTAATACAGGTTGGTCTGATGACAATGAGGGTTCTATTCTTTCTTTTTATGAACATGACGCAGATCCTGATGATCCTATCAAATGGCATAATGGCTGGTCTATGCATTGTTTAACTGAGGATTTAGTTAATAGTTATGAGAAAGGAGACCCACGTTTAAATGCAACAGTTATTTTTCCAGGGGAATTTTTTGATGGGCATATCAATTATAATAAAGCAAGTTCTACTGGTTATCAACCTAAGAAGTGGTATATTCCTTATGATCAACGTTCTCAGTCTGATCAAAGTGACTGTCCTAAAAACATAATTTTTTATCGTTATGCTGACGTTCTTTTGTATTTAGCTGAAGCAGCCAATGAAATAGGAAAAACGGCTGAAGCATTAGGTTTTCTGGAACAAGTTCGCCATAGAGCTAGATCAAATGCAACGGATGTGAATGTTTTACCTATAGTAACAGAAACGGATAAGAATAGATTGCGTGATTTGATTTGGCATGAAAGGCGTGTTGAATTAGCAGGTGAAGGACAACGCTTTTGGGATTTAGCTAGGCAGGGACGTTTAGGAAAGGTAATGAAGGCTTATTCACGAAAGTATAATTCAATTAAAGGACAGAACTTTATTGAAGGAAAAAATGAATTACTTCCAATACCTGACGATCAGATAATAGTCTCCAATGGAGCATTATCTCAGAATCCTAGATATTGATGTTTAACTATTTTACAATAAAATAAATACGTTTTAATTTTTATCAAAAACATGTATGTATAAGCAATGTAGTTGAAGTCGATACCAGCAGCATTATTTTATACTATTCTTTTATTTATATTCTTCACATTAAGTAATTAATACTAATAATCATGAAAACAGTTTTATTAATAATATGTATGGTCTTTATAGAACTAACTGTAAATGCTCAGAATACAACATATTTCGTATCTCCGTATGGTAATGATATTGCTTCCGGTTTATCTATTAAGGATGCGTGGAAAAGTTTGGATAAAGTAAATAGTGTAACGTTTCTTCCTGGTGATAAAATCTTGTTTGAATCAGGAGGCATTTGGAAAGGACAGTTAAAACTGAAAGGTTCAGGGATTGAAGGAAATCCTATTCTTCTTTCTAATTATGGGGGTAAGGACAGGCCGGTGATTTACACCGGAAAGGCTGAAGGTGCTGGAATTCGTCTATATAATCAGTCTTGGTGGATTGTAGAAAATATGGAGATCACCAGTGGAGCTGCTCCAGAACTAGGAATTGGTCGCCAAGGTATTGCAGCAATAGTTCGGGGAGCTGATCAACATGTAGAAAACATTATCATTCGTAATTGTTATATTCATGATATTTGGGGACAACTTGGGGGAAATACGGAATTTACGGGATATAATAGTTGTGCTATTGTTGTACAGATGCAGAATGAAAAAAATGATGGTTGCGATGATAACGGTCTGAATGCGACATTGGATAATGTTTTAATCGAAAATAATCACATTGAGCGTTGTGATAAGTGTGGTATTGTTGTCCGTGGATGTAAAAGGAACTTGAATATATCTCATAATTATATGGAAAATATAGGAGGAGATGGCATTTTGGCGAGTGGTTGCTATAAAGGAATGATCGAGCATAATGTGGCAAAGCGAACGTGTATGCGTTCCGGATATATGGATTTAAAAGGTGGAGAAACGTGGTGGCCTCATACTGCAGCAATATGGATTATGAATGCTCAAGAAACTGTTATGCAATACAATGAAGTGTATGATACAGGTCGACAGCCAGGGAACGGAGATGGGTTTGCTTTTGATTTTGATTATTACTGTAAACATTGTGTTTTACAGTATAATTATAGTCAGAATAATCATGGATTCCTTTTGTTTATGGGGCGAACTTTTGAAAATATAGCTCGTTATAACATTAGTGAAAATGATCAAACTCACTTGGTACAAATGCAGTGTGAGATAGGAGATCGGAATATGCTACATAATAATATTTTTTATATCGATTATGGGACAGTAGATATTGATTTTTTTTGTGGAAATGATGGTATGGTCAATAAAACGACGATAGGTGCTGCCTTTTGTAATAATATATTTTATGCAACTGGGCAGAGTTGTTTCAGAACGGTGTATTCAAAGGGGGAAACTTTAGGGCGAACCTTCGATGAATCTGTAAAAGTTGCACGAGGAATGCCTTATAAATTATTTTATAATAATTGTTATTTCGGTCTGTGGAAAAATGGTATCCCAAATGATCCGAACAAATTAATCGCTGATCCTTTGTTTATTGCACCGGGGACAGGTAAAGAAGGTTTTTCTTCTTTGACTGGATATCAGTTACAATCTGATTCTCCCTGTATTAATGCTGGCTTTTATATACCCTTGTCGGGGAAATATGACTTTTGGGGAAATCCCATAGAAGATGGATTATTGGATGTAGGAGTCTACGAGCAAATAGGAACGGGAGTTTTTGCAAATAAGATTAAAATGAAGGAGGATGCTGAAAAGTACAAAAAAGAATCTGATTCTGCTTGGTTAAGATGGAACTCCAATGGTAGTGAAAATTAAATTGTTTATTTGATTAAAAGTAATAGTATGAATGAAAATAGAAGGAATTTTATCAAACAGGCAGTAATAGGAACTGGACTTTTATTAGGGAATAGTGTGAAGGCAATAGACCTCGAGTCGGTGAAAACGATCAATGAATCTTTGCATACTTTTCACAAACAGAAATTTAATATGTGTGGTTACCGTGCTCCTAAATTAGAGACTGTTCGAATTGGTTTTATTGGTATAGGTAACCGAGGTATTTTCAATATGACACAAATGCTATATATAGAAGGTATTGAAGTTAAGGCTCTTTGTGATTTAAGGCAATTTCGCATTGATGAAGCCCAAAAGTTATTGTCGGATTTTAAAAATCCTGTCGCGTGCGAATATGGAGGTTCTCCTGACGCATGGAAGTCTGTCTGTGAACAATCTGATATAGATTTAATTATGATAGCAGTACCAAGAGGTCCTCTTCATGCAAAAATCAGTAATTACGCTATGTTGTGTGGAAAACATGTAGCCGTAGAAGTCCCAGCAATTGCAACCATTGATGAAGCTTGGCAATTAGTTGAAACATCGGAAAAAACAAAAAAACATTGTACGATGTTGGAAAATTGTTGTTATGATTTTTTTGAGTTGCTAACGTTGAATATGATTCGTCAAGGTTTATTGGGTACTATTATTCATGCAGATGCCGCTTATATTCATCATCAGAATAATTTTGTGAAAAATAGAGACGGAGATATGTGGCGTATAGAGGAAAGTCAACGTCATAATGGTAATTTATATCCAACACATGGATTAGGACCGATTTGTCAAGCAATGAATATAAACAGAGGAGATCGGATGACTCATATGGTTTCTATGTCTTCAAATGATTTTATGATGGCAGAAATGGCTACCGAATTTGCTCAGAAAAATCCTATTTATAAGTATTTAGCGACAGATACTTATCGGGGGAATATGAATACTTCTGTTATTCGTACAGAAAGAGGGCGAACTATTATGTTACAATATGATACAACAAGTCCTCGGGTTTACTCACGTATTTACATGGTAAGTGGGACAAAGGGAGCTGTACAAAAATATCCTTTTCCTGAGCGTATTTCTTTGGGTGATGACTGGGTGAGCGAAAAGGAAATGGAAAATTTAACAGAAAAATATATGCCAGAAATAGTCCGAAGGATAGGAAATATGGCTAAAAAGATTGGAGGACATGGTGGAATGGATTTTTTAATGAGTTGGCGTTTGATAGATTGTTTAAGAAATGGTTTGCCTATGGACATAGATGTTTATGATGCCGTAGCCTGGAGTTCTATTATCCCATTAAGCGAATGGTCCGTAAAACATGGCTCACAACCTGTGTTAATACCAGATTTTACTTGTGGTTCTTATCGATTAAATGAACCGTTTGTGTGAAATATTGTAAGCATTCAGCTAACCCTGTATCGCAAAGTTTTATAAGGGCGGTGTGCATTCTATGTTCTACGCAAGGAAAACCTGCATTTTTTTGCTGTTTTTCTTCACTAGAATGTTTATCTTCCCAAAATGTGCACTCCATAAAAACAGATGACGAAGTCCTAAATATCTGATTAATCATGGGGATGTGTCAAAAGTCAGACACATCCCCTTTTCCTGTTGCGAAGTATAAAAATCAAAGTCAGATATCTTTGTATTATCAAAGATAAAGGGCTCCCTTTGTGCCGTCGCCTGTTTTAAGAGATATCATATACAGAGGGAGTGACGGATAGACCAAAGAAGCCTTGACTATACACATGTAAAGCTTGGCTATTTGTAGTCCAGGCTTTTTTATACATTAGAGTCACAAACAACAAATAAAAACCAAAATGATCACTATGCTTAAAAAAAGGTGTCCGAAAATGGACAGCCTCATTAAGTAAAATTCATCTATCATTGCTTTTCATATTTATTGTGTATTCCTCTTTTGCACCGGAAATATTGATACTTATAGCAACCAGACGGTACGACATCGCCACGTTTGATCATACCGCTGGAAAACAGTGATATACAATCTGAATCAAAACAGATTGTGTATCACCAATTTCTTTTTTTGTGCCTTGTTAAACGTATAAGAAGTTCCTCCAACAGATTTTCCATCCCAATAAGCAATCAGCCTACAGGCGTGTGAAATCATGTAATCATTACGGTGGGCATAGCATTGGGCATAATAATATTCGGATAGAACTACCACTTTGTCGGCTTGGCGCAAAATATCAGCATACCTCTGTTTGTCCTCTTTGTTGAAATACACATCTTGCCCGACATAAGGAACAACCGCCACCAAAACCATATCGGGATATTGTTTCCTTTGTTCAAGTATGGTATGAGCAGCCATCATGTCAAATCCAACCGCACAACCGATATAGAAAAAACGGCTTCCATTCTCATAGCAGAAACGTACCTCTTCATTCAACGATACGGACAAAGCATATTTATTTGTTCGTATCGTTCTATGACCGGTAAAAGCAACGGACATCATTTTCATCCATTTATCATGTGCCTTTCTACATATATCCAACGAACCTGCCGAAGTTTCATACACCATTCCATTCACCTCATAACGATAAGTGAACCAAGTAGTATCTCCAAAGATACCCTTCTGCTTCTCTATATAAGTCTCTTTTTCTTTCATCTTATAACATACGGACAACTGTTTTACCTAAAAAGAAACCTCCCAAAACCTCACCTCCTATTTTTTCCAACTGACAAGCGAAACGAGCATACGAAAATCCTTTTGTTAAAATATCGTCAAATACCAAGATTTTCTTACCCCGAAAAAAGTCCTTGTCAAATTCTATCACTTGTACTTTATGAAGCGACTTGCTATCAAATTTCTCATGAATAGCCAAACGATCTCCACTGACACGTATATGTTCATACGCATTGATAGCACCTGAAAACTTACACACAGCCGAAGCAAACCCCTTATAACGAAGTTCATTCTTATCAGCAGAAGAAGCCGGGACACAAGCAAAAACAATATTCTTAACATCATCACCAAAAACTTGATGTAACTTATTCGCTATCATCCAAGCTACATTCAAATAAGATTTTCCATCCTTAAAACTCCATATCATCTTACGAATTTGCCATTCTCTTTCCGTTGCCTGCCGATATTGCATAGGAAGATATTCAAAGAAAGAAAACATCATCTTATGCCATTGTCTGTCTAAACTAGGATATTTACTCTGATGTGCCATAGTCTTTTATCTATTAAAATTAAACTTATGCTTCAGCTAGATTTAAAGACCTTTTTTTAAAAAACCTTTCCGGGATGGCCTTTTCTTTCTGCCGACTTTTTTTTGAGCTTTCATGCCCCATCTGAG
>ERZ773259.1242-NODE-1242-length-22025-cov-4.007601_pt1 | contig 22025 bp, 20 predicted proteins | sample MGYA00511961_ERZ773259 | MGnify/ENA primary metagenome ERZ773259 (study PRJEB29015, sample SAMEA2737775) | human gut metagenome | biome: human gut; feature: human-associated habitat; material: faeces | place: China | collected 2012 ...
GCTCCGATCATAAGCTATAATTATGGCGCTGAAAATCATGACAAGATCAGAGAAATAACACGATATAGTTTTATTACGATTGCTATCAGTTCAGTATTGATCCTCACAGTATCACTTGTATTTGGAAAACAGATCATCCATTTATTCGTCGGGAACGGAAATGTATTTACATTGACATGGGATGGCCTGAAGCTGTTTAGTCCGGTTTTCCTGTGTATTTCTTTCCGGATACTTTACTGCCCTGGGAAATGGTTTTATTTCGGCATTGATCTCATCAATGCGTTCTTTGATCCTGGTGGCCGTGTTCATACTGATCCTTCCGAAGCTTATAGGTGTGGCCGGTGTCTGGATGACGATGCCGCTGGCGGAAGCCGTGACTATTTTTATAGCTGTTTATCTGTATCGAACATACGGGAAAAGTTTCATGCAGGAAAATTCCAGAGCCATGTCTTAATGATATTTTGCAAAACTCTAACGAAAAAGAGGCCGTCAAGTACGGCCTCTTTTTTCGTTATGGCTTTATCATGTCATGGGAGTATTTATAACTCCTGTGGAGATATTTTCAGGTATTCATAGGATGGCTGGAAATCATGGCTGTCACACTGACGGTAATATTGGGTGAAAATACGTTCTATGATATCAGGGATATGCGTTTCATCAGGTTCAAACAGTATGATGAGATACTGCAGGGAACTGTAGCGTGTACAGATATCCACACGGCGGATATTCTGCCGGATGGCTTGTTCCATATATTCCAGAGCCTGCTCAATGGATTCGATATCAGGAACCGTATCCACAAGTGTCTCGATGGTGATCATCGCCAGATAACATCTGCACTGGCTACGTGTGACAAGCTGACTTATGTATTCATACTGTCGTGCGAAATCCCGGTAATTCAGATCAAGAGCACCTACATAGATGCCGCTTTTCTGAAGGGACTCTGCCACAAGCTCCAGATCTTTTCCGGAACCGGATGCCGCAAGAGTGCTGCGGTCGATCTGCTGGTAGAAAAAGAACTGGTTTTTGCCGTTTTGTTTTACGTAATACAGAGCTTTATCTGCTTTGGAATAGCAGTCCTCAAAGGAATCATCGGTGCTGCACAGACACAGTCCTGCGGACAGTGTGGCAAAACGGAGTTCCGGATCATCGGTAGTGATGGTGTGAAATTTCTGGAACAGATCGTCCATCTGCAGAGACAGGGAACCAGGATCTGTGTCCGGAAGGAACATCAGGAATTCATCGCCTCCAAGTCTGCAGGAAATCCCCTGATCTGCCCGTTTCTGAAGCAGCTTTCCAAGACATTTCAGCGCACGGTCGCCGGCTTTGTGGCCATAGATGTCGTTGATCTTTTTCAGGTTGTCCATATCAAGGAATATCAGACATCCATCATGCGTCTGCATAAATTCTGCGGTAAGACGTTCGCCCAGGTTGCGCATGGGAAGACCGGTAAGGAAATCATAGCTTTTTGCATCTTCCTGGCTTTTTATGGTGGCCATTATGTCAGAGATGAATTTGCTGACGGTAAGCTGCATATCCGGAAGGTTATAGGTGTCCGGTTCTTCCTGGGAAGGATCCCACTGAGGCAGTCGCTTTTCATTGAGCAGTTTCAGAAAAATGTCGGTGATCTTCGGGTCGAACTGTGTACCACGGTTTTTACGGAATTCTTCGTAAACAACTTCCGGTGGAAGCGCATTACGGTAGATTCGACGGGAGTTCATGGCATCGTAGCAATCTGCAACAGCCACAATGCGGGCATGGATGGGGATCTCTGTTCCGGCCAGTCCGTCCGGATAGCCTTTTCCGTCATAACGCTCATGGTGACTTCTTGCGATTTCTGCCGCATGAGGGATCAGGGTTATGTCCTTCAGGATCTCGGCACCGATAACGGTGTGTTTTTTTATAAGGTTGTATTCATCATCAGTCAGCTGTGCAGGTTTGTTCAGGAACGGATCCGGGATACCATCTTACCGATATCGTGAAGGTGAGTAGCACGTTTTAGATTCAGGATTTCCTCCGGCGTCCAGCCCAGCTCCTCTGCAATCAGGGCTGCATATTGTGCAACCCGGTAGGAATGGCCGCGGGTGTACGCGTCCTTTGCCTCAATGGTGGTGGAAAGGGTCTGTATCATCTGCAGAGACATTTTTTCATTCTGTTCCTGGTTTTTGCGGATTTCGCTCTGCTGGCGTTTCAGTTCTATATCCTGGATATTTTTGATGGCTCTTACAATATTGACAAAAAGCAGGATCAACATGCCGGCGCCCACAAACAGTCCGGACATCAATGTGACAAAGTATGCAGAGGTTGCTTCAACGGCAATACACAGGATCGCTGTCAGCAGACCAACGAGCAAAAGCCGGTCGGCCTTGTTTTTTTCGGTGCGTATATATTGGAAAAGGTGTACAAATATTGTGGTAACGGTGATAGCCAGGATTCCGTGACTTACAGGCATGGTTTCGATATAATCTGCGATACCGGCAGCAGTGAGGATCGTACAGACTGCAAAATTTACCATTGCGATGCTTCCAAGACAGACATAAAATCTGTGATGCAGCCCTTTCTGGAGACTGTCCGCAAAAAACAGGATCGGGAGCGGACACAAAAGGATCATAACGAAACACAGAGATCCGAGAGCGGAAGCGTTGGGGACCAGGAACTGACGGAGCTTGGACTCACCCAGCATCCAGACTGCGCCCATAACCATGCACCATCCAAGATATTCCATGTCAAATCGTGTATGATAGACCAGTCCCAGAGCGAAACTGAACAGGATCGTGACGATTCCGGAAAACAGGATAAAAAAAGCAATGTAGGTTTCCAGTCCGTATCTGCTGAAAATATATATCCAGATATCTGCCTTGTCTCCGCAGTAAACAGGATTGACAACTCCGGTGTAATTGGAGGTGTAGGTGGTTAGTTCAATACGGAGCTCTTTGCCGGCATCGGAAGCATAAACCGGGCAGAAAACATAACGGCTGGCGGAGTTTTTGCCCACAAGCCTTGTTTTATGCGTGGAGTAGCTGGTCCTGAGGTTGTCCCCTACATAAAAATCCACATCCTGCAGGGAAGAACGGATGGCAAAGCAGGTATCTGTAAGATCAGCGGGAAGCTGGATGGTGAGGACCATCGTGTCACCGACGGGAACCTTGTAGGTGCCCGGAACGGAGATTTCCTGGGTGGTTCCATCCGGTTTCTGCCAGGTAACGGTACCGGAATAGATCACAGAGGCTGCTGAAGCGTCGGAAGAACGTTCATCTGCACCAAAAATCTGCATAAAAATGAACCAGCCAAGGATGGTGAACATCAGAATATAAAAGAAATATCTTTTTCCCTGGTTAAAGGTTTCTGTTTTTTCTTTCATGGTAATATGTCTCCTTATAATGGGAAAGGATTAGTTTGTAAATTGAAAAACTCCTATAGATCAATTATACCAGACCGGAGCGGAAAAATCAGTATAAACAGACATACTGCGCGGATTTATGTGATCAGCATAAATTCTGTGCATCGCAAAGCGTGTTGCTGAGAACGGAGTGAGCAGTAACAACATATCCGATGCATCTGCGCGCAGGATATGGTACAATGGGGGAATGTGGAGTATGATATATGCAAAGCATGATATATGCAGGATAAAGGATCAGAATAAAGAATGAGAGTAAAGCGACAGGAGGAAGAATCATGAGTAAGATCGTAAATATCACATCAAAAGAGGATAAGGATCAGAAGCTGCAGGATATAGCAAATTCACTGGAGGAGCTGAAGGATGTAATGGCTGAAGTGATAGAAGCCTATGAGGAAGAAAATGCGGACAGCCGGAAGATGGACACGTTGACAGAGGCACTGGATGCGCTTGAGGACGCTTATGAGGCCGTTAACGATGTGCTGCTGGAGGAAATCTGATCATGCAGTATAAGGTTCTGAAGATAGAAGAAGATATGGATTTCGGCTGTGAAGAGCGACAACCAGGTGAAGCACTTATGTCAATAGTGCTGATAGAAGATGAAAATGGAAATGAAACAAGTCTGCGACATGATGACGGCCTCCTGTATGAAAGAGATATCAATGAGGGAGATCTTGTTACCATGGACGGGCAGCATCAGCTGTGGAAATTGTAAAAATACCGGATGGAAAAAGTTTTATCTTATTTTTGGAATGTGTGATGAGTCATTTACTGTGAACTGCACGGTAGATCCACCGGAAGGAAAGGAACCGCCGGCTGTGATCACCTATCTGGGAAAAGTGCTGCCCTGTGCAGTGATCGGATTGCTGGTGGTATTTTGCCTGAAGGATGTGTCGGAAAGTACCCATTACGGACTGCCGGAGCTGATCGCAATACTGTTTATTGTGGCATTACATAAATGGAAGAAGAGTACATTACTCAGCATAGGAGGGGGAACGGTGTTTTATATGGTGCTGGTGCAGACCATATTTAGTTAGGCAGAAATATGTGAAAAACAGAAAATGAAAAGCCAAGGCAGGATACGATAACAGTATCCTGTTTTTTTGACTGCAGCAGTAATTTATGAAAATGCTGTAGAACAGATAAGCAGGCGCAGGAGTGTGAAAGTATAATAAGCCGTGAAAAGAAGCGAGCGATCGCGAAAATGAGTGTGTCCGCAGAGCGAGCACAGATGTATTTCTTTACTCCTGGAAAATATATAGAAAATACGACGGAATCAGCGGGATCCGTAATCTGCTCACTTGTCTGTGAATCTGATTGCACAGGTTTAAAAGCCTCAGCGTAGCTGGAAGTAATAAGCAGTGTGTGTGGATTGGTGTGTTATGAAAATAACAAAAATGAGTAACTGTTGCTCTTGTGATGGAATAAAAAACGACAAGACACTATGCGATTTTATGGCTGTAAATGCATGTGTTTCAAGAGTTTATATAAGAAACACGAAATTCCATGAAATGTGAATAAATTAACACATAATTTTGAAAAATATACTCAAAATATAACCATGCTATATTGACAAAATTTAAAATAAATGATAATATGTGACCATAACAAAACGAGAATGACTAAAATTTTTATGAAGTTAAGAATAAAAAGGTAAGCACGAAAGGAGTATCTTAAAATGGCTGAGATCAAAAAAATGGGTTACTGTGTAAACGGTGAGTGGAAAGAGTCAAAGGCAGAGAAATACATGGATGTTACAGATTCCAGTACAGGTGAGGTGATCGCGCAGGTTCCCTGCTGTACACCGGATGAGGTAGAAGAGGCGATCGCTTCCGCACAGGCTGCATTCCCGGAATGGTCCTCACTTTCTCTTGCAAAGAGACAGCAGTATATGTTCAGATGGAGAGATGTTCTTTATGCTCATAAGGAAGAGCTTTCCGTACTTTGTGCAAAAGAGCTCGGAAAGAACATCAAAGAGGCAAGAGGAGATGTTCAGAAAGCAATTGAGCCTACAGAAGAGGCATGTGCACTTCCGACAATGATCCAGGGTGATGCTGCAATGCAGGTAACTACAGGATATGATACAGCTACATATCGCAAACCACTTGGAGTAACTGCTGGTATTGTTCCGATGAACTTCCCGGCAATGATCCCATGGGGCTGGATGGTTCCGCTTTCCATTGCATGTGGAAATACAGTAGTACTGAAAGCAAGCTCTCAGACACCACTTACAGCTATGAGGATCATGGAGCTTTTCTACACAGAGGGCGGATTCCCGAAGGGTGTTGTAAACCTTGTGACCTGCAGCCGTGTAGAGGCTGATATCCTTCTTACAGATGAGAGAGTAAAGGCTGTTACATTCGTAGGAACAACAGGTGTTGGCAAACAGGTATATTCCAAAGCCGCAGCTCATGGCAAACGAGTTCAGGCACAGTGTGAGGCAAAGAACCATGCACTTGTACTTGAGGACTGCAACCTTGAGGCTACTGTTAATGCGATCATCAACTCCACATACGGATGCGCAGGTATGAGATGTATGGCTCTTCCGGTTGTATGCGTACAGGAGAGTATCGCAGACGAATTTGTTTCACTTCTTAAGAAAAAAGCAGAGGCTATGAAGCTTGGCTGTGCATATGATGAAGATACTGATCTCGGACCGGTTGTAAATGCAGGCCACAAGGAGAAGATCTGCAACTGGATCCAGAAGGGTATCGATGAGGGTGCAGAGCTTGTACTTGACGGACGTAATGCAGTAGTTCCGGGATATGAGAACGGATTCTTCGTAGGACCGACAATTCTTGATCATGTAACACCTGAGATGACAGTTGGAAACCGTGAGATCTTCGGACCGGTAACCTGTATCAAACGAGTAAAGGATTACGAGGAAGGCATCGCAGTCATGAATGCCAATCCATTTGCAAACGGTTCCTGTATCTTTACACAGAGCGGATATTACAGCCGTAAATTCGCTATGGAGACAGATGGCGGTATGGTAGGAATCAATGTAGGTATCCCGGTTCCGACAGCATACTTCCCATTCTCCGGAAACAAGGATTCCTTCTTTGGTGATCTGCACGTTCTCGGAAAAGACGGCTATCGTTTCTTCACAAGAGCAAAAACAGTTACAACACACTGGTTCGATGAAGCTGCCGGAAAGAGAAAGGTCGGCACATGGGAAGGAAGTACTGAGGCTTAAGCAAGCTTCATAAATAAATTTATGACACTGTAAGGCAGATCGGGTAAGATCTGCCTTTCAGATAAAATCCTCTAATGAAATGAGCATATTCAAAAACGGTGCATCTGCTGTATTTCCGGCAGATGCACCGTTTTTTAGGGCAAATATCAGATTTAATCGATCGTCATAACACGGATGCCGTGCTCCTGGCAGAAGCTGTCGTATTCTTCAGGAAGTGACTGGTCGGTTACGATGGCGTCAAGCTTTTCCATTGAAGAATAGGTCATAAGCGAGATCCGGCCGAATTTGGAATGGTCTGCAAGAAGGATCATGCTGTTGGCATTCTCTGCAATGGCTTTTTTGGTGATGTATTCCTCGGCGCTGGCATTGGTAAGTCCGCTCTTCATGGTTACACCTGTGCAGGCCATAAAAGCCATGGAAATGTTATAAGTCTGCAGATAATCATTGATATCCGGTCCTGTGAAAGACAGGGTTTTGCGGTTCAGTTTTCCGGGAACGGAAATGATATCCAGGTTCGGATAGGATGCTGCCTTGTTGAAGATAAGCAGGCTGTTGGTCAGGATCGTACAGTGCTTATCTGCAATAAAATCAACCAGGTTCAGGCAGGTTGTACCTGTATCGATATAGATGGTATCGTCTTCTGCCACAAGCTCTGCGGCACGGCGGCAGATTTCTTTCTTTTCTTCAGGAAAACGTCCGCCACGCTCTTCGTAAGACAGAAGGGGAAGAGTCTGTGGAGTTTCGAGTGCTGCGACACCGCCATATACTTTCATGATACTGCCACGTTTCAGAAGGATATCGACATCTCTTCTGATGGTGTTTTTGGATACGTTGAATTTCTCACATAATGTATCGAGAGAAGCGTTCTTATGCTCCAGCACATATTCTTCGATCATGTCCAGTCGCTGTGATTTCATAGAGATCTACCTTCTTTCTGTTGGTTAAGTCTTGGTTATATTTTATCATAAAAGAAAGTAGAGATAAAGTGCTTTTATGAGAACATACCAAAAATTATTTTCCCCCAAAAATATCTTGACGGAATTCTTATTTGAATGTAATATGAAAACGGTTTTCAAATTCAAATCTGCCATGTAAGGTGCAGTTGATAGAAGAGAGTAGGAATATAATGGAAGAAAAAATGAAATACAGCACCAGGCAGCAGAAAATAATTCTGGAATGCCTGCAGGAATATGGAGATACATTTTATACCATAGATCAATTTATGGAGCTCCTTCATGGAAAAGAGATCCAGATTGGAAGGACAACAGTATACAGAGGACTGGAACGGCTGCAGAAGGAGGGAGCAGTGCTGAAGGTTCCGTCTGTGGAGGGAGCGCCTGCCCAGTATCGTTTTATACGTGACGAGGAACGGAAGAATTACGGTAAGCTTGTGTGTCTTGAATGTGGGCATACGATTCCTCTGCAGTGTGGATGTATCGATCATTTTGTGGGACATGTGCTGGATGAACACGGATTTGAGATCGATCAGAGCCGGACGATCTTTTATGGATATTGTGACAGCTGCAGGAGGCTTAAAAAATGAATGTTAACAGAGGGAAGATGACAGCTGCAGCAGTTCTGGCGGTGACGCTTTTTATTGTGGGCGGTGTGACCAGATATGGCTTGCACAGGGCCGGAACGGTGGGACAGCCATTTATGGAGGATGGCCGACTGAAGGTGATGGCCAGCTTTTATCCCATGTATGATTTTGCCCGGAAGGTAGGGGGCGACAGGATTCAGGTAAAGGATATGGTTCCGGCGGGAACGGAGCCTCATGACTGGGAGCCGGCGGCAACGGATATCCGGAATCTTGAGGATGCAGATGTGTTTGTCTATAATGGCGCGGACCTGGAGCACTGGGCGGAGGATGTACTGGATACTCTGGAGAATCAGGACCTGGTTGTGTCTGAGGCATCGGATGGTGTGGAGCTTCTGGATGGAGGACATGACCATGCTCATGGTGATGAAGGAAAAGATCCTCATGTCTGGCTTGATCCCATGCGTGCAAAGCAGGAAATGAAAAATATCAGGGATGCTTTGGTAAAGGCTGATCCTGAGAACGGCGATTATTATGAAGCAAATTATGAGAAATATGCCGGTGAATTTGATGAGCTGGATCAGGAATTCAGAAATGGTCTGAAAGGTACGAAGAGCCGGGATATCATAGTGGCTCATGAGGCTTTTGGATATCTGTGCAATGCATATGATCTTAAGCAGCTGGCTATCGAAGGGCTGACACCGGATTCAGAGCCTGATCCTGCCAAGATGCAGGAAGTGATCGAGTATGCGAAAAAATACGACATCCATACCATATTTTTTGAGGAGCTGGCAAGTCCCAAGGTTGCTAAGACAGTGGCGAAGGAAGTGGATGCGGTGACTGCTGTGCTGAATCCGATCGAGGGATTAAGTGAGGAGGATATAGAGGCCGGAGAGGATTATTTTTCTGTGATGAGGAAGAATCTGGAGGCGCTCAGGAAGGCATTGAACTGAAGGTGCAGGACAGCAGCTGTAACAAAAAAAGGAGAAATTATGGGAATTTTGATAGAGAATCTTTCGTTTCACTATACAGGGACACCTGTGCTGGATCAGGTGAACCTGGAGGTGAAAGATGGCGATTATGCCATCCTTACCGGTGAAAACGGAAGTGGAAAAAGTACATTTCTGAAGCTTCTTCTGGGCGAACTGAAGGCTCAGGAGGGAAGTATTACCGTAAATGGAAAAGATATTTCTGCCACATTCGGAAAGGGAGATCTGGGATATGTTCCACAGAACAGTATCAGCAGAAACCAGAATTTTCCGGCGACTGTGGAAGAGATCATGATGACAGGCGTGTATTCCTCTTCCTGGAAGGCACGTTTTCGGGCAAAAAAAGAGATCCCGCGCTTGAAAGCCGCACTTGCGGAGATGGAAATGGAAGAGTTCTGGAAAAGAAGGATCGGAGATCTTTCCGGCGGACAGCAGCAGAGAGTTATGCTGGCACGTGCACTGGCAGGAAAACCGAAGATCCTGATCCTGGATGAGCCTACCACAGGAATGGATATGGCTTCTGTGAAAACACTTGCAGAAGTTCTGAAGAAGCGGAATGAGGAACAGGGGCTGACGATCCTTATGGTTACTCATGGAAATTCCGGTGAGTTTAAAGGAGCAAACCGGTTTTTTAAAGCAGAAGAGGGGAGGATCGACGAAGTATGAGTATTTTACAGTATGGATTTATGCAGAGGGCTTTTCTGGTGGGAATCCTTCTGGCTGTGATCACGCCCTGCATCGGGATCACCATTGTTCTGAAACGGATGTCCATGATCGGAGATGCGCTTTCCCATTCTTCGCTGGCCGGTGTTGTACTGGGACTGATACTTGGAGTGAATCCGGTAGCCGGTGCAGTAGTGATGTGCATCGTAGCTGCTCTTGGAATTGAGGTTATCCGCAAAAAAATCCCGCGTTATTCGGAAGTAGCGATCTCCATCGTCATGTCTGCCGGGATCGGACTGGCCGGTGTGCTGTCCGGCTTTGTGGAAAACGGTGCCAGTCTGAACAGCTTTTTGTTTGGAAGTATTGTGTCCATCAGTGAAGGAGAGCTGGCGCTGGTGGTTGTGATCAGTGTGCTGGTACTGGCAGCAGTGCTGTTTTTTTACAGGGAACTGTTTTATATCGGATTTGATGAAAATGCGGCAAGGATATCCGGTGTTTCCGTGCGGAATATTAATTTTCTTTTTACTATTCTGACGGCTCTGACAGTTTCCATTGCGTCCCGTACAGTAGGAACCCTGATCGTTTCCTCCATGCTGGTAGTTCCGGTGGCGTGTGGCATGCAGATGGCAAAAAGCTATAAGGGTACACTGATCTGTGCCATTATCGTGGCGGTATGTACCACCATTGCCGGACTGTTTCTTTCCTATTACGCCGGACTGAAACCAGGCGGAATGATCGTTCTTCTTGAGGTTGCGTGGTTTGTAGTTGTGATGACAGTGAAAAGTTTTAACAAATAAAACACATTTTTCCCACAAAGTAAACACAATTAACCCATATACTTTGAAGCATCAAAGGGAAGTAGAGAAGAAATTTTTTCCAGGGAGGACTTAACCATGAACAATAATAGAAAATTAAAAATAAAGAAAATGATGAAAAAGGGTGCAACCATCAGCCTGTGTGCAGTACTTGCCGGCGGCATTGGTGTTGGCGCATATGAAGGTATAAATTATTTCTCCGGTGCGCAGTCCGTACAGGCAGCAACCGACAGCTCCGAGAATCTGACTCTTATGAAGTCTGATAAAAAATCAAATAAAGACAGCGAAGATACAAAGGATACAAAATCTTCCGATACAAAGGGCAGTCTGGATGTATCAGATGTTGCTGAGGAGGCAATGCCTTCTGTAGTTGCCATCACAACCAAGTCAGTTCAGGAGGTTCAGGATTATTACAGCATGTTTGGTTCCCAGTATGCGCCGAGCCAGGAGCAGGAAGTTGAGGGAAGCGGTTCCGGTATTATCATCGGAAAAACAGATTCTGAGCTGCTGATCGCCACAAACTATCATGTTGTGGATGGGGCAGATACCTTGTCAGTTGCTTTTGCAGATGGTAATGCTTATGAGGCTACGGTAAAGGGATTCGATGAAAACGAGGATCTTGCAGTTGTTTCTGTTGCAACGAAGGATGTTTCTGATGATACAATGGATGCAATTGCTGTTGCAAAGATCGGAAGCTCTGATGATCTGAAGATCGGTGAGCAGGTTGTTGCCATTGGTAATGCACTTGGCTATGGCCAGTCTGTTACTACCGGTATTGTCAGTGCAAAGAACCGTAAGACAGATGCATCAGGCCAGATCGAGTCTGGTGATTCTACAGATAACAGCAGCAGTATCAACAAGGGCGTGAACCTGATCCAGACAGATGCGGCTATCAATCCTGGTAACAGTGGCGGTGCGCTTCTGAATATGGATGGTGAGGTTGTTGGTATTAACTCTTCCAAGCTTGCTTCTACTGAGGTTGAAGGTATGGGTTATGCCATTGCAATTTCTGATGTTGCGGATTCTCTTGAGAACATGATGAATGCCAAGGCAAGAGATAAAGTGGATAATCATGGTATTCTTGGTATCACAGGCAGTACGGTAAGTACTGAGGCTGTACAGATTTATGGTATCCCACAGGGAGTATTTGTTTCGGAAGTAACCGAGGGCGGCCCTGCCGATGATGCAGGTATTACCAAGAATATGGTCATTACAGAGTTTGATGGTAAAACGATCACCAGCATCGATCAGCTGGTTGAGCTGCTTCAGTATTATGAGCCGAAGGAAAAAATCGATGTGACGGTTGCAGTTCTGGATGGCAATGAGTATAAGGAGAAGACACTTACTGTAAAACTTGGTAAGGATGACAGTTCCAACAAGGATAGCAAGGACAGCTCTGAGGATAGCCAGGATTCCCAGGATGCAGATATCCAGGGAGGACAGGATGACTCCGATCAGGGGGATGCAGATGCATTTGCTGATGATGGAGAAGCCAGCTTGTTCAGAGATTTTGAGCAGAATGGCTTGCATGACTGATCATACAGGGTCTTTTTCATCCCTGTCGTTTGAAAAGAACACCCCGGGCAAGCGGGATATCGCCTGGGGTGTTCTTTTTTTATACAGAGAACCGTTTGATCAATGTGGTGGATACTTCGATTTTTACGGAGTGGGGGACGAGGGTTTTGATCTCCCGGATCAGCTGGGCGGCGGCTGTCTGTCCCATGAATTTTCGGGGGACGTCGATGGTGGTGAGGGCGGGGTCTATGACGCGGCCTTCGGAGATGTTGTCGAAGCCTGCGATGGTGATATCTTCGGGAATTTTGTAGCCGCGGAGTTTCAGGGCCTTGATGGCGCCGATGGCGATGAGGTCGTTGTCTGCGAAGTATGCGCCGGCAAGAGGGGTTCCGCTGTCTATGATCTCCAGCATGTCAGAGAAGGCTCCTTCGATGGAGGGGGAGAGTTCGTGAATGATGGATTTGGCAGTGGACATTCCGTGTTCGCGTACTGCCCGGTGAAAACCGTGTGTCCGTTCGCGGAAGTTAGTGATCCTGTAGGAAGAGCAGAGGTGTCCCGGCTGGCGGCCACAGCGGTCGATGAGGTAGCTGGTGGCCAGGTAGGCTCCCTGTGCGTTGTTGATGAGTACGCAGCTGCAGTCGGCAGAGTCAAAGTAAGAGTCCAGAAGAATGACAGGGACGGAGAGCTGAAGGAATTCATGACATACGGAAGCAGAGACTTCGGTTCCCAGAAGGATGACACCTGCACACTGGGAAATGCGGAGTTCTTCGATATATTTCTGGAGATCATCGATTTTTTCATAAAGCTGGAAGGTTTTCAGATGGTATCCGTTTTTTCGACATTCTTGTTCGATGCCGTCGGTAAGTTCTGAAAAAATAGGTGTGTAATTTAAGATCGCGTTGTGTGCCCGGCAGATGATGCAGTAGATATCTCCGGACGCATTTTTTTTCATGGAAAGTCGGCTGAAGTCATAGCCGGCTTTTTCTGCTTCCCGGATGACCATGGCTCTGGTTTCTGTGCTGACGCCAGGTTTTCCGTTCAGTGCCATGGAGACAGCTGTGGCTGAGAGGTTCAGTCTGGCGGCCAGTTCTTTTGCTGTGATTCCCATAATATAGTCCTCCTTTATCCACTGGGTAGTGTCCTTGAAATTGTTTCAATTATAATCTTTTCCACCTGTATTTACAATAATAAAGTGGAAAATAAAGTATAAATAACTTTATTATGTGTATAAATAAAGTGGATTTCAAGATATCATGCAGATAACAAAAGAGAACAGAGCAAATGGATCATATAAGAATAAACGCAAACCAGTAAACCTGGATTCACGAAAGGAGTTCAAAAATGGACAAGATCAAAATTGGTTACGCACCAACCAGAAGAAGTATTTTCAGTGCACCGGATGCAGTAAAATATCGCGGACTTACTGCTAAGAGACTTGAGGAGCTTGGCGTTGATTTCGTAGATATCACAGACATTAATGATGAGGGTCTTCTTTACAATGATGAGGGTCTTGAGAAGATCATCGCCAAATTTAAAAAAGAGAAGGTTGACGGACTTTTCCTTCCACACTGCAACTTCGGTACAGAGTATGAGTGTGCAAGACTTGCAAAAGCGCTTGATGTTCCGGTCCTTCTGTGGGGACCTCTGGATGAGAGACCTGAGCCGGACGGAACAAGACTTCGTGATACACAGTGCGGACTTTTTGCAACAGGTAAAGTTTTAAGAAGATTCCGTGTTCCATTTACATACATGACAAACTGCAGACTGAATGACCCGGTATTCGAAAGAGGGATCAAAGATTTCCTTGCTGTCTGTAATGTAGTAAAAACATTTAAAAATATCCGTATCCTTCAGATTTCTACAAGACCGTTCGATTTCTGGACAACCATGTGCAACGAGGGCGAGCTCCTTGAGAAATTCAATATTCAGCTTGCACCGATCCCGATGCCGGAGCTTACTGATGAAGTAAAGAAAGCAAAAGCAGAGCAGACAGAGGTTCAGGAGGTTATGCAGTATTGCCGCGACAACATGGAGATCTGCGTCAAAGAGAATGAACTTGAGAATGTAGCTGCTCTTAAGGTTGCCATGAAGCATCTGGCAGAGAAATACGGCTGCAAAGCAATTGCGATCCAGTGCTGGAATCAGCTTCAGAGCGAGCTTGGAATCATGCCATGTGCAGCAAACTCCCTGTTAAATGACGAGGGTATCCCGACTGTATGTGAGACAGATATCCACGGTGCGATCACAGCTCTTATGGTAGAGGCAGCAGGTATGGGTGAAACAAGAAGCTTCTTCGCTGACTGGACCATCCGCCATCCTGATGTAGAAAACGGCGAGCTTCTTCAGCATTGCGGACCATGGCCGATCTCCATTGCAAAAGAGACACCGAAGCTTACTTACCCGCTGGCATTCGAGCATCCGGGAAGCATCACAGCGGAGGCAAAACACGGCGACGTTTCCCTGGTTCGCTTTGACGGAGACAACGGAGAGTATTCTCTTCTTCTTGGAAACGCAAAAGGTATCGACGGACCGAAAGGTATGGGAACTTACCTCTGGGTTGAGGTTGAGAATATCAAACGTCTTGAGGCTAAACTGGTTGAGGGACCATACATCCATCACTGTGTCGGTATCCACAAGAACGTTGTTCCGGTACTTTACGAGGCATGCAAATATATCGGCGTAACACCGGATCTGTATGACCCGATCGAGGAAGATGTAAAAGCTTATCTTCGCGGAGAATGATATAAATAAAAAACAGCAGCATATTTTTCCGGACAGGGAAAATCCCCGGTATAAAGGAAAAATATGCGTAAAGCTGTGAGACATATAAACTGAAAAAAGAAAGGACAGGAATCAGCATGGATTTTAGAGAATTAAGCAAACTTGCGTATGATCTCAGAAAAGACACCGTAGATATGATCGTTGCCGGTAAAGGCGGACATATCGGTGGTGATATGAGTGTTATGGAGACTCTGGTCACACTGTATTTTGATCAGATGAATATTTCCCCGGAGAATATGAATGATCCGGACAGAGATCTTTTTGTTATGAGTAAAGGGCATTCCGTAGAAGCTTACTATGCAGTACTTGCAAAGAAAGGATTCCTTGATATCAAAGAAGTAAACGAGAAATTCAGTAAATTCGGAACACAGTATATCGGACATCCAAACAACAAGCTTCCGGGAATCGAGATGAACTCCGGTTCTCTGGGACATGGACTTCCGGTTTGCGTAGGTATGGCACTTGCAGGAAAAATGAACAAGAAAGACTACCGTGTATACACAGTAATGGGTGATGGTGAGCTTGCAGAGGGTTCTGTATGGGAAGCAGCTATGGCAGGACATCAGTACAAGCTGGATAACCTCTGCGCGATCGTTGACCGCAACAGACTCCAGATCTCCGGAAATACAGAGGATGTTATGGGACATGACGATCTTCATGAGAGATTCAAGAGCTTTGGATGGCATGTGATCGATGTTGTTGACGGAAACAGCATTGAGCAGCTTCATGCGGCATTTGAGGAAGCGAAACAGACAAAGGGCCAGCCCACAGTTCTGATCGCAAATACTGTTAAAGGTAAAGGCTCCGCAGTTATGGAAGACAAAGCATCCTGGCATCATCATGTACCGAGTCAGGAAGAGTATGAGCAGATCATGAAGGATTTTGAAGAGAGAAAGGAGCAGCTGTAATTATGAATAAGATTCCAAACCGTAAAGCAATTTGTGACGTACTTTTGAAAGAAGCGGAAACAGATAAAGATATCGTTGTTCTCTGCAGTGACTCCAGAGGATCTGCATCCCTGGCACCTTTTGCAGAGGCGTATCCGGAGCAGTTCGTTGAGATGGGAATCGCTGAGCAGGACCTTGTCAGTGTGTCCGCCGGTCTTGCACACTGCGGCAAAAAAGCTTTTGCAGCTTCTCCTGCATGCTTCCTTTCCACAAGAAGCTATGAGCAGTGCAAGATCGATGTTGCATACTCCAACACAAATGTAAAACTGATCGGAATCAGTGGTGGAATCAGCTATGGTGCCCTTGGAATGAGCCATCATTCCGCACAGGATATCGCAGCTATGTCCGCAATCCCGAACATGAGAGTTTACCTTCCAAGTGACCGTTTCCAGACTGCAAAGCTGATCGAGGCGCTTCTGAAGGATGAGAAACCGGCATATATCCGTGTAGGAAGAAATCCGGTTGAGGATATCTATACAGAGGACAACTGCCCGTTCGAAATGGATAAGGCAACTGTTCTTGCAGAAGGAACAGACGCAGCGATCATCGCATGTGGCGAAATGGTACGCCCGGCTTACGAGGCTGCCAAACTTCTTGAGAAAGACGGCATCCACGCAACAGTTCTTGATATGTATTGTGTAAAACCTCTGGATAAAGAAGCAATCGTAAAAGCCGCATCCAATGCAAAGGTTGTTGTAACTGCTGAGGAGCATGCGCCGTTTGGCGGACTTGGTTCTATGGTAAGTCAGGTTGTTGGTGCTGAGTGCCCACGCAAAGTCCTGAATATCGCACTTCCGGATGCTCCGGTTGTAAGCGGAACCTCCCAGGAAGTATTTGACTACTACGGAATGAACGCAGAAGGAATCGCAAAAACTGTAAAAGACGCGCTGAAATAAGGTGAAAATTATGGAAAAAAAATATGTTCTTGCGGTTGATCAGAGTACCCAGGGAACAAAAGCGATCCTGTTCGATGTGAACGGTGATCTGGTCTGCAGGACAGACCTTCCTCACAGACAGCTGATCAACGAAAAAGGATGGGTTTCCCATGATCTTTCCGAGATCTACAGCAATACGATCCAGGTTGTAAAAAATCTCGTAGAGAAGGCCGGAATCCAGAAAGAAGAGATCGCGTGTCTTGGAATCAGTAATCAGAGAGAGACATCCGCAGCGTGGAGCCGCAGCGCAGGTGAGCCTCTGGCACCTGCCATTGTATGGCAGTGCTCCAGAGCTTCCGAAATCTGTGAGCGGATCAAGACAAACGTGATGATCGATCCGGACCGTGAGCAGAAGAAAAACGGCGGTGTGGCAGAGATCATCCGTCAGAAGACAGGAATGCACCTTTCCCCATATTTCCCGGCAGCGAAGTTTGCATGGCTTCAGGAAAATGTGGAGGAAGTAAAACAGGCAAAAAGAGATAACGATCTCTGTCTGGGAACCATCGACACCTGGCTTCTGTTTAAACTGACAAAAGGCGAGGTTTATGCAACGGATTATTCCAATGCATCCAGAACCCAGCTTTTCAATATCCACAACCTGAAATGGGATAAAGAGATCTGTACCTGGTTCGGCATTAATGCAGATATGCTTCCGGAAGTATGCGATTCCAGCATGCAGTACGGAACAACTGATTTTGAGGGATATTTTCAGACACCGATCCCAATCTGTGGTGTGATCGGAGATTCCCAGGGTGCACTGTTCGGACAGGGCTGCATCGAAAAAGGAATGGTCAAAGCTACATACGGAACCGGTTCCTCCGTTATGATGAACGCAGGAACAGAACCGATCATGTCAGATCTTGGTCTTGTGACTTCTCTTGCATGGGGACTTAACGGCAAAGTTACCTATGTGCTGGAAGGAAATATCAACTACACAGGTGCAGTGATCACATGGCTGAAGGATGACATGGGACTGATCACGTCTCCGGGAGAGACTCAGGAAATGTCAGAGCAGGCAAATAAGAATGATACTACCTATCTGGTTCCTGCATTTTCCGGTCTGGGAGCACCTTACTGGAAATCCGATGCAAAAGCTATTATCTATGGAATGAGCAGAACAACCGGAAAGAAAGAGGTTGTAAAAGCAGCCCTGGAATCTATTGCTTATCAGATCACAGATATCGTTGAGATGATGAAGGCAGAAGATGGAATGACTGTAAAAGAACTCTGTGTAGATGGTGGCCCTACAAGAAATCAATACCTGATGAAGTTTCAGAGTGATATCCTCGGAACAACAGTAAGCCTTCCAAGATGTGAGGAGTCTTCCGCATTGGGAGCTGGTCTGATGGCTGGCTTAAGCTGTGGACTTTATAAGATGGAAAGCATCTTTGAGGTGAAGAACCGCAATCAGTTCATCCCTTCCATGAATCTGCAGGAAAGAAACCGGAAATACATCGGATGGAAAAACGCAGTAGAAAAAGTTCTTGTATAAGCATAAAAATTTCTCAATATAAAAATGTGTTGCTGATCGTGGAGTGAGCAGCAACAAAACGGGAGCTTCAGGCAGCGGCAATTGCTTGACCCCATGTGTATGTCAGATTATAATAAAATAACAGGCATTTCCGGATGCATTCCAGATGTATCGGAAATGACGGAAAGCCGGTCTTTGCCAGTATCATGTGCAGAGGCCGGCAAAAGTTATATTCAGAGATAAATGATTATCCATTTGCAGTAGCCGTGCAGTGGCATCCGGAGATGATGTATGATTCTTCAGAGCAGCTGAAGCTTCTCCGGGCATTTGCGGAGGCAGCAGGGAAGGAGACAGGATTATGAATATTTGTATATATGGAGCGTCCAGTGCAGAACTGAAAAAGATCTATTATGAGAAAACGGAAGAACTGGGACGGCTGATGGGAAAGCGAGGACACGGCCTTGTTTTCGGAGGTGGAAAAGAGGGGCTGATGGGTGCGGCAGCCCGGGGTGTTGACAGAGAAAAAGGCTATATCCTGGGTATCGCGCCGAGATTTTTTGACCAGCCGGGAGTGTTGTATGAGCATTGTACGGAGTTTATTTTTACTGAAAATATGCGTGAGAGGAAGCATCTGCTGGAAAGCCGTTCGGATGCGACTATCGTGGTACCTGGGGGAATTGGTACTTATGAGGAGTTTTTTGAGATCCTGACATTGAAGAGTCTGGGGCGAATCGACCGGCCCATTGTTCTTTATAATATTCAGGGATATTATGACAGCATGAGGGCACTTCTGGAGTATACAGCCGGGGAAAAATTTATGGCCAGAGATGTTGTGGATATGTGTCGGTTTATGAAAGATCCGGAGGAGATTCTGGATTATATTGAGAATTACCGGAATTATGGGGGAAGGCTATAAAAAAAATAAAGTGAGAAAATTCATAGTCAGGCGGATACTTTCCTGATTCGGGTAAATGATCGAGGGGAACCAGCGATTTACATATAAAAAAGACGCGGCCTTTTATCGGGGGTTATCAGAGGATAAAAAGGTTCGCGTCTTTTTTTGTATGATATTAGGGGGCATTATGGGTTTATGTGTGTTTACATTTGATTACGATATTTGGAATCAGAATTCGTAATTTTTATGTCTTTTGAAGAAATCTTTAGTTTCCTTTACGACCACACCGCTCAGGGCAAGAAGAGCGATCAGGTTCGGGAATGCCATCAGGGCATTGAAGATATCTGCGATGTTCCATACAGCTGCTACAGTCATATATGGTCCGATGAATACGCAGATGATGTACAGCCAGCGGTATGTTGTAACTGCGGCTTTGTTTCTGTTGAACAGGTATTCCAGACATCTTTCACCGTAGTAATCCCATCCGAGGATTGTTGTGAATGCGAAGAATACCAGGCACAGCATCAGTGAGAAGGATGCTACAAACGGCGGGAAAGGAAGTCCTTTCTGGAAAGCGGCTGTTGTGATGGCAACACCCTCAAGACCTGTGTTCCATGTCTCTGTGATGACGATGGAAAGACCTGTCATGGTGCAGATTACGATAGTATCAATGAATGTACCTGTCATGGATACAAGACCCTGACGTACCGGCTCCTTTGTCTGAGCAGCTGCAGCTGCGATCGGGGCACTACCAAGACCGGACTCATTGGAGAAGATACCGCGGGCGATACCCTTCTGCATAGCTACGACCATGGTTCCCATTGCGCCACCTGCAAGTGCGCTTCCTGTGAAAGCAGATTTTACGATAGTTACGATCGCTGCAGGTACTGCGGTGATGTTTGTGATCACGATGATCAGTGCCAGTGCAACATAGAGAACTGCCATAAACGGTACAACGACCTGTGATACCTTTGCGATTCTCTGGATTCCGCCGAGAACAACAAGTCCTACACATACGGTAAGTATCAGACATGCAACTACAGTTGCCCAGGAATATGTATTTCCGAAAAGTGCTACTGTGTGTGCTTTATCCGGGTCAAAGAAATTGGTAACTGCAGATGCGATACCATTTACCTGTGTGAAGGTTCCGATACCGAAAAGTCCTACACCTGCTCCAAAAAATGCAAAGATCTTGGCAAGCCATCTCCACTGTTTTCCCATACCGTTTTCGATGTAGTAGAATGGTCCGCCGAGAACGTGGCCTTCTTTGTCAATGGTACGATACTTGATCGCCAGAAGTCCTTCTGCATATTTGGTTGCCATTCCGAAGAATGCGGCTACGATCATCCAGAAAAGTGCTCCTGGTCCGCCGGCTGCGATAGCAGTTGCGACACCTACGATATTTCCGGTTCCGATGGTTGCTGAAAGTGCAGTACACAGAGCTCCGAAGCTTGTGACCTCACCATCGCCGCCTTCTTCATTTTTTACCATGAATTTCAGTGCCTTTCCGAGGTGCCTTACCTGTAAAAGACCTAACCGAGCGGTTAACAGAATTCCTGTGAACAGGATCAGAATGATCAGCGGAAGTCCCCAAACGACTCCGTCAAACCATGTGATAAAGTTGTTGATTTGTGTAAACATTACTCTTTCCTCCATCCTTTTGCCTGAGAGATTTACAGCATTTTGTGTGCTGCGTACACCTTCGGCGCTCTTCCCTTTTGATTTGAAGAGACTCTCCTGAGTTTTTTTATTTTTGAATGCTGCCAGGACCTTTTTGTGTGCGGTGGTGGCGGTCATTCGTTTTGTGTAGAAAAACACTGTAACACAGAGTATCACATGAATTGATGGATTTCAATGGGTTTTTTAAAAAAAATGCATTTATTAGAAAAATTAATCGACATATAATCGGGAGTTTGGGGATTTTTTATGCCTGCCTGATCTGCCAGTTGTTTTTTTGTTGTTTTTTGAGGTTTTGCGTTTTACAGGGAGTGGTTGGGTGTGATAGAATGAAAGAGCTGTTACAGAGTGATCGTTTGGGATCGTGCTCTGTGTAGTGAGGGCGGATAGTGTATTCGTCTGATATATTTTTCAGAGAGGATGAGGTAGACGGTTTATGGGGGATTATTTAAGAAACATCAACTGGAAGCATGTTCTGATCATGTGTATCGGTAACATTCTGGCCGGTATGGGAATCGCGATCTTTAAGCTGGCTGGTCTGGGAACAGATCCGTTCAGTGGGATGAATATGGCTGTTGCGGCTAAGCTTGGTATGGCTTATGGTAATTTTCAGCTGCTGGTGAATGTTGTATTGCTGGTTGTGCAGGTTGCGTTCGGACGGAAGTTTCTGGGAATCGGTACGGTTGTGAATGCGGTGTTCCTGGCTTATATCTGTACGTTTTTTTATTATATTTTTACGGGTGTTATGGGGCTGGAACTGGTGGCTATGCCGGTGAGACTTGTGGCATTGTGCGTTGGCGTTGCGATTATCTGTCTGGGATTGTCGATGTATCAGATGCCGGATGAGGGTGTTGCGCCTTATGACAGTTTGTCATTGATCATGACGGATAAATGGCCGAAAATTCCTTATTTCTGGCACAGGATGTCCAATGATGTGGTTTGTGCGCTGATTTGTTATTTTTCCGGTGGTGTGATTGGAATTGGTACGCTGGTGACGGCTTTTGGGCTGGGGCCGGTGATTCATTTCTTTAACCGGCATTTTACCGGGAAGCTGCTTGCCTGGGTTGATGGTGAGTGAGTTTGTAGTTGTATGGGTTGAGCTGAACTGGCTGCGGGATGTGGCTGGTTCAGCTTTTTTTGTGAAAAGGGACGCCCGCCAGGCGTGTGCTGCCTGTCACCGAGGCTTCGTCGGGGGCTGGCTTCTAGGCTG
>ERZ773259.1246-NODE-1246-length-21978-cov-4.018747_pt1 | contig 21978 bp, 16 predicted proteins | sample MGYA00511961_ERZ773259 | MGnify/ENA primary metagenome ERZ773259 (study PRJEB29015, sample SAMEA2737775) | human gut metagenome | biome: human gut; feature: human-associated habitat; material: faeces | place: China | collected 2012 ...
AATGCAAAGTCTGTAGCAGCTGTTGAAAATGACGGATATTACTATTGTGAAAATGAGGGAGCATCTACAAATGCGTCAAAAACTACTTTAAAGCGTTTTACTAAAAATATGGCTGATATAAAAAGAGTTTTTGAGTTTGTGAACGAATATCTTGGCGAAGTAGGTGCAGATAGCTATATAGTAGATAGTTTTGGTGAAACCAAAAAATACTATGCAAGAATGTGGCAGGAATTAGCTGACTTTACATTTAAGGGCGAGGAATTGGAAACTGCCAATAAAATAATGAGAGATTTTATTGGGGATTTTAAAGAACATACAAACAGAGATTATCACTTCTTTGAATCAATAAGCAGTAAGTGGAATGGTGGACTTGAAAGCATTAAGGAAACTATTATAAAAAGCAAGTGTAAGTATGTTAGCTTTGATATTTTTGACACTCTTATAATGAGATATGTTTATAATCCTGAAGACATTTTCTTATTAATGAATAAGAAGTTTGAAAAGTTATATAAAACAAATATCAGCTTTGATAAATTGAGAATTGGTGCTGAAAAAGTATGCCGAATGAAATTTGGCGAAAGTAATCCTGAATATCAAGATGTCAATATTGATGAAATATATGACGCAATGGCTGAGTATTACAACATTCCTTTGGAAATAGTAAAACAAATGGAAAATGAAGAAAAAAATCTTGAAATTCAATTTTCAAGAAGAAGAAAATCAGCTTTTGAACTTTTTGATGTAGCTAAACTTTCAGGAAAAGAAGTTATATTAATATCAGATATGTACCTTGATGAGGATACAATAAAAGCTATACTGAATAAATCAGGATATGAGGGTTATAAAAAACTTTATATTTCTTCTGCTTTAAGAAAAACAAAGGCAAATGGAGATATTTTTAAGGCTGTTTTAAAGGATTTAGGCATTAAAGCAAGTGATATGCTCCACATAGGAGATACTTGGATAAACGATATTGAAAGACCAAAGAGCCTTGGCATTGATACTATATTTTTCCCAAAGGCAAGGGAAGTTTTTGAAAACAAAATTAATGGAGCAAATACTAACCTTTGCCACAATATTGGAGAGTCAGTTTGTGGCGTAATGTGTGATTCATCTAAGTTCAAGGAGAGTTTAGGCTACCGTTGTATGATGGCACTTGTAGCAGGCTATTATTTTGACAATCCATACAGAAGTTTTAATGATGAGTCAGATTTTAACGCATCTCCTTATTTAATAGGCTATTATGCCGTAGGTGCTCATATGGTTGCATTGTCAAAATGGATATGTGACAACAGTAGTGAGTATGATAACATTTACTTTATGGCTAGAGATGGCTATCTTCCTATGCTTGCTTATAATATCTTTAGAAATGAAGAAAATCCTAAGGGCGAATATATCTATACATCAAGAAAAATGCTCTTACCGGCAATGATTGAAAGTAAAGAAGATTTTTTTGATTTGCCAGTAGAGTACAGAAACCATACACCAGCTACAATATTAGATTTATTAAGTTTTTGTTGTAAAGACTATAGTGCTGAAAAACTTGGTTTTGATATGAATAAAACATTTGTTGATGAAAACCAGTACAATAGGTTTATAGATTTTTTCATTAATAACTTATATGATGCTGACAAGCATATGGAGGCTGTTAATAGATGCAAGAAATACTATGAGCCTTTGGCTAAGGGAAATAATGTATCTTTCGATATGGGTTATAGCGGAAGAATACAGACAGCTGTTTCAAGAGCCTGTGGCAAGGGTATAGACGCATTATTTGTTCATAGTGACTCAAAAAGACACGCCAGTATGGAGAGAAAGGGTAATTATAAAATAAAAACTTTCTACGATTTTTACCCATATATGTCTGGACTTATAAGAGAGCATATATTGTCAGATAGTTCATCATCTTGTATAGGAATTGACGAAAATATAAACTTAGTATTTGACGGAATAGAAAAGTTATATCAAGACAGTTTTGTGGTTAATAACATTCAGCAAGGTGCTATTGACTTTGTAAAAGATTTTAAAGATATTTTTGGCGAATATTTTGATTATATTGATTTAAAGCCTTATGAGGCGTCAATGGTATTTGAAGGATATTTAAGATGTGGAAAAGATATAGACAGGCAAATCTTTAAGGCATCATATTTTGAGGATTTAGTTTATGGTTCAAAGGATAATATTAATATCTATGAATTTATAAAGAACTATTTAATGACTCTCCCTATAAATGAGGGTGCTAAAAATGCAGTAACAAAGAGAGATATGCTTGAAACAGTTGTAGCAGGACATAGCAGAATAGTGCGAGCTATAGCCTATATTATTTTTGATTCAGAGCTTTTTAAGTTATATATTATAGACATACTAAATAGAAAGCCAAAGGTTTTAAGAACGCTGGTTAAAATTAAGCATATGCTTTTTGGAATGCCTAAGGATAAATAATATATGATTTGGAGATGCTGTGATAAAAATGAATTTTTTTAAATTTATTAATGACAAAACAAAGATTAATTTTGTCAGACTGAAAAATGGTATTAATACAGGCTTTTTTGCTGTTATTATTTTTGTATTGCTAACTACTATTTTTCAGAATTTTATATATGAAAATGTATACAAGAATAATGTCAGCTTAACCATTACAGCTACAGGGCAAAAGAATGAAAAAGCACTTGCTAGCAATGTGCGTATAAGAGATATTTTTGTAAATGGAAGTGAGTATGATTTTACAAAAATACAGCTAAGTGATGGTTGGGAATACAGTACAGTTGACCATTTAATATCAGCTTACGAGCCTACAAAGCCTGTGTCTTTTAATGTGAATTTTGATGAAGATGTAAGAATGCTAGAAATTGTCTATGTTCAAGAAGTAGGTTCAGGTCAGGTTGAGTTTGCTATTAATGGCAAGAATTTTAAAACTATTGACACCTACAAAGATTGTGAGTGGAGTACCTCAAGCAAGGTTTATAAGGTATCTCAGCTTATAAATCCTTATAGCTCTTATAGTGTGTTTATCGTATTATTTGTGTTGTTTACGATTATTGGCTATTGGTTAATAGGAAACAACAAATATTATAAGGTGTTTAACTATTTAAAATACTTGAATTTAAGTATTATACTTGCCTTTATAATATATATGCTTATGGCATTAATGCAGAGGGAAAGCATAAATGATGTATTTCAATGGATAAGCAGTTATCCGTCAAACTTTAACAATGGCTTATGGATAATAGTATTGTTGAATATTGCAGTTACAGCAATATTTAGCAAGAACTACAGAGGGTTTTTAACTTTATCTGTAATTGGTATGATACTTTTGACAGTAAGTTATTTTAAGATACAGTTTAGAGATGTACCTTTACTTCCATGGGATTTTATGCTTATTTCTGTTGCCGGTTCTGTAGTATCAAGATTTAAGCTAGTGCCGTCAGTATCCTTTGTGGTTGCCTTAGTTGCCTTTATTGCTATTGTTGTTTTAATGAAATTTGTAACTAAGAAAATATATGTAGACAAGATAAAGTTATCTGTAAGAATAGCAACTTTAGTAATTTCAGTAGGTCTTTTGGTGGTGTATGCCTTTTCATTCTTGTTTACCAGAGAAATTGATTTATTTGAGGCTAAAAACTTCTATTCAAATAATGGATTTGTACTTGCCTTTACTGAAAGTATGCAGTACATTAACCCTGTTGATGAACCGGCTGAATACAATGAAGCTACAATGAATGAAATAGCTAAAAAAATAGAAAGTTCTGTAAAAGAAGAAAATGGAGTTAAGCCTAATATTATAGTCCTTATGAGTGAATCTTTTTGGGATATTACAAGAGTTAAGGAACTGGGCTTTAAGGAAGAAATGTTCCCAACATATAGAAATCTTCAAAAGACATCTCTTACAGGAGAACTTCTTACAAATGTGTACAATGGAGGTACTGTAAATTCAGAATTTGAGGCTATGACAGGCTTTTCTGTTTCTTACTTGCCATCAGAGTATATGCCATATCAAAGATGCTTGCGACCTAATTTTTATTCAATTAACAGCTTTTTGGAAAGTAGTGGCTATGATAGCCTTGCAATTCATCCTTTTGAAAAAACTAATTACAACAGAAATGCTGCCTATGAATATATGGATTTTGACAAAACAGTATGGGAAGACGATTTTGACGCAAATGCGGACAGAATGAGAGGATATATTTCTGACCACGCATTGACAGAAAAAATTATTGAAGAATATAAAAAGCATAAGGCAGAAAGTAATTCTCCTTGGTTTAATCTTTCAGTATCAATGCAAAATCATGGTGGATATTGGGAAAGTACATTAGACAAGAATAAAAAGGTTGATGTAGATGATTCAGCCTTTACTGAAACTTCAAGAGGTTCTATTGAGGACTTGGCAACAGGTTTGCATTATGCAGACCTTGCATTGGGCGAACTTATTGACTACTTCAAGACAGTTGATGAACCTACTGTCATTGTTATGTTTGGCGACCATATGTCTAATGCAGGGCAGATTGGTGATACACTTCTTGACCAATCTTCCCTTATTGCTAAAAGTGATTATGACCTTTCAGGTTTTGGAAAGACTACTAATGATACTAATGCCTCTAATATTTATGAGCAAAGACGAGTTCCTTTTATGGCTTGGAGTAATTATGAAAATGTAAATAAAAACTGTGGAACATTAAGTGTTACTCAGCTTTTACCAACGGTATTATCAGAATACAATTCTATTATGCCTAGCTATTTCTACTATTTGAAGAATACACAATCTATTCTTCCGGCTTGTGCTTCCGGTATATTTGTAAATAAAGACGGGGCTTGCGATTTTGTAGGTAATATGAGTGAGGAACAGAAAAAACAATATGAGGAATATTGGCTTATAGAATATGATTATATATTTGGCAAAGATTATCTAAAGAATATATTTGATTATAGTGACAAGTAATTTGAAAGGAGGGCTTTGTATGCTGTTAAATAAAGTATTTAATAACAGATATACTTTGAAAATATCTAAGTTTTTAAAGTATGTAGATAAATACGGTGTTTATAATGGCTACAGGCTCTCCTTTAATAATTTTGACTACGAAACAATAGCTAGAAAAAATAAAAATACCAAAGCCTTTGATTTAGTTAATAAAAAAATAAAGGGTAGCAAAATAAATAATGAATTTGATTTTGGGTACTGTGTTTTTGGTCCTTTAATATACGAATTTGTAAAGTGGCTAGATAATGAAACTAAGGAATATGAGCAAATTTTATTTTTAGCAAGAGAGGGCTGGCTGTTAAAGACGGCTTATGATACTTTTAAAGGAAATAATGACAAAAGCAAATATTTTTTAGCATCAAGACGAGCAACTTCTGTGTCAGCCATTTATACAGAAAATGATATAAAAGACATTTTAAATCAATATTATAAAGGCAGTATAAAAAATTTGGTGTATTCAAGATTTGGCATATCTATATCAGAGGATTATTATGTTACAATGCCTCAGGATATGGAAAAGGTTATTAAAAAGCTAAATATTGAAGATATACTGAATAAAGCAAAGGCAGAAAGAAATAATTATAAAAAGTATATAGAGAAATTTAGTGAAAGTTGTGCTGTAGTCGATGTAGGCTATAGTGGAACAATACAATATTATTTGGCTAAAATGCTAAATAAAAAAATAGACGGATATTATATTTGCTCTCACTTTAATAATAAGCCTGAAAAAATAGGTTGTAAATGTGAAAGTATTTATGGTGTTTTAAATTTAGTTGATGAAAGGGAAAACATAGTATTTAAAAATCAGCTTTATGTTGAAGCTGTATTGAAAGCTCCTTATGGTCAATTAGTGTCTTTTAATAGTGACGGTTTGCCTGTGTACAATAATGATTTAACATATAATGAAGGCATAGAAAAAATTCATAAAGGTATTTGCAGTTATATTGAGGGTATGAAAGGTATAACTGAAAAAACAAGTGCCTTTGCGTTGATGATGTTTCAATGGGGAATTAAAAATACAGAAAACAAAGTGTTGAATAGTTTATCTGTTGAAGACAGTTACTGTTCAGACGGTACTCTTGTGTCAAAAAATGGCAAGTGGAATAAAGAATAAAATTGAATATCAAGATACAACAAAGGCACAGCTAATAAATGCTGTGCCTTTGTTGTTTATATTATAAATATATGTATATGTCTAATTACTGTAACTTGCTCTTAACATATTCCTTAATAGCATCTCTTTCAATAACATCTTTGTGGAGAACTTCTCTAGTACCAATACCCTTGATTGGAGCAGGGATAGCAACACCACTTACCTTTTCAAGTTCGTTAAGGGCATCGAAAGGATTTACATTAGCATACTTTTCGCCGTCAATAGCTCTTAAAACATCCTTAGCAAACTTATATGGACTAGCTGTTGAAACAACAACATTAGGAGTCTTATCGCCAGTCTGTGCAAGGTATGTAAGGTAACCGCTATATGCAACTGCTGTATGAGTATCCATTACATAGTGAGTTTCTTCGAATAAGTCCTTAATAGCCTTGAAAGTTTCTTCAACTGTAGCATATTCGCCTGTGAAGTTAGCTTCAACCTTAAAGCTGTACTTACCGTCTTTAGAAAGAGAATCCATCATAGACTTAGTATCTACAGTAGAGTTACTTAAATGATAGAGTAATCTTTCAAGGTTAGAAGAGATAAGAATATCCATTGATGGAGAAACTGTTACAATGAAATCTCTGTTAATATCGTAAACACCTGTGCTAAAGAAATCGAAAAGAACCTTGTTATCATTAGAAGCACAAATAAGCTGTTTAACAGGAAGGCCCATATTCTTAGCATAGAAACCAGCGAGAATGTTACCAAAGTTACCAGTAGGAACAGTAAAGTTGATTTCATCGCCCATATTGATTTTGCCAGCCTTTACCATCTGTGCATAAGCATAGAAATAGTAAACAATCTGAGGTGCAAGTCTACCAATGTTAATAGAGTTAGCAGATGAGAATACATAACCATTCTTCTTTAACTCTGCCTTTAATTCATTATCAGTAAAAATTCTCTTAACAGCACTCTGAGCGTCATCAAAGTTACCCTTAATAGCTGCAACACAAGTGTTAGCACCTTTCTGAGTAACCATCTGCATTTTCTGAACATCAGAAACACCGTCTTCAGGATAGAAAACAATAATCTTTGTACCTTCTACATCAGCAAAACCTTCAAGGGCAGCCTTACCAGTGTCACCACTTGTAGCAGTAAGAATAACAATCTTTTCTTCAACGCCATTCTTCTTTGCTGCTGTCTTTAAAAGATAAGGAAGAATAGAAAGTGCCATATCCTTGAAAGCAATAGTCTTACCATGGAAAAGTTCAAGGAAGTTGCCATTACCAGCACTTACTAATGGAGCAATAAGCTTAGTATCGAACTTTTCATCGTATGCAGAGTTAATACAATACTTTAATTCTTCTTCTGTATAATCAGTAAGAATAAGCTTTAATACTTCGTAAGCAAGTTCCTGATAAGACATTTCAGTAATCTTTTCTAAAGGAAAGTCAATTGTAGGGATTGTTTCTGGTACGAAAAGACCACCATCATTGGCAATACCCTGAACAATAGCCTGACTAGCTGTAACATAGTTTTTGTCGCCTCTTGTGCTTTTAAACATAATATTCATATTCACATACCTCTTTAAAAAATATTCTTGTTCAATGTTCTATTTCCAATTTTATAATATTTTTATAGGTTTGTCAATTAATAGTTGTTTTTTGGCTGTATATTTAATAATTTTTCTTGTATAAAATTCTTTTATCATTTATAATGAAGAAAAGGGAAAGTTTTTGGAAAATTGTTATACAAGGAGGAGAATAAGTATATGAAATGTCCTTTCTGTGGAGCTTCTGACACAAAGGTTGTAGATACCCGTACAATGGAAGATAATTCTGTTATTAGACGCAGACGCTTTTGCCCAGAATGTAGCGAAAGATTTACTACATATGAAAGAGTGGATACAATACCTCTTACTGTTGTAAAAAGCGATGAAACAAGAGAATCTTTTGACAGAGGAAAAATATTGAAAGGTATGCTTATGAGCTGTAACAAGCGACCAGTTTCTGTTGAAGAATTGGAAAAGGTGGTTACATCTATTGAAAATTCATTTATTAACTCAACAAGAAAAGAAATAAGCAGTAAAGAAATAGGGGAAATGGTTATGGATAAATTAAAAGATATTGACCAGGTTGCCTATGTAAGATTTGCATCAGTTTACAGACAGTTTAAGGATATTGACAGCTTTAGCGAGGAACTTAAAAAGTTAGTGAAAGAGAATAAAAAATAAGTAATAACAAATAAAAGGGAATATTTTCTGTAAAAAACACATATTTATTGTAAAATATTATACTTTTATTGACAATTTTTTTTCTATTTATTATAATCAAAATTTGGAGGCGATAGAATGAATGTTTATGTATGTGTAGGAAGTTCATGTCATTTAAAAAATTCGAAAGGAATTATTGACAAACTTACTAAATTAATTGAAGAAAACAACATTAAGGCTAATGTTGAATTAAAAGGCTCTTTCTGTATGGGTCAATGTGGAAAAGACGGCGTTTCTGTAAAGATTGACGATGAAGTTTACTCTGTAACAGAAGAAGATGTTGAAATGTTCTTTAAAAAGAAGATTTTACCATTAGCATAGGAGAGTTTTAGCTCAGGTCTGTTTTGGGAGAGATGTCAATGGGTTACATTAAAGTAAGAAAAGCCAACTGCAAAAATTGTTACAAATGCCTTAAAAACTGTATTTCTAAGGCCATAATGTACAAGAATGAAAAAGTTGAAATAATAGAAGATAGATGTATACTCTGTGGAAAGTGTATTACAGCCTGTCCGCAGGGAGCAAAGAAAATAGACAATGATGTTTCTATTATAAAGGAATATATTGAAGACCCTAATATAAAGGTTGCTATTTCCGTTGCTCCCAGTTTTGTTTCAGTTTTTAAAGAAAGTAGAAAAAATCTTGTATGGGCTTTAAAGCAGTTAGGCTTTGACTATGTTGAGGAAACTGCTGTTGGAGCAAAGTATGTTACAAGGGAGTATTTACATCTGTTGGAAAAAGGAGAAATGGAAAATATAATTTCTTCAGCTTGTCCAAGTGTGAATATGTATATTGAAAAGTATTATCCTAAGTTGACAAAGTACATAGCACCAGTTATGTCACCGGCTCTTGTACATGGCAAAATGCTTAAAGAAAAGTATGGCAAAGATACGAAAGTAGTTTTTTTAGGCTCTTGTCTTTCAATGCTTAAAGAGGTTAATGAGTCAGAGTATGTGGATAATATGATTACATTTAACCAACTTACACAATGGTTTATACAAGAGAGGATTACTCCGGCAGAGGGAGAAGAAATGCCTTTTGATGTGCCAAGTTCCTATTCCAGAATATATCCTATTGTAGACGGTATAGTTTATGATATTAGACATATAAGTGGTAAAACTCAGGGTACTGATAAAATTGGTGGCTATGATTTAGTTTCTGCTAGTGGATTACAAAATGTTCAAAGGCTTTTAGATGAAGTTCAAAAGGGGAATATTAAAAAAGCCTTTTTGGAAGTATTCTCTTGTTACGGTGGCTGTGTTCATGGACCTTTTAAGGTAAGCCATGGCTCTACTAGCTATAGAGCCAGAATAGAAGTTAAGGATTATGCTGACAGGGCGAATGATACAGCAGATGAATATGTTGGAGATATTTCTGCAACATTTACTCCTAAGCCCGTAATAGAAGATATGCCTACAGAGGAACAGATAAGAGATATTCTTTCTCAAATAGGTAAAAACTCTAAAGCACAGGAATTAAACTGTGGTTCTTGTGGTTATGCCACTTGTAGAGATAAGGCTATAGCTGTTTATCAGGGAAAAGCCGATTTGTATATTTGTATGCCTTATATGACGGATATTAATCAGGCTTTATCTAGTGTAACACTTGATTTGACACCTAATTACATTATTGCTGTTGACAACAATATGGTAATAAAAGAATTTAACAGAGCTGCACAAAAACTCTTTGGAGTAACAAGATTACAGGCACTTAATAAGCCTTTATCTAACTTTATAAACCCAGTTGATTTCCAGCAGGTTATTGCTAACCAAAGTAATATATACAACAAAAAGGTTAGTTATACAGAATATGGAATTATAACAGAACAAACTATTGTTTATTCAGAAGAAAAAAATATGGCTATTGCCATTATAAATGACATTACAAGAGAAGAAGAAATGAAAAAGGCTGTTCATCGTAGAAAACTCGATTCTGTAGAAATGGCACAAAAAGTTATTGATAAGCAAATGGTAGTTGCTCAGCAGATAGCAAGTCTTTTAGGCGAAACAACTGCTGAAACTAAAGTTACACTAAACAAGTTAAAAGACCTCATTGATTCGGAGGTAGATTAATCTATGGATAAAGTGTATGTAGAGGCTACTTATAAAAGTTTAAATAAGTTAAACGAGGAACTCTGTGGCGATAGAGTTGAAATAGTGAAAAATGACGATAGCTATTTTGTAGTTTTATCTGATGGATTAGGAAGTGGTGTTAAAGCCAATATACTTTCTACATTAACATCAAAGATTATTTCTACTATGATGTTTCAAGGTGCAAGTATTGAAGATACTGTTGAAACAATAGTCCATACATTACCTGTTTGTAGTGTAAGAAAAGTTGCTTATTCCACTTTTATGATTTTGCAGATAGACTATGACGGAAATGCTTATCTTGTGGAATTTGACAGCCCTGGTTGTATTTTTGTAAGAGATGGTCGACTGATGAACATTGAGTATAATTACAGAAGTATAGCCGGAAAAGAGATAAAAGAGGCTCATTTTAAAGTAAAACCTAATGATTTTATGATGCTTTTAAGTGACGGTGTTGTATATGCCGGTATTGGAGAACTTATGAATTTGGGTTGGACTTGGAAAAATGTAAGCGAGTATGTTGTAAACAGTATTACACCGGATATGACAGCTGCAAGACTTACAAATATGTTAAGTGAAACTTGTAAGCAGTTATATATGAATAAACCTGGCGATGACACTACAATAGCTACAGTAAAAATAGTTTCCAGAAAAAATGTATGTCTTTATAGTGGACCACCAATGGACAAAAGCTGTGATGAAAGATTGGTTACAGAATTTATGATACCGGAGGGCAAGAAGATTGTGTGTGGAGGTAGCTCTGCCAACATTGTTAGTAGAGTGCTGAAACAGCCACTTATGCCTAGTATTGAATATTCTGACCCAGAAATACCACCTACTGCAACAATAGCAGGCATTGACCTGGTAACAGAAGGTGTAATAACATTAAAAAGAACTGTTGATATTTTGAAAAGTTATGTGGAAAATCCTACGGGCAAAGAGGTTTTGGCAAGTCTTGACCTTAAAAACGGAGCATCTCAAATTGCGAAGATGCTTATTGAGGATTGCACACATTTGTATTTATACATTGGACAAAGTATTAATCCGGCACATCAAAATCCGGATTTACCCTTTGATTTAAGTATTAAAATGATTATCCTAGACGAGTTATATTCACTTATGATAAAGCTAGGAAAGGTAGTTAAGCGATATTATTATTAATTAAGGAGAAAATTATGGAAAATATTACTGACATTAACCAGATTAAGATGGCTGTACTTATTAAAACAGCTCAGTATGCTTTCGAGGGCACTCTTGATGAAAAGCAGGAAAACATACCTTATGAGCTTACAGACCCAATTAAGCCTAATTTCAGATGTTGTGTATACAGAGAAAGAGAAATTATCCGTCAGAGAGTAAGACTTGCTATGGGTCGTATACCTTCAAATCTTCACTATGAAAAGTCAGATAATACTCAGATTGTTCATGTTATGCAGGCTGCTTGCGAGGGCTGTCCTATTGACAGATTTACAGTAACAAGTAACTGCCACAACTGTCTTGCACAGAAGTGTATCAAAGCCTGTAAATTTGGTGCTATTACAAAAACTCCTCAGGGTGCATACATTGACAAGTCTAAGTGTAAGAAGTGTGGTCAATGTCTTAAAGCCTGTCCATACCACGCTATTGTGGATATTGAAAGACCTTGTAAAGTTACTTGCCCAGTAGATGCAGTTCAGATTGACGAAAACGATTTAGCTATGATTGATGAAGCAAAGTGCATTAACTGTGGTCAATGTGTTGTTGCCTGTCCTTTCGGTGCTATTGGCGATGCGTCAATGATGACTAATGTTATCAACTCTATCAGAACAAGTGATAATGTATATGCTATGATTGCACCTGCTATTGAAGGTCAGTTTGGCGATGTAACAGTACCTCAGTTAAAGGAAGCTATTAAGGCTCTTGGCTTTAAGGACTGTCTTGAAGTTGCTCTTGGTGCTGATGTTGTAGCTTGGAGAGAAGCTGAAGAAGTTGTTGCCAACATTAAAGATGGTAAAAAGACAACTACATCTTGTTGTCCAGCTTTTGTAAACCTTATTGAAAAGCATTTCCCACAGTTAAAGGAAAACATTTCAACAACTGTTTCTCCTATGGTTGCTACTGCTAGACTTATTAAGGCAAGCAATCCAGATGCTGAAATCGTATTTATTGGACCATGTATTGCAAAGAAAAATGAAGTTGTTAGCCATTACTTAGGCGAAATTAGTGGTGCTATTACTTTTGAAGAACTTTCAGCAATGTTTACTGTTAAGGAAATCGACCCAGCATTATTTACTGGCGAAAATGAAGAAGCTACTTGCTATGGTAAGGGCTTTGCTAAGAGTGGCGGTGTTACAACAGCTGTTCTCAAGGTTGTTGAAGAAGAAAACATTGACCTTGATATTAAGGCTTGCAAGTGTAGTGGTGCTGCTGAATGTAAGAAGGCATTACAGATGCTCAAGGTAGGTAGACTTCCAGAAGATATTATTGAAGGTATGGCTTGTGAAGGTGGTTGTATCAATGGACCTGGTAAGGTTACAGATGGTATTATGCAGAGCAAGAAGATTTTCGATAAGTATGTAAAAGTACCTAATACAGAAATCATTGCAAACAGCGAAAAGGCTGGTTTTGCAGATATTAACATACATAAGCATTAATATAGAGTTTGCTATATTTTAAATATTGCAAATGTTTAAGGGCTATCACTAAGGGTGATAGCCTTTTTGTTGGGGTAAAGAGAAAATATTGACAACATATTTTAATATAAAAATATAGAAATGTTTATACAATTATGATATAATTTGAAAGCGTGTGCAAAAATCAGTATTTTTGTGTAGAAAAGAAAAGAATGGAGTTTTATAAATATGAATCCGGCGATTTTTATTGGAACTTGGTGGTCCTTAGTTCCACCGTTGTTGGCGATATGTTTAGCACTTATAACAAAAGAGGTTTACAGTTCACTTATATTGGGAATTGTAGCCGGTGTGTTAATGTATACAGGGTTTAACCCATGGCAGGCTTTCATAGCCTTTTACGACATTATGAAAGACAGTATGAATTTGAATATTTTAATATTTGATATTATGCTTGGTGTTGTAATTGTGCTTATGGTAGAGTCTGGTGGCTCAAGAGCCTATGGAGAGTGGGCTGCTAAGAAAGTGAAAACTAAGAAAAAAGCACTTTTGGCTACAATGGGTTTAGGTATACTTATTTTCGTAGATGATTACTTTAACTGCTTGACAGTAGGTTCGGTAATGCGTCCTGTAACTAGCAGATACAAGGTATCTAAGACTAAACTTGCCTATATTATTGATGCTACAGCAGCACCAATTTGCATTATTGCTCCTATGTCTAGTTGGGCAGCAGCCGTTAATTCATATGTTCCAGAAGATGTGAATATTACAGGCTTTCAGTTGTTTTTAAGAACTATACCTTACAATTTATATGCTTTACTTACCTTAGTTATGGTTTTATACATTATTTTAACAGGCTTTGATTTTGGTAAGATGAAAAAGTTTGAGGATAAGACACAGCAAGCAGATTGTGAATTTGATGAAATAGACAAGATTGAGCAAGAAGAAGGAAGTAAGTCAAAGGGTAAAATAATGGACTTAATTCTTCCAGTAGTTGTTTTGATTGCTTTAACCGTTGGAACAATGATTTATACTGGATTTTTAGGTGGAGCTAAAAATGTGGTTTCAGCTTTTGCAAATTGCGATGCCGAGGTTAGTTTAGTTTTTGCTAGTACAGTTACTTTAATATTTATGTTAATTTTATATATTCCTCGTAGAATTATGACTTTCCAAAAGTTTATGGAAAGTTTGGCAGAGGGCTTTAAATTAATGATTCCGTCTATATTGATTTTAGTATTTGCTTGGTCATTAAAGGGCGTAGGCGATGCCTTACAAATATCAACTTTTGTTGAAAACACTTTAGGTGGTAGTGTAACAAATGGTGCAATTATTCCAATGGTTATGTTTATGATTGCTATATTCCTAGCTTTTTCAACTGGTTCAAGCTGGGGAACATTTGCTATTTTAATACCTATTGTAACCGCTATATTCTCAGGCGGTGGAAATATGGAAATGATGGTTATTTCTATATCAGCCGTATTAGCCGGTGCAGTATGTGGTGACCATGTTTCTCCTATTTCAGATACGACTATTATGTCATCTGCCGGTGCTCAATGTCATCATATTGACCATGTTTCAACCCAAATGCAATATGCTATTGTTGTTGCTGTGGTTTGTGTGTTTGGTTATTTAATTGCCGGTTTTGTGCAGGTATGGTGGATAGTGTTGTTGATAAGTATTGCTGTATTGTTGACAACTCTCACTATTATGAAAAAATATGTTAATAAAAAATATTTGAAGAAATAGAAAAAGGCTTTGCGTTGCAAAGCCTTTTTTGTTTACTTTTGCTATTTTTCAGGAGCATTAGGAATAGTAGGAGCCGTATTGGTAGTAGTAGGAACGGTAGAAATAGCAGTAGTAGTAGAAACAGTAGGTTCTTCAATGGTAGCACTTGTTGCCTCTGTAGTGCTTTCAAGACCTGTTAAAGTTATATACACACTTTTACTATTTTCTCCCCAAGAAACATTAGCATCAATTGCCTCTGCCAACATTCTAATAGGAACTAGAGTAGTGCCGTTGGCATTTATAGAACTTGTGTCAAACTTTTTTGCTTCTCCATTTACATAGACAGTATTAGATGGAACTTGATGCTCAATTACGGTATAACCTCGCTTGAAAGTAAGCCACTTTGTAGTGGGACTCCATTCCATAGAAATCCCCATAGCCTCACATACTTTTCTAAGTGGCACATAGGTTCTGCCCATAAAAAGCTGAGGTTTAACCAATTCACTTGAAAAATCAATAGCTTTTCCATTTAAATAGACAGGAATTGTCCTTGTATTTGCAAAAGATACAAAAGAACTAGAAATGCACATTGCACAAGCTAGAAAAATACCTAAAAATTTTTTCATATGAAACACCCCCTAAATTTATTTCCGATTAATTATGATATTATTATAGCATATACAAAAAGTATTTACAATGTAAATAGAATACAAATAAAAAGTCAAAAATTTAGGTAATATTACTTTATGAATAAGGAAACAGATAACAATTATTATTGTTTTGTATCTAAATATTTACAATTATGTGAATATATTGTAAAATTAAAGGAGTTAAAAAAAGGAGGAGAACTATGAAAAGACTCAAAAAAAGCGTTGCTACTGTTTTAGCCTTCGTTATGGTTTGGTCATTAATGAGTTTACAGAGTTTTGGTGCTACAATTACAAAAAGCACAACTTGGGATTTTACAAAGTGGACAGCTCAGACTCTTACAAATGACTATTCATACGACAATTTAACAGTTACAGCAACAAGTGCAAAAACAGTTAGTATTAATAGTGGCATTAACCTTGGTGGTGGTGGTGCAGTGGACTACAGAAGTATTACATTTACTGCTACAGGTCCTTGTACAATAAGTGTAAATGCCAAAGGTGGCAGTACAACTAGATACCTTGTATTGGCTAATAGCAACGGTGCTGGATATGGCAGAATTGCTACAGGTTCAAGCTATGGAACTGGTACTTTCAACTACACAGGTGTAGGTGAAAATCTTTACATTTATTCTGCCGGTAGTGGTATCACTCTTTCATCTATGTCATTGACTTACAGCACAACTGCTCACATAAAAGGCGATGTAAACAATGACGGAAAAGTTGATAAAGCAGATGCCGCTATTGTTTTAAAGCATATTAATGGTGTAAGCACAATTACTGATGCTGACCAACTTGCAGCAGCTAATTATAACAATGACGGTGTTGTAAATGCTTTAGATGCAGTTGCAATACTTAATAATCAGTATGTGCCAGAGGAAACAACTGAAACAACAACAGAGGGTGTTGCTCTTGATACAGTTGCAGGTTATGAACCTAGTGGCGTTACTCCAGACGGGGTGGCAGAGGTTGTATATCAGTCTGACACAGACGATTATTTATTAAAGGATACATCAACAAATTGTTCAGCTACATGGAAGAACAGTTTTGATACAATTTCTTCAGGCAAAGTTACAATTACTGGATATGCTACACCTTCAAAGGCTTCAAGTAAGTGGGCGTTTGCAAGAGTTTTAGGTAATGATTCAGATGGAAATAGTGTTTATTTTGCTCTTGGTACAGATGCTGACAAGAATATTTCTCTTTGTTTAAGTGACGGTACATATGTTTCAACTGATTTAGCTATTACAGCAAATCAGAAGTATACTTATGAATTTGTAGTTGATTTAGATATGGGTGCAGTACAGCTTACTGTAAATGGAAAGACAGTTACAGGCTCAATTACAGCAAAGTCTATTAATGCTATTTACAATGTAACAGCTGTAAGTGATAATGCTAGAAATCTTACAGTTTCTAAGCCTGTTGTAAAATTAGGCAGTGATGTAGTAATAACAACTACAACTGAAACTACTACAGAAACAACAACTACTACAACAACTGAAACTACTACTGTAAATACAGCTGATGGTGTAGAAGTTAAGGACTACAGTAGTCTTGCAACAGCTCTTAATACTGCCAATGCTAAAATTTATGTTATGAATGACATTGATTGTGAAGACCAGATTAAGTTATCAAAGGGCGAACAGTCTATTATAGGTGTTCCTGATGAAAATGGTGTTTTACCAGTACTTAATTTTGAAAATATGGTAGGTAAGGGTACTGACATTATAAATGCTTCTTCATCTGACGGTGATGTAGGTTTGAGAATTACAAGTAAGAATAATGTTGTCAGAAATCTTGTAATTGAATATGCCCATGACAATGGTATTCAGATAAAGGGTTCAGAAGTAACAGGAAATGAAGTTAAAAACTGTATTTTAAGATACAACAACGATAGTGGTATGCAGATTACAGGTGGTGCATACAACAATGCCGTTGAAAATATTTACAGCTACAGAAACTGTGATGTATACACTTTAGGTAGTAATGCTGACGGTTTTGCTGTTAAGTTAAGTGCTGGTCCAGAGGAAGTTACATCAGCTTCTGAATTCCAGAATTCAAAGAATACTTTTGTAAACTGCTATTCTTGGGAAAATAGTGATGACGGTTGGGACAGTTTTGACTATCCATCAAGCAAACAGAACTTTAATCCTAACAGATGGACATACAAAAATGTGTATGAAAATTGTATTTGCTGGGGTAATGGTTCAGCACCTTTACAATTAGGTTATACAGACTATGTAAATGGTAAAACTCTTGATGAAAATCTTCCAGTAATACGAAGAATTAAGGCTCTTGTATCTTCTGATGTTTACAATAGTTTCGTTAATGATTACAATAATGGAAACTTAGGTTCAAGAACAATGAGTTCAAGCACTTATTTATCAACTTTAGACAGCAAGTTAAGTGTTTCTATTCCTAGTTCAAAGGGTACTTTAAGTATTACAAATTACTGTAGTAGCTCAAACTGGGGTGGAAATCCTAACGGCTTTAAGTTAGGTAGTGCCTATACTCAGTCAATTTCTGAAAGAACTTTAATTAATTGTATTTCTTTCGACCACGCATCTGCAGGTTTTGATAAGAACAATGCAAAGTGTAATGTAGAACTTAAAAACTGCTTGTCTTTTGATAATGGCTACAATTATCATTTAAGTGGTACAACAGCTAAAGCTTTCAGTAATGTACTTGGTTGGAATTATAGTAAGTCAGATGATTTACCAACTGCCGGAAGTGGTGTGGCTGTAAAGGTTTCAAAGCCATCTAATTACAGCACTATTGAAACAAATGTAAGAAATGCTTCTGATGAGCTTGTAAGCTGGGCAAAGAATAACACAGTTAATCCATCAGGAATTTTTAGTCAGATATTTTAATAGATGATTATGTAGGGAACGCTTTCGGGCGTTCCTTTTTTTACTCAAAAATATCGTTCATAGCCTTACGAAGTTTTGACAATGCTTTTTTCTCTATTCGAGATACATAACTTCGGCTAATACCAATAGATGAGGCTATTTCCCTTTGAGTTTTTTCCTGTGTGTTATTAAGACCATATCTTAGATTTATTATAAATTTTTCTCTGCTCGTAAGGACTTTATCTATAAGAGATTGAAGGACCTTTTGCTCTGCGTTACTGGAAAGAGTTTCTTCAACAGAGGGTGTTGGGTCAGCAAGTTTTTCTTCAAGTGTTACTTCGTTTCCCTCTTTGTCTATGCCTACGGCACTTTGCAAGCTAATATTGTTTTGGAGCTTTTTTGCCGAACGCAAATACATCAGAATTTCATTGTCTATACATCTGGCTGTATAGGTAGCAAGTCGACTGCCTTTAGTATTTTTATAAGTTGAAATACCTTTTATAAGTCCTACAGTACCTATAGATATTAGCTCGTCACTATCTTTTTGATAATTAGTATATTTTTTTGCAACATGGGCAACAAGCCTTAGATTATGCTCAATAAGAATGTTTCTAGCATTGGTATCGCCTTTTAGCATAAGGTCAATGTATTTTTCTTCTTCCTCAGGAGAAAGAGGTTCAGGAAAGGCTGTTGAAGTATAAGCTACCATAGAATTAAATTGCAAAAAATTCAGGAGCATAAAGCACCTCCTGTACTTACAATTAAGTATATGCTTATAGTTTGCAAATTTTGATATTAAAATAAAAAAATTCCCTCTTTACTGTTTATTTAGTAAAAAGGGAATTTATTAAAATGATGTTATTGAGTTCCAAACATCTTCGTTTTTCTTAACAGAAGTGTTACCAGACCATTGTGTTATTTGAGCCTGATATATTTGTTGTTTTTTGCTTTCTGTATACTGATTTTCTAGTTCTTTTATTTTATCGGTATTATCTGTTGGAGTAATATCATTTACTTTAAAGATATAGTAGCCATCAGTAGCAGAAATGAAAGTCACATTACCTTTAGCTGTCTTATAAATAGCTTGAAGAACATCTTCGCCATAGAGGTTTATATCCAATGTTTTAGAATTTGTATCTAAATCTGGAGAAATTTCTTTAGCTACAGATGAAAAGTCAGCACCATTTTTAATTTTATTATAGGCATCTTGTGCTTTTGTATAGTTTTGGTTACTGCCTTCAACATCTCCCTGTACAAAAAGCTCCTGTACAGTATATGTGTTAAATTCTCCGGCATTTTTCTTTTTGTATTCTTCAATATATTTATTCATTTCATCTGAATTTACAACATAATTGGAAGTAACATAGTCGTAAACCTTGCTCTGTAAAGCACTTTCTTCTAATATAGAATGAATTTTATCATAGTCTAATGATAATTCAGTTAATTCTTCTGATGAAAATTCACTCATAAGACTTTTAGTTTGATTGTCTATATCAGATATATCTTTTTCATCAAGTTTAATTCCTAAAGAGTCAGTTTGCTTTACCGCACTTTTTACCATAGTAATAGAGTCAAGGGCGTTTTGCTTTGCTACCTCTATGGCACTTACTCCGTCAAAATCAGCTTCCCATATATCTGAACCACCTTGTTCTTCAAAATTTTTCTTCTGTTCTATCAGATAAACCATAAATTCGCCACGACTTATTTTTGTGTTACCAATTTCGGCAACATAGTCGCCACCTTTACCTAAACAGCCAGATAGAGAAATTAAAGCAATAATGGTTACAAGTATTGCAAAAATAAATCTTTTCATAATCTATCACCTTGAAATAGTTTTGTACTGTTATTAAATTTCAACATGAGATTATTATACAAAAAATAAGGCAGGTTATCAATAATGTTGGTGTGATGTAATGAAAGTGTAACATTAGAAAATAAAAAACGCATTGGAGTTTTCCAATGCGTTTTATGAGTATTTATAACTTTTTAGGCTTCTTCTGCTACTACCTTGCTTTTGCGTTCTCTAAAGATAAGACCAAAAACAAATCTTACAATAGGACCGGCAAAGAATATCTGCCATAAGAGGGCAGGAGCAAAATTTAAGAACCATTTCTGTAACCAGTTTGTGAAAAGTGCTTGTGTACCATTGTGCATTAATGTAGCAATAAAGCTCATTACTGGACACATACAGCAAACAGTCATTGCTGAAATGGCTAAAATAATTACCATTGGCTTATCAGTAGCTGGGTTTACAAATCTAAAGGCTAATATTTTAGCAAGTTTTCCTAAAGCAACAAACTCTAATACAAAAGCAATAGCTGCCATAATTGGAAGTTCCTCAAGGGCTAAAAGGAATACTGCAGGAGTAAGACCTCCCATATCCATAGAAATGTTATAGCAAATCATAAAATAAACCATTACTATAACCATAAGTACACCGAAAACGACACTTTGACCTAAATTTTTTGGCATTGTTTTTTTCTCCTTCTTAAATAAAATAATATATTATTAAAAAGAATTCTGTGTTGTTCATAACCACAGCAATGCTGTGTACCGTTTCCAATAAAACCATAGCTCTTTTTACCGAGCGATTATTATAGCACAAACCTAAAATATTGTCAATTACAATTTTCTAATAAAACTGCATTAATATCCACAAAGTGTTTATCAAAGTCTGGAACTTTATTTGTTGTCATCATATTAAAAGCAGTAAGTATAGCCGTTTTACCCTGTTCAGCTGGATTTTGAGATATTGTAGCAGTTACAATGCCGTCTTTTATAAGGCTTTCTATTACAGGGTTTCTGCCAGTAGATACAATAGTAATTTTACCAACCTTATTAGCTTCTTTAATGGCTTTACAAATACCTGAAATACCACCAGAAGAAATGAAAAGGGCGTTAATATCAGGGTAATCTTCTAACAACTTTTTTGTTGTAATATAGCCGTCTTCATCATTATCTGAATTTTTAACTGTTGTAACAATATCTATATCAGGCCTGTATTGGTTTATATAATCTCTAAAGCCATCAAGTCTTTCTTTATGACATAAAACATTGTCAGAACCATATAATAGGGCTACCTTTGAAATTTCTTTAACAATAAGCCCCATAAGATTAGCGGCTAAACGACCTACCTTAATGTAATCCACACCGATATGACATAATCTTTTACTATTTTCTACATCAAAGTTTAATGTAATAATTTTTTTACCATTATCAGTTAATTCGTTTATTTTATTTATAATGTCAGGGTAATTAATTGGGGTAATAATGATAACTTCGGCTTTTTCACTAAGCTGGTCAAGAAGATTAATTTGACGCTCTATATCATAGCCTTTCATAGTTTCCAATATTACATTGTAATTAAAGCTAGAGATTTTCTCTGCTGATGATTTAATGCTGTCAATAAGGCTGTTATAATAAATATTGTCATCGCTAGTCAATATTACACCAATAGTAGACTTAGTACGATTGATTTCGTAACCTATTTCTTTTGCAGCATTGAAAATTTTTTCCATAGTTTCTGGTTTTACATTTGTACTGCCTTTAAGTACCCTCATAACAGTAGACTGGGAAAGACCAGTTTTTAATACAATTTCTTTAATACTACTCAAAAATACCACCTCGTTGCATTTGTTACATATTTGCTAGAATACATATTAACATACTATGTTAAAAATTTCTACAGTTTTATTAATAAAAATGTAGAAATATTAAA
>ERZ773259.1280-NODE-1280-length-21600-cov-7.176236_pt1 | contig 21600 bp, 9 predicted proteins | sample MGYA00511961_ERZ773259 | MGnify/ENA primary metagenome ERZ773259 (study PRJEB29015, sample SAMEA2737775) | human gut metagenome | biome: human gut; feature: human-associated habitat; material: faeces | place: China | collected 2012 ...
GGGCGGCGGCGTCCGTCAGCCCGGCCTCGCCGCGGACGAGCCGGACGGCGAGCACGATACAGGCAGCAAGGAAAAACAGTGCGCCCAGAACGGCAGAGGCCAGACGCGGCAGGGTGAGCTTCTTCATGGGGCAACCTCCGAAAATGTTTATTAACGATTCTATTATACCGTCCGGCCGATGGGCTGTCAACCCTGCGGGCTGTATGAGACGCAGGGCCAAAAAGCGGAATAACGCGGCATATCTTTGGCAATTCTGCCGAAAAAAGTAAAATCTCCGTATGAGCATCCTGTTTTCTATGGCAATCGCAGAGAAAGTATGGTATCATAAACTCATCATACTGCCCTCTGCATATGCAGGGGGGACAGAAAAGGAGGATAATCTAATGAGGAAACACCTCAGTCGGGTCATGGCGGCGCTCCTTGTGCTGGCAATGGCCCTGACGATGCTGCCCGTCGTATCGGCTGCGAAGGAGCGCTTCACGGCCACGCCCATCGACGGCATCCCGGAGAGCGGGCAGACGTTCGTCATCTACAGTGCGCCCGCAGGCGGCGTGTTCTCGCCGGAGGCCTCCGGCGGCGCAGTCGGCGTCTCGGCCGCTTCCGGCTCCGAGGAGTCTGCAAACCTGACCGTGCAGACGGGCGCAGGTGCCTATCAGGCCGTGAAGAACGCGGACGGCACCTACTACCTGACGTGCGGCGGTCAGTACCTGACCGTGGACAGCGCCGAAAAGCTCTCGTTCGAGGCCGAGCCGCAGTCCGGCTCCTCCAAGAGCTCGAAGTGGAAGATCGCCGACGCAGGCAAGGACTACGACGGCTTCTCCATTGCCAGTGCCGAGGTCAAGTACAACAACTACGAGATCTTCCTGGAGTTCTATACCTCCTTCAAGGCATGGACGTACAACCCGAACAAGAACGACTGGAGCATTTACGTCTTCCGCTTCTTCTCCGTGGACGGCACGGCGGACCCGGACAACGACGGCTACATCGGCACGCGCCCCGAGGCCGGCGAGCTGCCGAAGGACGGCCAGACCGTCGTGATCTACAACGACAACGCGGGCGCCGTCATGGGCCCGCAGACGGATGACACCACCGCCCCCTCGCTGACGGGCGTCGAAGCCACGCCGAAGGGCAGCGGCATCGAGGTCGGCAACGGCGGCCTCATCTTCACCGTTCACACCGACGGCACCTACTACACGTTCGAAAATCAGGGCAAGTTCCTGCGCACGTCCGAGAACCAGTCCGACGGCTCGAACGCCGAGTGCCTGTACTTCGACACCGTCGAGAGCGACTACACGAAGTGGACGCTCGAGAAGAAGTCGGAGGGCTACATCATCTATAACAAGACGGCAAAGTACAATAACAAAAAGGTGTGCATCGAGTACTTCAGCAACGGCTTCAGCGGCTGGACCTACAACGGCAGCCTCGAGCTGTTTGCCATGAAGTTCTACCCTGTGCAGGACGAGCTGAACATCGGCTATGTCCTGAACCCGAAGGTCTCCTTCAAGGCGGCCGACGCCTATCAGGGCCTGGACTACACGTTCTCCGTCACACTGGACGACCTGTCCGACATCACGGAGATGACCGTGCAGTATCAGACGACCGGCGCTGCCGTCACCCTGACGGCCGCCTCCGTCGAGGGCAAGGTCTACACCTACACCGTCCCGATGGCCGCCCTGTCCGGCCAGACGAGCCTGAAGCTCACGGCCAGCGCAAAGAACAGCTTCGGCATGACCTATTCCGGCGAGACGACCGTGCAGGTCCTCGATGAGCCGGTGCTGACGAATGTCATGCCCGCAGCCAACGAGGCCACCGGCGCGAACAAGCGCCCGGAGATCGGCGCAGTCGCCGCCAACCTCGGCGAAGGCCCGACGTTCTCCATGAAGCTCAACGGCGAGAGCGTCACGCCCGTTCTGAAGGACGGCAGGCTCACCTACACCCCGGCGAAGGATCTGGCAGACGGCAAGTACGTCGTCGAGCTGAGCGTGACCCGCAAGGACGGCAAGAAGGCCGAAAAGATCTGGTCGTTCTTTGTCGGCGAATCCGGCCTCAGCCTGTATTTCGGCCAGATGCACTCCCACACCGCGGAGTATTCCGACGGCGCGGGCACGCTCGAGGACGCTTATGAGCATGCCATGCAGGCCAAGGACGTCGATTTCCTGATCGTCACGGACCACTCGAACTACTTCGATACCAAGAGCTCCGCCACGAAGACGAGCTACTACGACCTGTCCTCGCTCGAGAAGACCGCGGACGGCACCATGACGAAGTGGGAAGAGGCCAAGAAGACGGCCGAGAAATACAACGCCATGTCCACGGACTTCATCGCCGCCTACGGCTACGAGATGACGTGGTCCGGCGGCCCCGGCCACACGAACACCTTCAACACCTACGGCATCGTCTCCCGCAATAACGGCGAGCTCAATGAGAAGAGCAACAGCTATGCGGGCATGCACCTGTATAACGACCTGATGGTCAACGCGAACAAGGGCCTCGATGTCAACGGCGAAGCCGTCGCGGCTGGCGTGAAGACGAAGTGGCTCGAAAATGCTCCGGTCGTCTCCCAATTCAACCATCCGGGCACGACGTTCGGCACGTTCGATGACTTCGCGGGCTATACCCCGTCGCGCGACGTCGTTCTGAACCTCGTCGAGGTCGGCAACGGCGAAGGCGCAGTCGGCGGCAGCTCCTATTGGCCGAGCTACTCCGAGTATGACAAGGCTCTGTCCAAGGGCTGGCATGTCGCGCCGACGAACAACCAGGATAACCACAAGGGCAAGTGGGGCGACTCCAACACCTGCCGCGACGTCATCGTGACCGACGACTTCACGGAGGCCGGCCTCTATGCCGCCATGGCTGAGCGCCGCGTCTACTCCACCGAGGACCAGAACCTCGCGATCTACTACTATCTGAACGACACCCTCATGGGCGGCATCATCCCGCTCGAGGACGGTCAGAAGCTCGACACCGTCCGCGTCAAGGCGAGCATCGCCGACCCCGACGGCGAGGAGCTGGGCAAGGTCGAGGTCATCGGCGCGAACGGCATCACCGTCAAGACGTTCGAGATCTCCGGCTCGACCTATGAGCTCGACGCCGAGCTGCCGAACACCGAGCCTTACTACTACCTGAAGGTCACGCAGGCCGACGGCGACATCGCCGTGACCGCTCCTGTGTGGGTCGGCGAGGCCACGCCCATCACGGCGGATCTGAAGAACAGCACCGCCCTGAGCACGGTCGGCACCTCTGAGACCATCACCTCCACCATCACGAACGCGGCCACCGCGAACTACCAGATCAGCAAGGTCGAGCTGACCGTCACGGTGGGCGGCACGACGACGACCGTCGAGACCCAGACCCCGGCCAAGACGCTGGCTCCGGACCAGAAGGAGACGTTCTCCTTCACGTTCAAGCCCTCCGCCGCCGGTGCGCAGACCCTGCGCGTGCTCTACACCGGCACCTACGAGGGCGAGGAATTCCAGTGTGCCGCAACGCTGGAGCTCAAGGTCTATGACGCGGCCGACCTCATCAACGTCGGCGTCGACCACGGCCACGACAACTACTACCTCTCCGGCGACTATGCCGGAAGCGCCGGCAACTTCATCAGCTTCTGCGCAGACAACGGCGTGAAGTGCAGCTACATCGAGGCCGGTCAGTTCACCTATGACAACCTGAAGAACTATACCCTCCTCGTTCTGACGGTCCCGTACCGCCGCAACACGGCCAAGGCCACAATGTACACCGAGGCCGAGATCGCCGCGCTGAAGCAGTACACGGACAACGGCGGCAAGGTCATCCTCTGCTCCAAGTCCGACCGCGACAACAAGTATGACAACTGCGCCGAGAACTCCAACGCCCTGCTCACCGCCATCGGTGCACACTCCCGCATTGTCAACGGCATCATCGTCGACAATGACCTGAAGGCGAACGAGGCCTACCGTCTCTACCTCTCCTCCAAGGAGAACTTCAACACCGGGCATCCGTTCACCGCGGGCGCCTACACGTCCTCGAACGCCTTCGGCACCACTCCCGCGACGGACAACCAGACCGGCTTCCAGCTCTACAACGGCGGCCCGGTCGAGGTCCTCGACGAGAGCAAGGTACAGGTCCTCGTGCGCGGCTACCAGAGCACCTGGGGCACGCACTACGACGGCTACTTTGACGGCAGCTCCTTCGTGCCGGAGTACGACGAGTCCGTCGACGGCCGCGTGACCGTCAAGAAGGGCGACGTCAATGTCATGACCTACGAGGATCTGCCCGGCGGCGGCTGGGTCATCACCTCCGGCGTGACGTTCTTCAGCAACTACGACATCAAGAGCGATCAGGATTATGCCAACCGCTTCATCCTGCGCAACATCCTCAACTCCCTGAAGCCCGCCGAGACCGTCACGAAGATCGCGGATGTTCACAAGGCTGCGGAGAAGGAAGAATTCACGGTCGAGGGCACCGTCACGGCCAATGCCTCCGGCTATGACAAGAACACCGCGTTCTTCGACTGCATCTATGTGCAGGACGACACGCGCGGCATCAACGTCTTCCCGGTCGCGGGCAACTATGCCGAGGGCATGAAGGTCCGCGTCCACGGCGGCGTGACCTACTACTGCGGCGAGATCGAGCTGAACCTCAGCAGCGATTACAACGGCAGCATCGAGATCATCTCCGACGACATCACCCCGCTCGAGCCGCAGCTCGTCACGGCGAAGGCCGCGATGGCGGACGAGAACATCGGCAACCTGATGCGCGTCGAGGGCAAGATCACCGAGATCCACAAGACGGCAGGCGTCGTTGACAAGATCTATGTGCAGGATGAGACCGGCACGGCCCTCCTGTTCATCAACGGCTACATCACGAGCACGGACACGAGCCTCGACAAACTCACGGTCGGCATGACCGTCAGCGGCATCGGCATCGGCTCCCGCGACGTCGATGAAGAAAGCGCCGACAGCGCCATCCTCGCCCGCCTGCGTGTGCGCGACCGCGCGGACATCCACGAGATCTCCGCACCGCACACCCACACCTGGGGCCCGTGGGAGACCACAGAGCCTGCGGGCTGCTTCCACGAGGGCACGCAGACGCGCAGCTGCTCCGGCTGCGGCGCAACGGAGACCCGCACGATCCCGGCCAACTCCGACAACTGCCCGTCCAGAGCCTTCACGGACCGCCCGGACAAGGGCTGGTACCACGAGAGCGTGGACTATGTTCTCGAGGCCGGCCTCATGAACGGCATGGGCAAGGGGAAGTTTGAGCCGGATACCACCCTCAACCGCGCCATGGTCGCCACGGTCCTCTATCGCCTCTCCGGCGACAAGGTCAGCGCGACGAATGCGTTCCCGGACGTCCCGGCGAACGAGTGGTACGGCGAGGCCGTGGCATGGGCCCAGCAGAAGGGCATCGTCACGGGCTTCGAGGACGGCACGTTCCGCCCGATGGAGGAGATCAGCCGTCAGGACATGGCGCTCATGCTGCAGCGCTATGCGAAGACCGTCAAGGGAACGGACACGACTCCGACGGGCGACCTCAGCCGCTGGCCGGATGCCGGCCAGGTCGGCTCGTGGGCTGTTGACGCGCTGCGCTGGTGCGTCGGTGCGGGCATCATCAACGGCAAGGACGGCGGCCTCCAGCCGACCGGCAATGCCACCCGCGCAGAGTTCGCGACCATCCTCATGCGCTACGCAAAGCTGTAACAGGACAAAGCACAAGGGCAGGCCAAGTCCGCATTCACGTAAGGACAAAAGGTGCTCAAAAGAATACGGCATAGCTTACGATCATGTAGGCTATGCCGTTTCTTTTTGCTCTTGTTGTGAGATATCGACTACGCCGATAAAGTTCCACCATATGACCAAGGTCTGCTTTTTTGACCGTCAATCCTTTCGCTTATTATACCACTCAGATATAATACCTATGTTAAGCAAGAGGCTTTTGGGACGATTGGAACACCGAAAGACTGGCTTTTACGACCCGGCTGACAAAATGGATCATTTCCTCTTTGCTGTACTTGTCATAGCCCTCCACAACGACATGCATCAAACCGTTTGACAGATGGGTATACATCATCTCAAGCTCTGTTTCACTGGCATTGGGCAGTTCTTTCCGCCAGTAAGCAATGCTGTCCTCCTTGGCCAAGGCGATCATCCGCATCAGGACGGTCGAGCTTGTGTTGCCCAGGATCAGCACCCGGCAGGCCTCCTGATTCTGATCGACCATATCATAAATGGCCTCGATCAGCGCCGTCACATCAAAGGAATTGACATAGCGAAGGGATTTTTCGAATGCATCGATGAGTTCATTCTCAATGCTCTCCATCAGGGCAAAGCAATCGCTGTAATGGGCATAGAAGGTGGCACGGTTAAGCTGCGCCAGCGCGCAGACCTCCTTCACCGTAATCCTACTGACCGGCTTTTCCTTCAGCAGCTCCAAAAAGGACTGCTTGAGCACCATTTGCGTATAGCGTTTCCTTGCATCCAGCTTCTCCATTTTGCGCTCCTCACAAAAAGTTTACAAAATTCTGCAACACTCCGGCACGCCGTGTTGCTTTTCTTTCAATTGCAGGGCAAATGCCGATTGTTTCTGATCTGCCTCTCCAGTATACTATACTTGTGAAAGATAATCAACACCTGTATGATTATCTTGAGAGGAGGTCTTTTGAATGTATGATAAATATCTTGTTACAGGCGCTACCGGCTTCCTCGGCAGAGCTGTTGTAGAAGCACTGGCACGCCGCGGCACACGAGTGCATGCGCTTGTGCTGCAGAATGACCCCTATATCAATTTGCTCCCCAAAGAAGTCCATACCGTCATCGGTGATGTGTGCGCAAAAAACTCGCTGGCAGACTTCTTTGCGGATGCCGACAGCCGTACCTGTGTAATTCACTGCGCCGGTATCGTCTCCGTCGCGTCCAGACCCGGTCCGAGGCTCTATCAGGTCAATGTAGGTGGGACAGGGCAGCTCCTGCAGCAATGCATGGCGCATAAAGTGGGCAAGCTGGTCTATGTCAGCTCCGTTCATGCCATCCCGGAGCAGCCAAAGGGCTGCCCCATTACAGAAAACTGTGAATTCTCGCCGGGGCTTGTGGACGGTGATTACGCCAAGAGCAAGGCCGCTGCCACCGAGCTGGTCTACGACGCGGCGGCGTGCGGGTTGAACGCCAGCATTGTATTCCCCTCCGGCATCATCGGGCCGGACGATTTACAGGGAGGGAGCTTCACCTCAATGGCAAGATCCTTTCTTGCCGGGAAGCTGCCTTTCGCCGTTCGCGGCGGATATGACTTTGTGGATGTGCGGGATGTGGCAAATGGCATTCTCGCCTGTTCCGAAAGCGGAGAGCCCGGTAAAGGCTACATTTTGTCCGGCCACTATGTCACGATCCGCAGGATGCTGCAGATCATCGGGGCGGCGGCAAAACGGCGGTATCGGCCCATCTGCTTGCCTCTGGGTCTTGCAAGGCTGGCCGCTCCGTACTACGAGCGCCGGAGCTTGAAGGATCGAAAGCCATTGTTTTTCACCCCATATTCCATTTCCGTTCTTGCCTCAAACGGCTGCTTCAGCCATGCGGCTGCATCGAAGTGCTTTGCATATCAGCCGCGCCCGCTGGAGCAGACCCTGCGGGATATGGCCGCATGGCTCATTGCACAGAAGGAAGCGGGCAAGGCGCTGCCTCATCTCATCCGGCGCCCCACGATCAGCGGCGCCCGCTGCTGAGCTGCTCTGTGCGTCGGCCTTCTGCAGCACATCCGGGTTATTTCTCCGGGTGTGCTGCTTTTTATCGCTCCGCTTGTCCTCTTGCTTTTCTTCCGAGATTCGTATATACTGAAATTGTGTTGTACTTTTTTATCGGTATGGAGGGGACGGCGCGGCACGGCTGTGCAAGCGTCTGACAGGCTGCCCTGCATCCTGAACGGCTGCAAAGGAAAGGGAACGTTATGACCTGTGACGAGGTTTTTTACCGCCAATATCTAAGCGGCGACGACGCAGGGCTGGAGGCCCTGATGGAAAAATACGGCGACCCCCTGACCCTGTATATTGACGGCTATCTGCACGACGTTCACGAGGCGGAGGAGCTGATGCTCGACGTTTTCGCCTATCTGTTCACCAAAAAGCCGAAGATACGGGACGGCGGCTTCAAGGCGTATCTCTATAAGGCCGCGCGCCACACGGCGCTGCGCCACAAGAGCAGGCGGAAGCCCTTGTTCAGCCTCGACGCGCTGACCAACGAACCGGACGGGCGGCTGCTGGCGGAGGAGGTTATCCGGACGGAGGAGCGAAACCGCATCCTGCACTTCTGCATGGATGAAATGAACCCGGACTACCGGGAGGTTTTGTACCTCACCTATTTCGAGGATATGAGCTACGCACAGGCGGCGGAGGTCACGGGGAAAACGGTAAAACAGATCACCAACATGGTGTATCGCGGAAAAGAAAGCCTGCGAAGGCTGCTGGAACGGGAGGGAATCACAAATGCGGAGTCATGAGGAGCGCGTCGCGGAGACGAAGCGGCGCATCGCCCAAATTGAGCGGGAAAAACGGCTGCGGCGCAATACGATCACCATGGCTTCTGCCGTGGCGGCGTGCCTTGTACTGCTCATCGGCGCGTCCCTTGCCATGCCCGGCATTGCCGCAAGCATCCAGACAGGCGACTACTCCGGCTTTGAAACGGCGGCCAGTATGTACGGCGGCGGCGCTGCCTTGGGATACATCGTCATCGGGCTGCTGGCGTTTTTACTCGGCGTGTGCGTGACCGTTCTGTGCTTCCGGCTGCGGCAGATGAACCGGGAGGACGGGCAGAACGAGGAAAGCGAGGATGCGCATGGAGCTGATTGAGAACCTGCTGCAACTGCTGGTCACGTTCGTGGGCGCGCTGCTCTCGGGTATCTCCTACCGGAAAAGTGGGCGACAGGCGTATTTTCTGCTGCTGTGCTTCTACGGCTGCTTTGCCCTCGGCGCGCTCTACTGGACGCTGTATCTGCTGCTGTTCGACACCACACCCCGGGTCTTTTATGTGTCGGAGTTCGGCTGGGTGGCAAGCCTTATCTTCCTGCGGATCTTGCAGGCCACGCTGGCAGGAACAGAGGAGCGCTGCTTCCGCTGCCGCAGAGCATGGCTTGCGCCTGCGTTCGGCGTGCCGCTGCTGGCGTTCTACTGCACCTTCGGGGACATTCTCTCCAACCTGCTCTGGTGCGGCATGATGATATGGCTCTCCTTCTGCTCCATTCGCGGACTGGTCTGCGCCAACGGGCAGACGGGCGCGGCGCGGAATATGCGGTGGTTTCACATCGGCGTGTTGTGCTTTGCCGGTTCGGAATATCTGCTCTGGACGGCGGGCTGCTTCTGGCCGGATACCTCACCGGCAAGTCCCACCTTCTGGTGTGATATGCTACTGACGCTTGCGATTCTGGGGCTGCTGCCCGCCACGAGAAAGGCGGTGGAAGCATGACCTATATTGAAAATATCTTCCTCTGCATGGTATCCCCGCTGCTGGTAGCCGCCCTGTGCATGGGCAGGCGGCAGCTCCGCTTCTTCCTGTTCTGCATTGCCGGAATGGGGGTGTGTCTGCTTTCGGCCTATATCAACACCTTCCTCGCGGCGGTGTGTCAGGCGGACGCCCTTGCCGCCACGGCGGAGATCGCGCCGGTGGTGGAGGAAATCATGAAGCTGCTGCCGCTGGTATTCTATCTTCTGGTATTCGAGCCGGAGGGGGATAAAATCAAGGCTGCCGCCATCACGATTGCCCTTGCCTTCGCCACCTTTGAAAACGTGTGCTATCTCATCCAGAACGGAGCGGACCGCTTCTCCTTCATCTTCTTCCGCGGTTTCGGAACAGGAGCCATGCATGTGCTGTGCGGCGGCATCGTCGGCGAAGGGCTGGCGTATGCCTGGCAGCGGACGTGGCTGAAGATCGCTGGCACCTGCGGCCTGCTGGGCGCGGCCATCACCTTTCACGCCACCTACAACCTGCTGATCGTCTACGGCGGCGTGGCGCCGTACGTCGCTTACACCCTGCCGGTGCTGCTGATGGCGGTTGGAAAGCTGTCTGCCCTCCGCCTTACGCGGAGAGAATAACCAAAGCCTTCCACTTGAGAGCTGCTTTTGAGCGGCTCTCAATTTTTTTGAAAATCTTTATATTTGGGGTGAGAGTTTTTCCGTTTTTCTGTACCTATATCAGTGAAGGGACTTTTACGTCACCACGTTCGAGCCATGAAGAGAGGAGTGGGCCAGAGACATGTATGATACCGCAAGGCGGGTCGCGCTCGTCAAAAAGCGGAAGCACGAGTACGCCCGCCGGAAGCAGCAGCGCGAGATCTGCGGACTGTCCGCCGCGTGTATGCTGCTGTTCGCGGCGCTGATGCAGACGGCGAGCACAGTCGTCGGGCCGGGGCAGAGCGCCGCACGAGGTGTGTTCGGTGCGATGCTGCTGCGGGAGGACGCGGGCGGCTATGTGCTGGTGGCCGTCGTCTCCTTTGCCGCAGCGGCGGCGATCACCGCGCTGTGCTTCCGGCTCAGAGGCAGGGAAAACCAGAAAAAAGACGGGACAGGTAAGCCAGACCCGCAGAAACAGGAGGGAAAAACGACATGAAAAAACGAATACTTAGCATCCTGCTGCTGTGCTGCATGGTGCTGACCATGCTGCCGACAGCGGCGTTTGCAGCGGTGAGCGATTCGCTGGGCAACACACCCAAGGAAAATCAGGCGATTTTGGAGCAGCTCTCCGCCTTGACCGGCGGCAGCAGCGACCAAGTGCTTTCCATGCTGAACGCTTTGGGGCTGCTGGATGAAGACGGCAATTTCAAGGTGGATCAAACCATCACGCTGGACGGCCGGGTGTTGACACTGGCGGCTGTCATGGAGCTGCTGGAAAATCCCGCCACGGATCTCACCCGTATCGCCGACGTGGATGGGACCCCGGTGGCGCTGGGCGATTTGAAAACCATGATCCAAATCGAACAGGAGCTGCAGCGGATCAAGGACACCTATTTCTCCGGCAGGGAGTTTACCGGGGAAGCTCTGGAGAATCTCAATAGCCTGATGGAGCAGCTGGAGATGCAGGGCATCAGCTTGCAGTATTCCGCCTTTGCCACAAAGCCCGAGGGCGTTGAGACGGTGGATATGAGCGGCATGATGAGCCAAACGCTGGAGGTTCTCGCAAACAACACCTGGAACTCCGGGACTTTTACTATATACCGCGGAAAACCGGTCGGCTTTTCCTACCGCATTCAAAAAGGCCAGCTCAGCAAGTATATCACCAATGTGGAGGTCTCGATAGACGGGGTGAGTGGGGTCGAGCAAAGCGACGGGTCCTACAAGCTGACCTATGACGCAGGCTCAACTTACAATTTAGGTGGTCGTAAAATCACTGTCAATGTTCAAACCAGAGGAGGGAACTCAGACTGGCTCGCGAATTCTTATTCCTATGGCGACCTGCTGGGGATGATCGAATTTTACGATGCGGAAAATCTGGTGTTCTATGACGGCGCCGGTTATGCCGACCACTGTCAGCTCAAGCTAATCAAGACGGTTGGCGTCCCCGCAATACAAACAGTAATGACCGCGCCGAACTATGAGGAAAGATACGAAAGTACAGCCACAATACAGGGGGATATGTATATTCCTTTGCTGGCAAATGAATACACTACAGCCCTTGGTGCCAACAATCCGGACTTCGTTGCGCTAAGCGATACCATCAGAATTCTGGAGGGCGCCCGCAACTCGGTGCTTCCCGCCGGCTCCGACCCATTTTATCAGCCATACCAAATCGACGCCAGCATCGAGTTTAACTGGAGTACCGAAAAAGCTGCCTATACTGGCGATGCGCCGTATGGCTGGTATAAAAACCAGCCCTATGCCCCGTTCTATCTGACGGAGTACAAGTTCAATGGAAAATCTCTGGAGCTCAGCAACAACAGAACAAAAGCGCTGAACTGTACGATCAACAAGGGCAGTACGGTCAGCATCTCCCTGCAGTCTACCACGCAAAACAGAGGGGATCAGCGGTACTATCTGCCCTTCCGACTGTATATGAAAAGTGTACAGGGCGAAATCCAAAATTCCTGGGCCACCACCAAGAACAGCAACGTCACCGCCAGGTTGGTGGACACGGACGCCCCCACCATTCAAAGCGTCACGGCCCCGGCGGGAACCTATGCCAGCGGACAGCACGTCCCCATCACAGTTACCTTTGACGAGTTCGTGGATCTTAGAAGCGCCAGCGTGACCATCAATGGCAAAGAGTATACCGCCGCTGAGCTTTCCATGAACAAATACGGTGTCACGGCAATGCTCTGGTATCCAGTGCAGGATACGGATGCCACCACGGTCACCGTCAATGGTATGACCGGCGTGAAGGATGTTTTCGGTCATACGCTGGATACCACGCCCTATCAAAGCAACCCGATTGCCGGCGTTGAGCTGAAGAGCGTCTTGATGCGCAACGCTCCCACCGCACTGACCGCCAACTACGACAACGGCAAGGCATCGTTCACGATGAACGCCAACATGGAGCAGGCCTACAAGACCGTATACAGCAATTATCACACCCCGGCAGGCACAGACCCGAAGCAAGCCCCATTCCGCCTCGAGCTGAGGTACGACTCCGCGGTTGAACCAATCCATCTGCAGGTCTATCTGGACACAGAGAAGGAAGCCTTCACCATTAGCGACTATGCAATCGCACCCGCGGCTTACACCCGCACCTATACGGTGACGCTGCAGGCCAACGAGGGCACGAAAGACGCTCCTGACTGGGTGAATGTTCTTCCCCTGACCCGGCAGTTCACGGTGCAAAAGAAAGTTTCCGCGCACACGGTGACCATCGTCCCGGAAGCGAATTCCGCCGACTATACGATTTCCCTCGCCGAAGCCGCCCGCCCCACGCTTCAGGCAGAGGTTTTGGGGGAAAACGGTGAGCAGGCCACCTACACCACCGGCAAATGGAGCAGCAGTGACACGCTCATTGCCACCATCAACGAGGATACCGGCGTTGTTGCCACCACAGGAACCAAGGTGGGAGCCGTCACCTTTACCTTTACGGCGGACAACGGGACTGTGGACACTGCCGATGATGTGACGGGCGAGTCAAAGCCCTATACCGTGACGGCAGGCAATTCCCTGGCACTGGTGATTCCCGGCGGCGCGTCCATCGTGACACGGGTAAATCAGCCCGCCACCGTGCTGTGGAGCTCCAACGCCGCGCTGATGGCGCCGAACAAAGAGTTCAATTACAGGATTGACCTGTATGAGGGCAACTACGCGAATGAGGCGGCGCTGAGCGGACTCAAGCCCGTTGCGTCTTATACCGCTGGCAAAGAGGAAAACAGCGTGCGGATCCCGGAGAATGTGCTCTCCAATCTCTCCAGCGGAAATACCCCGGCCTACACGGTGCGGGTCTCCATGCCGCACCCCAACGCCGAGGGTGAGAACGTCCGCCTGTCGGCACTTGCCTGGATCATCGTGCAGGCACCACCTGCCACGGCCAAGCTGACACCGCCCCAGAGCATTTACCACAAGGATACCGACGGCACCGTCAATATCAACTGGTCGGTGGAAAACGCCACTGACGGCGCCTCTCAACAGCCCACGCTGACCATTACCCGGGTCACAGAGGACAACAACACCCAAGTGGTGGCCAGTGAGCGCCTATCCGGCACCTCCGGAAGTTTCTCCCTGCCATTACAGCGTGTGAAAGCCGGCAATCTAAAGGACACCTATCAGGTGGTTTTGAGCGTGGAGAACCCTGTTGAGGAAGCTCCCAGCACCGACTCCTTCCCCCTGTATGTCTACGATGCCGACGCACTGAAGGTGCAGGACGGCAACGGAGCCACGATTTCTGCGCTGACCATGGACAATACCTCCAAGGTCAGCGGCCCCCTGCCTACCGATACCGCTAAAATTTTGCAGCTGCGCCAGGAGCTGGGGCTGATCGAGTACATCGGCATCAACTATGACGAGTACGGATGGAACTCCTTTAAAGACGGCATCCGGTGGCTCTCCAGCAACAACAATGCCATTTCCGTCAACTACAAGCAGGGCGGACTGTATGAGGACATCAGAAACTTCTCCTTTGATTCTTACCTTCCCGAAACCAAAATGGCGCTGTCCGGCTTGGCCAACGGCAGCGCAACCGTCACGGCTACCCATGCCGCCACGGGTATGCGTGCCGCCGTACAGGTGACAGCGAAAACGCTGCAAAATAAGTTCTATCTCTTCCAGCTGACGCCTGCAGCGGAAACGACACTGCAATACACCGACGGCAAAGGTGCGCCCAAAACGGTCACGACCAACAGGGATGGCGTGCTGGCGCTTTACGAACCCAACGGAATCGCCAGTGAGGTGTCTCTGCGGTCCGGCTCCGGCGCGGATATTTATCTGGGCACCATCTATAAAGAAAATCTGCGTTCCGGCGAGCGGGATGCCACAAAACTGCAGCTTTATCCCTTGAATACCTTCAGCCTTCGGCGAGTCGCCCGGGCATCTGTGACGCTCATCACGCCGGGCGGCGATCCGCTGGCGAACAAGACGGTGACCGTTCGCGGCGGTGTTTATAAAAACGGAGGCTACTGCGAGACAGCTCTGCTGGGCTCCAGGGCAGGAGCACTTGTCAGCGGCATCACCGGCGACACCTATACCACGGATGCGGCGGGAAATATAACCGTCTATCTGGATTCCACCCAGTTCTGGTCGGCCGAAAAGGGCGAGAGCAACACCACGGCGCTTTCCGCTCTGGATCAGCTGGAGTACATTCTGGAGATCAGCGAAATTGACAGCAACAATTACTATCCGCTGCTGCTGACCGTCAACGGCAAGCTGGGCGTGGACGATGTAATGCGCACCGCAGAGGGCGTTGTCTCTCTGGAGCGCGTGCCGGCGGGGGAGGCAAACAAGCCCTTCCTTGTGGCGCAAAGCGTTGATTACGGTCTTGCCAACGGTCAGAAGGTGGATGTCCGCAGCTCGACCGGGAAGATCGGCCCTAACAGCAGCTTCAAAACAGCCACCCTGCACACCACCATGCTCCTCTGGGGCGAGGATATTGCCAACGCGCAGAATTACCGTCTCCAGTTGGCGGACGAATACGGCATTCTTCCTGCCGCCCAGAGCAGCAGTACCAAGCAGTATCCCTTCTCATCCATCCCTGTAGTGGAAAACGATCTGACCCTCACCGAGGCCACCATGACCACCTCTGGATGGATCGCAGACGGCAAGGATGTGGGTATGAAAACGCAGCTGAGCCTGAACGGCAGCCTGCTACAGGAGAAAATCATGCCCTTCCGGGTCGTTGATCTGACCCGAGTGCCCAAGGTGACAGAGGATGACCGCGTCACCGGTATTCTGGCGACGATGGGAGCCTCCAGTATAGTGAAGGGAGTCGACTTTGGCGGAGTGGGCGACAGTAACATTCTCAAGGTGCTGACCGGACGGCTGGATGATCTGAGCGGTCCGGTGGACACTTCCGTGTTCAAAATGATCATCACTCCCAGCGAAGACCCCTCCGTGTTCCGTGCCATGATTTGGGCCGGGTACAATACGCTGGAGATGGAGGACATGGACTATTCCGAGGACGGCGTGGCGTTGGGTGCGAATGTGCTGACGCAGAACCTGGAGGTGGGCGTGCCCAGTACCGGGGACCTGAGCCAGATGGCCCAGGGAACCTATGATCCCAAGGGGGACTACAAAACCAACTCCCTGGCCGACAATGTCACCAGCACGGATCTCAACTTGCAGTTGGAGGGCTTTTACGAAGCGGAGATCCGCTATAACGCCGAAAAAAAGGAGTGGGAGGTTTTCACCGTAGGCGGCGGCTTTACCGCCGGTGTTGGCGTGGGCTTCTCCTTCAGCGTGAACGCCATGGCTGGCCCCGTGCCGTTGACAGCAACCTTTGAGCTGGGCGGTGCCATTCAGCTGGATTTCCGTACCGCAGTGCGCTACGGCCAGCAGGGGCAGGGCACAGAGCTTGCCTGGAGCGATCCCACGGCCACGGCAGTGAATGACTTTTTGACCACGCTGCGTATCAACGCCTATGTCCACGCGTTTGGCGGCATTGGCTTTGACTATTCGATCGTGGCGCTGAAGATCGGCCTATTCGGCAATTTGGATGTGGACAGTCAGAATAAGTTCCTTTCCCGCACCTATCTCGCCGACGAGACAAAGCGCCAGATCAACGGTCAGGCCCTGGGGATCCAAAGCGAAGTGGGAATCAAATTTGTGGCCAGATTCCTGTTTATCTCCTACGAGGCAGTGATCGCCTCCGGAACCTTTGGAGCCACCAAGACTTTTAATGACTGGGCAACAATCGACGAATACTGGAATAACGCCACCAGTGGGCTGAGCCTTGCCTCGCTGCGGATGGCGGCGGCTCAGAGCGGAATGCAGGTGACTTCTGGCAGTGCAACGCTCCAAAGCCGGGACTATCTGGAGCAATATGCCCGTACCTGGGGCCAGCCCCAGCAGCGGATGATGCTGTCCTCTCTGAACTCCACCAGTGGGCTGGAAAACATCCAGACCAATGCCAATCCCACATCCTATCCACAGCTCAGCGATGACGGGAAGGTATTGGCCTACATCAACGACGGCAACAGCAGCAGTATTTACGACAGCCGGGCGCATTTCTCCACCCTCAATGGCGGCGTCTATACTCCCTCCAGTGAAATTGACGCTCCCACAGAGTTCCCCGGCTACGGCGACACGAGCGTTTCTTTGTCTGGCACTGGCAGCTTCGCGGCGGCGGCTTGGGTTCGTATGGGCACCGACCTGCCGGGTAAAAATGCCGGTGATCCCGTGACATTGGAAGAGCAAAACCTGCTGATGAACAGCACGGAGATCGTAGTGTCCGTCTATAACGGCACGACCTGGACTTCCACCCGCCTAACCAACGACGGCACGCCGGATCTGGCCCCAGCCACGGCAGTGGGCGGCGACGGCAAGGCCATCGTGTTCTGGCGCAGCGTCTACACCCCCGATCCCGGTACGCAGGGCAGCAACCTGCTGAACTTCACGACCAGAGATTGTATCATGTACAGTTGCTATGACAGCAGGAACGGCGACTGGAGCAATGCCAAAATGCTTTATAACGGTGCTACCGGCAGCGTGAAGGCGTTGCAGGCGGCCATGCTGCCCGACGGAACCGCTATGGCGGTTTACTCGCTGGACCGCAGCGGAACCGGAGATATCTCCGCCTACGAGATCGCCTATTGTACCGTGGCTTCTGACGGAACTCCCGGTACAGCCATGCTGGCGACCTGTGACAGCAATCTTGACGAAAACCCCCAGGTCGTTGCAGCCAACTTCGGCAGCGGGGATGACCGATTTGTCATCGGTTGGCACAGTGTCCGAGACGGCAGCAGCGATATTCAGCTGTTGGCTGTGGACGGCAGCGGCACCATGTCCAACAGTTTCCCCGGCTCTCTGTCTGCCCTGACCAGCAGCGGCAACGCCGTCGTGGGCGGAGACTTCCGCTTCGCTTCCCTCAGCGGGGATCATCGCAGCCGCAATGATCTTACCATCATCTGGAATGAGACTGTCAATAACGCCAACGGCGCGGTAGATCACGGCATTTTGAAGGCGGCCAAGCTGCGCTATGCCGAAAATACCTACACGCTCTCCGCACCATTGGAACTGGCAGAGCTGCCGGATCGCACGCTGGCTGACCACTTTGATGCCTATGTCAGCGGCAGCAATCAGGTGCAGGCTGTCATTCAGGCCACCTTCTATGACGATGAAAACCCGCAGGTAATCGGCAACGTGACCGTTCCGGGTGAGCAAACGATCCTCTATACCGCTACCTCTGATTTTGTCACCGATGCGGTGGCAGTGGAACAGATCGGTGTGGATTATGCCATGCTGGCGCTGAACAGCCTGACACCCATTCGCTTTACCATCCGCAACACCGGGCTGAACGATGTGACAAACCTAACGGTCAAGCTTGGCAGCGGGGAAACCGCCACCCTTACGGAAAAACTGCTGCCCAATGAAAGCGCCACCCTTACCGTCTGGCACCATGTGAAGGACCGCGTGACCGACCCGAGCTATACCATCACCGCCGCCGGCGGCATCAACGAAAACGGCACAGTGTATCTGGATTATCCCGACATTGGCATCTCGCAAATGGAAGTGATTGCGGAGAGCGCCGGCAAGCGCACGGTGCGCATGACCCTCTATAATTCCTCTGCCGCCACTCTGGCCGGCGGAAAGAACCGCGAGGTGAAGCTTGCGTTCTATGCGGATGATCTGCATACCAAGCCTGCAGTGGTAGCCTGCGCCACAAACGGCGTATCGGTTCGCGATAATGAAATCACCATTTCCGAAGACAGCGCCCTCGCCCGCATCGATCAGGGAACCTTTACACTGGACCTGACCTATGATCTGGGCAAGTATATGAACTCCATTGGCAAAACCGAGATCCCCAATGTGGGTACCTATCTGTACGCCGAGGCGTGGGCGGAAGGTCAGATCGGTGGAACGGGAAGCAATCAGCGCCTGCCGGAGTATGACGGCAGTGACAGCGAGGCCAGCGTCCATATGACCGGCGCACTGGCCCGCACCGGAGAGCGGCTGACGATGGATGTGACACAGGGGAACGACGGCAACGGTCACAGCACCGCCGCCATTACCCTGCGCAACAACTGCCTGCAGTCTCAGACTGGCGCAGAGCTGGTAGCCACGCTGCTGGATGCTGCCGGGACCGTTCTGGAAACGAAAAAGACCAGTATTGGCGGTGCCATCTCCGGGGAAACCTTCCAGACGGAAACCGTCACCTTCTCCCGGCTTGGCACCCGCGTAGTGGTGCGAGCCGCAGTGCCCGGTAATGACCTTCTGACCTTTGAAGGTCTGGCAGTGGGGCTCGGCGATTTTACCGCCAACGGAACGAACTATACCTATACGCTGCAAAATGATAGCGGAGCAACATCTACGCTGGTCACAGCGGTGTCTGGAAACGGCGAGCCCGTGAGCATCAACGGGCAGGCTCTGTCCACCGGCGGCAGCGCAACCGTTGCCATCCCCAACAGCGGCAAAACCGACATTGTCGTGGGAATCGGTGCTAAAACCTACACGCTGACGATTCTGCGCAATAGCGGCACAGGCGCGAATCCCTTTACCGATGTTTCCGAAAAGGATTGGTTCTATGGCGATGTGATGTTCGCCTATGAAAATGGGCTGATGATCGGCACGGGCAACGCGCAATTCCGTCCGCACGGGACGGCGACGCGCGGGATGATGGCGACCATTCTTTGGCGCATGGCGGGCAGCCCCGCGCCGAAGGGCAACAACAGCTTTACCGATGTGGAAGCCGGAACGTGGTACACAGACGCGATCACATGGACGGCGGAGAACGGCATCTTTTTGGGCTACGGCAACAACAAAGTCGGTCCGAACGATTCCATCACCCGCGAACAGCTTGCAGCCATCTTCTTCCGCTACGCAGACTACAAGGGCTGCGATATGACCGCCAAGGGAGAGCTTGACAAGTTCCGGGATGCGGGCAAGGTCTCAGATTATGCAAGGGCAGCGATGCAGTGGGCGGTCGGCAGCGGTCTGATCCAAGGGAAGCCCGACGGGGAGCTTGACCCGCAGGGCACAGCGACCCGCGCGGAGATCGCCGCGATGCTCCACCGCTTCCTTGAGAAGTATGAGCTGGTGCAGGGCAAGGCTTCCGGCGTCTGATGCGCCGGAACAGCCCGAAGCAGCTGCAAGCCCCAAAGACCGGCGACAGCAGCGTATTCGGCTTGTGATGGCGCTCCTGCGCTGCACCTCTTGCCGGAAGCCTTTCGCTGAGCACATGGCAGATCAGGCGGCGTGAGGAAGAAGCGCTGCAAATCATCGAAAAGGAAACAGGCTCACCTTTCGGGGCGCGGGCAAATAGCCCCGCGCCCCTTTTCGGTTTCCTTCGTCAGGAAAGGCAGTTGTTTTTCTTTTGTCTCTATGCTCAACCTTTTTTCGTAAGAAAGGGGCCATGCAGTGAGCCCCAACAGTTATTATAGAACCGCAATGCCTCCAAGTTTGTCATTGGGCTTGTCTCAAAATAAAATTTTCTAAAATTAGCCAAACAATTAAGCCGTGAAAATCCAAATAAACCTGGATTTTCACGGCTTTTATCTAACTTTTAAGGGGGCTACACTCTTACAATCCGCATTTTGAGACAGCCCCAATCTCGGGGAGGCAGCTGCGTTTTCGCCGATGGCTTTCCCGCAATTCAGCCGGGTACTGCGAGATTGCACCCCAAGGGCACTTCCTCGCGCTTCGCGCTCAGGGCGCCACGTCGCTTCGCTCCTCGCAATGACAAATCGGAGGCGATCACCATTTTAACGGCGGCCGGTACGGACTGGAAGTGCGCAGCCGGGAGCGGCATGCCGCTCCCCTACGGCGGCCTTGTAAAACTTTCCGCTTTCCGGTTTCAAGTTTCCACTTGCCGCTCCCCTGCGTTTTACTTTTTATGCTTTGCAAACAGGAACGCACCGATGAGGGCGGACAGGGGCACGGCGAGGATAACGCCGACGGAGCTGGCGATGGCCTGCACCATCTCCACGGAGAAGAACGTGCCGCTCATGAGCTGGGAGAACGACGGCTCGAGCGACGAGAGATAGATCATCAGCACGAGCGAGCTGCCGACGAGGGCAAGGATGAGCGTGTTGGTCATCGTGCCGACCATATCGCGGCCGATGTTCATGCCGGAGCGCAGGAGCTGGCGGCGCGTGAGCGCCGGGTTGACGGCCACAAGCTCATTCATGGCGGAGCTGATGCTCATGGCTACGTCATTCACCGCGCCGAGGGCCGCGATGACAATGCCGCCGACGAGCAGATCGCCGAGCTGGAGCGAGTGCATGGGATCCTGCCCCTGCTTGATCTGCAGCAGGGCCTCGATGGTCGGCTCGGCGGAATACATCTTATAGCCGTTCACGCGCAGCAGGGCGCAGGCCAGCTCGCCGAACAGGGCCGCGAAAGCAACGCCGGAGATCGTGCCGAGGATGGCGCAGAGCGTCTTACGGTTCACACCGCCGAGGATAACGAACTCCACGACCGTCACATAGGCGCACATGCCGAGAATGGTCGGCAGCGTCGGCCAGCCGCCAAGGAGCAGCGGGATGAGGATGGAGAAAATGCACACGACCGTCAGGCCGAGGCCGAGCAGCGACTTTGCGCCGACCCTCCGGCCGACGAGCACCGTGACAACAAGGAAGGCCAGCACCACGAGGGCCAGCGGCACGGTGCGGTCATAGTCCTGCAGCGTCATGCTGCTGATCTCCCCGTCCTCCTCCGTAACGGCGACGGTCACGGCGTCGCCCGCTTTCAGGATCGTGCCGTAGAGATAGCTCAGCTGGTTCGGCAGCTCATAGACCTGCCCGCGGTATTTGCCGGAGCGCAGCTCCACGCGGACGGTCTGCTTGCCGACCGGGATGTCCTCATAGTCCTGCTGGCCCTGCCAGGCGTTGTCCGTGACCTCGACGACGCGGCCGCGGACATAGTGCGTGGCCTGCTGCACCGTCGACATCGGTACCGAGGGGGTCTGCTGCGCAAGGCCATAGAACACGAGGAACACGGCGGCCGCCGCCAGCAGCACCCACAGGCTGCGCCGCAGGCCTGGCGCGCAGGAGCGCAGGGCCAGCACGGTCAGCGCCGCGCCGCCG
>ERZ773259.1285-NODE-1285-length-21515-cov-4.999953_pt1 | contig 21515 bp, 20 predicted proteins | sample MGYA00511961_ERZ773259 | MGnify/ENA primary metagenome ERZ773259 (study PRJEB29015, sample SAMEA2737775) | human gut metagenome | biome: human gut; feature: human-associated habitat; material: faeces | place: China | collected 2012 ...
TCCGGAGATGAACCGCCATATCAGGGAAATGCAGAAGGCCAGAAGCTTTATCCGCAGAAAACGGGGAAAGACGGAATTTGAGCTTTGCGTCATTGGAAATTATAATGGCTTTTATGAGCAGGCAAAAGAAGCGGCGGATGAGATGATGAGGCTTTGGGGAAGAAACAGAGCTGCTGCCGGACAACATATAGCAGAGGAAGATGGACAGTTGATGGCAGCAGAGCTGTCCGCAGAGTCTGTTTCAGGCCTTTCTCTCTGCCATGGGGACTTAGACCAGCATCATGTGCTCATGGGGCGGGGATATACGGCCATTGTGGAGTATAACCGGATGCATCTGGGAATCCAGGCATCAGATCTTTACCGCTTGATGAGAAAAGCCCTGGAAAAGCATGGCTGGGATACAGAGCTTGGCCTGTCCATGCTGGATTCCTACCAGCGGGTGCGCCCTATGGACCGGAGGGAGCGAAAGAGTCTGGCCTGTATGTTCCTCTTTCCGGAAAAATACTGGAAGCAGCTGAATTTCTATTACAATACAAACAAGGCCTGGATTCCGGCTAAAAGCACGGATAAGCTCAAAAGCCTGGAGGATCAGGAGCCGGCCCGCCGCCGGTTTATCCGCCGACTGATGGCAGAGTGCGGGTAAGTCCTGAAAATGGTGTGGAAAGCCGGGAAAAATGCAAAAACTCAGCCACATTCCCTCTTGCAATACAAAAAATTCTATGCTATACTGATTAAGCTGTCCTGAATATGGAGAGCAGTTTTAGCGCCTGCGTGAGTCAGGAACTTGCGGTAAGGGCGTGTATAACTTAAAAGATGCTGATATCTGTGCGTTCTGGTGACGGTACCTACCGGCTGCCTGCAGTGTACAGAGGCAGATTGGCATACAGGCCGCGGTCGGAAACCGCAAATTATATCAGAGAGGTGAATAAAATGAGAGAAGGAATCCATCCAAATTACTACCAGGCAAAGGTAGTTTGCAACTGTGGCAACGAGTTCGTAACTGGTTCTACCAAGAAGGACATCCATGTGGAGGTTTGCTCCAAGTGCCATTCATTCTACACTGGCCAGCAGAAGGCTGCTGCAGCTCGTGGACGTATTGATAAGTTCAATCGTAAGTACGGCATCAATGCTCAGTAATTATAAGAGAGAATTTAAGGGGTTGAGCTTTTGCAGCTCAGCCCCTTTGCGTTAAAATTGAAAGGTAATGCATAGATGAAATATTCAGGAATTGGCGGACAGGCAGTGATCGAAGGCATTATGATGCAGAATGGTGAAAACTATGCAGTAGCCGTCCGTAAACCCGATGGAGAGATCGAGGTTAAAAAAGATACTTACAGAAGCGTAACAAAAAAGTATCCATTTTTAGGTATTCCCTTTATCAGAGGCGTGTTTAAATTTGCAGATTCCATGATCGTAGGCATGAGGGCACTTACCTGGTCCTGCAGCTTCTTTGAAGATGACGAAGATGCAAAAGAAAGCCGCTTTGAACAGTGGCTGGATAAGGTATTTGGCGAGAAATTAGAAAGCATCCTTATGACCGTTGTTATGATCTTTTCCTTTATCATGGCGATCGGTATATTCATGCTGCTGCCTATGTTTATTTCCAATATATGTAAAAAAGTGATCCCGTCCCATACTGTGATGGCCATCTTAGAAGGATTTATCCGTATTGCTATTTTCGTTATTTATATAAAAATGGTATCCCGCATGGAAGATATTAAACGGACCTTTATGTACCATGGTTCCGAACATAAATGCATTAACTGCATTGAACATGGTCTGGAACTGAATGTAGCCAATGTGCGGGCCAGCTCCAAGGAGCACAAGCGCTGCGGCACCAGTTTTATTATGATCGTTATGGTCATCAGCATCCTGTTTTTCGTGGTGATCCGTACTGATACCATTTGGCTGCGCATCGTAAGCCGTATCGTGCTGATCCCGGTGATCGCAGGTGTTTCCTATGAATTTTTAAGTTTTGCAGGAAAGCATGATTCCAAACTGGTAGATATTTTAAGCCGCCCTGGCATGTGGATGCAGGGACTGACCACCAAAGAGCCGGATGATACCATGATCGAGGTAGCCATCGCTGCTGTAGAAGCAGTATTTGACTGGCGTGCCTATTTGGATGAAAATTTCCCAGGCTGGGAGAAGAAAGAGGAACAGGCATGAAAATGACCCTTGGGACTCTTTTAGAAGAAGGAAAAGAAAAGCTGGAAAAAGCAGGTGTTCCTGACCCGCTTTTAGATGCACGTTTTCTTTTATTGGATGTATTTGACATGAATTTTGCCTCCTTTCTTGTAAAACGGGACCGTCCCCTTACGGGAGCGGAAAATGGAATAAATGGAACAGATGCAGATCCGGATACACTGAAAAAAATAGAAAAATACCGGGAACTGATAAGCAAACGGGAAATGCGTATCCCTCTTCAGCAGCTTACAGGTGTCCAGGAATTTATGGGACTGGAATTTTATGTAAATGAACACGTTCTGATCCCAAGGCAGGATACAGAAACTCTGGTAGAACTGGTATTAAGCGAACACAAAGAGAAAAATATTTCCCTTTTAGATGTATGCACCGGTTCCGGCTGCATTGCTATCAGTCTGGCAAAGCTTGGGGGCTATACAGACGTAACAGCTCTTGATCTGTCAGAAGAAGCGTTAAAGGTGGCAAGATCCAATGGGGAAAAACTTCTGGATCAGCCAGTGAAATTTATAAAAAGTGATATGTTTTCTGCTTTGAATCCAGAAAAGCAGTATAATGTGATCGTATCCAATCCCCCCTATATCCCCAGTCAGGTGATCGAGGGACTGGAGCCGGAGGTAAAAGATCATGAGCCACGGATGGCCTTAGACGGTGAGCCGGACGGACTGAAATTTTACCGCATTTTAGCAGAAGAAGGAAAAAAATACCTGAAAAACGGCGGAAGCATCTATATGGAGATCGGCTGGGATCAGGCAAAGGATGTAACAGAAATATTTGAAGCAATGGGATTTAGTGGGCGTAGGACTGTCCGGGATATGGCTGGAAACGACCGGGTGGTATGTGCCAGGAAGGAGAAGTGAAGATTATGTTTGATAAACTGGATGATATGTTGATCCATTATGAAGAACTGATGCGTATGCTTGGGGACCCGGATGTGACCCAGGATACCAAACGTTTTACCAAGCTGATGAAGGAGCAGGCTGAACTGGCACCGATCGTAGAAGCTTATAAGCAGTATAAGCAGGCAAAGCAGGACGTAGAGGACAGTCTGGCAATGTTAGAGGAAGAAAATGACGAGGAAATGCGTGAAATGGCAAAGGAGGAATTATCCGATGCAAAGAAGCGCATTGAGGAGCTGGAGCATGAATTAAAGATCCTTCTTCTTCCAAAAGACCCGAACGATGACAAGAACATTATCCTGGAGATCCGTGCAGGCGCAGGCGGCGATGAGGCAGCTCTTTTCGCAGCTGAGCTTTACCGTATGTATTCCAACTACGCAGACAGCCAGCACTGGAAAGTAGAGATCATCAGTATCAATGAAAATGGTATTGGCGGCTTTAAGGAAGTTGTGGCTATGGTCACAGGAAAAGGCGCTTATTCTAAGTTAAAATACGAGAGTGGTGTACATCGTGTACAGCGTGTGCCTGAGACAGAGTCCGGCGGCCGTATCCATACCTCTACAGCAACGGTAGCAGTTATGCCGGAAGCAGAAGAAGTAGATGTTCAGATCGACATGAATGACTGCCGTATTGACGTAATGCGTGCGTCTGGTAACGGTGGACAGTGTGTCAACACCACTGACTCCGCAGTACGTCTGACCCATATACCGACTGGTATCGTTATCTACAGCCAGACAGAGAAGTCACAGCTGCAGAACAAGGAAAAAGCATTCCGACTGTTACGTTCCAAACTGTACGACTTAGAGCTGGAAAAACGCCAGAACTCCGAGGCAGAAGAACGCCGCAGCCAGATCGGTACCGGAGACCGTTCCGAGAAGATCCGTACCTACAACTTCCCACAGGGCCGTGTGACCGACCATAGAATTAAGCTGACCTTATATAAGATCGATTCTATTATGAACGGTGATATCCAGGAACTGTTAGACAACCTGATCGCTGCAGATCAGGCTGCAAAACTGGCTAAGATGAATGAGAACTAAGATTTAATCAGTCAGGTATATTAAAATCAGATACTTAGATACAGTATAAAGAAAGCTATTGCAAAGTGATGATGTGAAGTCAATTTGCAATAGCTTTTTTGTTTACGGCATTTTACTGAAACGACTCCCTCACAATGATCTTCGTTTCCAGTTCCACATGTACCGGCTCTGGATCTGCAGCATAGGATTTATCTGTCAAAGCGCGGATCACATAGTCCATACAGCCTTCTGCCATCTGTGTCAGCGGAACTTCGGATACAGTTAATGGCGGAATGGAGCATTTACTGGTGGATGAGTGGTGGAGCCCGATGCTTATGACGGACAGGTCTTTTGGGATACGGACGCCGGCCTGGTAGAAAGCGTAGAGTGCTCCTAAGGCAATGGAGTCGGAGTCGCAGAAGACTACATCCGGACGTTCACTTAACTTGAGAAATTCTGCAGCAGCCTGGATACCGCCGTCTGTAGAATTATCTGTGTAAAATAAGGCATGATTTGGCATGTCCACCCCTTTGGCACGGCAGCCATTGATAAAACCGGTAACACGGTCATCCACAGCCAGGTAAGGAGACTGGGAACGGAAAACAGACACGCTTTTAAAGCCCCGGTCTGCGATCATATCAGCAAGAGAGGCACCCATTTTCTGGTTGTTGATGGAAACATAGCTGTACTGATCAGAACGTCTGTTTAAAAGGACCACGGGGATAGGCGGCATAATACTGTCTAAGTACTGCATGTCCATTACGGCAGTATTTGCGATGATAGCAGCATCGTAGTTGTACAGCTTCGGGTCGATCAGTCCCTTTTCTTTGTACAGTTCATTTGGCTTAAATGGGCAGATCACAATATTGCAGTTGGTCATCTGGTTTTTGGCAAGAGATGACTGGATCCCGGCCATAACTTTTCCTAAAAGGGCAGATCGTGGGTCAGCTGCCCAGTATACAGCAACTGTGTATATAAGGGGGGAAGTGCCCAACTCTTTTAGTTGCCTGGAGGCAGATGAGGGCTGGTAACTTAACTGCTTTAAAGCTTCTTCTATTTCTTTTTGTTTCTGCTGGGAGATCCTTCCTGCAGATTTTCCGTTCAAATATAAGGATACAGTAGCGGCTGAAACGCCTGCCAGCGCAGCTACATCTTTTAACGTAGGCATAAAAAACCTCTTTTCTGGTCTGTTCTTTTTATTCTGTATTTATCATATCATACGCCCCATATAAAAGCAATTAAAAAGATATAAGAAGTTAATAAATTAACTTAAGTTAACAAGTAACATTAAAATATCAACTAAATCAAAGCACAAAAACTGTGCAAAATATCCAAAAAACAAAAAAATAAGCATTTACTATTGCTATTTAATGAGAAAAGATGTATAGTTTGCTCAGAAACAAGTTAATAACTTAACTAAACATCGAATAAATTAAATTAATATATTAACTTAAAGAGAATGAAAACCAGTGAAAACACATAAAACATGTAAATGGAGGTGCAGAATGTTTTTCTGGAAAACAGCAAAAGAAACAGTTCCTGAAAGACCGATTAGGATCAGCAGTGTAGAGTGGCGTGACGGCCAGCAGTCCCTTTTAGCAACCAGGATCCGCACACAGGATATGCTCCCGATCCTGCCGAAGATGGATGAGGTTGGATATGAATGTATGGAAATGTGGGGCGGTGCAACTTTTGATGTTGCTATCCGCTATTTAGGAGATGATCCCTGGGAACGGGTAAGGGAATTTAAGAAGCTGTGTAAGAAGACACCGCTGAGAATGCTCCTCCGTGGACAGAACCTGATCGGCTACAAACAGTATCCCGATGATGTGGTAGAAAAATTCGTAGAACTGGCAGCAAAAGCCGGAATTGATAAGTTCCTGGTATTTGATGGTTTAAACGATGTGAGAAATACAGAGACAGCCATTAAGGCAGTGCTTAAAAACGGAAAAACAGCAGAAGCAAATATCTGCTACACCATAAGCCCGGTACATACGTTAGAAAAATATGTACAGATGGCAAAGGATTATGCAGCATTGGGCGTAAAAGTCATTCATGTAGAAGATATGGCCGGAATGATGAACCCCAAGCAGGTATCGGATGTGATCAGAGCGATCCGCAAAGAAGTAGGTCTTCCGGTTCATTTCCATGCACACTGTATCGGCGGTATGGCGGATATCTGTTATTGGGAAGCCATTAAAGCCGGTGCCTGTACCGTAGATTGCGATGTATCTGCTCTTTCTCTTGGCCCTGCCCATCCGCCGGTTGAAAGTATTGTTACCTGCTTAAAGGGAACAGGCTTTGATCCTCATCTGGATATGGACCTTCTGGCAGAGATCAATGATTATTTCATGAAGCTGCGTGAAAAATACAAAGAATTTGCAAGCAAGCGTACAGGTGTAGATATCAGTGTTTTAAAACATCAGATCCCAGGCGGAATGCTTTCTAACCTGGAAAGCCAGTTAAAAGGCATGAATGCAGAAAACCGCATTAATGAAGTATTTGAGGAAGTCCATAAGGTACATAAAGATTTCGGTTATCCGCCTTTAGCAACTCCGTTTGCTCAGATGGTAGGCGCCCAGGCAACTATTAACGTCCTTACGGGACAGAGATACAAGATGATCTCCAATGAGAGCAAAACTTACATCCGCGGCATGTACGGACGTCCGGCTGGTGAGATCGCACCGGAACTGAAGGCAGCTGTTTTAGGAAATGACAAAATGATCACAGAACGTCCGGGAAGCCTGATCGCTCCTGGATGGGAGAAAGCAAAAGCAGAAGCAGCAGGCTTTGCAAGAACAGAAGAAGATGTTATGACATACGCTCTGTTTCCTGAACTTGCCCCGGCATTTTTACAGAAGAAGTATCAGTAAAGGTAATGTTTTCGTACCCGCATTCCGTGGGTACAGAAAGGAACAGACAATCAAAAGGAGTACATACCATGAAACAGGAAAATAAAGAAAAGATCGCCCAGGCAGAAGAGATCCTGGAACGGTTAAAGGAGCAGAGAGGCGGAAACGTTCTTTCTATCCACAAAAAAATGGCAAATGATCCAAAACTGCTCCAGGCATTCAGCCAGCAGTTCGCGATCTGCAAACAGGATATAACACATGTTCCGGCTAAATACATGGAACTGATGTTAATGCTTATGGGATGCTGCGCAGGAAATGCTGTGACGATTAAAACACACGGCGAACTGGCAGTGAAAAAAGGTGCCACCATGGATGAGGTCGGCGAAGTTTTAAGACTGGTTTTCTTTTACTATGGTGCATCAGCAATTATACCGGCAGTAGAACTTTTTGAAGAACTTGAGCCGGAAAAGTAACACCCTTAAAACAGTGAGTACAGAAATATTACCATACAGAATGCCACGGTAGAAACGTATTTAGAAATATTGCCAAGTAGATTTAAAAACCCCATACCATAAAGGCATTCACGAATCTCAGGAGGAAAATGATGGAAGAGAAACAGAAAAAATTGATGAAAACAATGGATGGTAATGAAGCCGCTGCTTATGTGTCTTATGCATTTACAGAAGTAGCTACCATTTACCCCATTACCCCTTCTTCACCAATGGCAGAGCATGTAGATGCCTGGTCTGCAGCAGGTAAGAAAAACCTGTTTGGACAGAGAGTCAAACTGGTAGAAATGCAGTCTGAGGCTGGCGCCTGCGGCGCTATGCACGGCGCACTGGAGTCCGGCGCACTGGCAACCAGCTACACAGCATCCCAGGGCCTGCTCCTTATGATCCCGCCAATGTACCGTATTTCCGGTCAGTTACACCCAGGTGTCCTTCATGTAAGTGCCCGTTCCGTAGGAACCCACGCATTCTCCATTTTCGGAGAGCACTCTGATGTAATGGCAACCAGACAGACCGGTTTTGCAATGCTTTGCAGCAGTACCGTTCAGGAGATCATGGATCTGGCCGGCGTTGCCCACCTGGCAGCTATTAAGGGCCGCGTTCCTTTCCTTCATTTCTTCGATGGTTTCCGTACTTCCCACGAGATTCAGAAAGTAGAAGTAATGGATTATGCAGATTTAGACAGACTCTTAGACAGAGATGCACTGGATGCATTCCGCAAGAGATCCTTAAATCCGGAGCGTCCTGTACAGAGAAGTACCGTACAGAACCCGGACGTATACTTCCAGTATCGTGAAGCAGCAAACCCATATTATGAGGCGATCCCTGAGATCGTTGAAAACTACATGGGAGAGATCAACAAGATCACAGGAAGAGATTATCACCTGTTTAACTACTACGGATGTCCGGATGCAGAAGAAGTGATCATTGCAATGGGATCTGTAGATGGTGTGATCCGTGAGACCGTTGATTACTTAAATGCACATGGCAGAAAGACCGGATATTTACAGGTACATCTGTACCGTCCATTCTCCATTAAGCATTTCCTTTCTGCAATTCCTGAGACTGTAAAGCGTATTGCAGTTATGGACCGTACCAAGGAGCCAGGTTCTTTAGGCGAACCTCTGTATCTGGACGTTTGCAGTGCTATTGCAGAGTCCGGCAGAAATATCCGTGTATACGCAGGCAGATATGGTCTTTCTATTAAAGATGTTACTGCAAACCAGATTGAAGCAGTATTTAACAACCTGGAAGCAGAAGAGCCAAAAAACCACTTTACAGTAGGTATCAATGATGATGTGACCCATCATTCACTGGCTGTAGGGGCACCGATCGATGTAGTTGCAGAGGGAACCATCAGCTGCAAGTTCTGGGGACTTGGTTCAGACGGTACAGTTGGTGCCAACAAGAACTCCATTAAGATCATCGGTGACCACACTGATATGTATGTTCAGGCATATTTTGAGTATGATACCAAGAAATCCGGCGGTGTTACCCGTTCCCATCTTCGTTTCGGACATAAGCCGATCCGTGGAAGCTATCTGGTATCCCATGCAGACTTTGTTGCCTGCCACAATCAGTCTTATATCCAGAAATATGACATTGTCCAGGAATGTAAACCAGGCGGTACTTTCTTATTAAACTGCATCTGGAATGAAGATGAACTGGACAAGCATCTGCCAGCATCTGTAAAGCGCTACATTGCAGAAAACCATATTAAATTTTACATCATCAATGCAGTAAAGATCGGTAAGGAGATCGGACTTGGAAACCGTACCAACGCAGTTTTACAGTCAGCTTTCTTCAAACTGGCAAATGTGATCCCATTTGATGATGCAGTAGAGTACATGAAGAAAGCCATCCTTAAGTCCTACGGAAAGAAGGGCGAAAAGGTTGTAAATATGAACTATCAGGCAGTTGACTGCGGATACCAGAGACTGGTAGAAGTAAAGGTTCCGGAAGAATGGGCTTCTTTAGAGCCGGAGACAGCAAAGGTAGATGAAAATCTTCCAGAATTTGTAAAAAATCTTATGCTGCCGATTAACTCCTTAAAGGGTGACAGCCTTCCAGTCAGTGCATTTACAGGCAGAGAAGATGGTACCGTACCTCTTGGTACTTCTAAATATGAAAAGAGAGGAACAGCAGTAGATGTTCCTGAATGGGATCCGGACAAGTGCCTCCAGTGTAACCAGTGTTCTTATGTGTGCCCGCATGCAGCAGTACGTCCATTTCTGGTAAGTGCAGCAGAAGCAGAAAATGCACCAGAAGGATTTAAGACAAAGAAGGCAACTGGAAAAGGCTTAGAGGAATACACCTACAGGATCCAGGTTTCTCCATTAGACTGCTTAGGCTGCGGTGCCTGCGTTCAGGTATGCCCGGCTAAGGAAAAGGCTCTTACCATGAAGCCATTAGACTCCCAGGCAGCAGAGATCGAAAACTGGAATTATGCAGTAAAACTTTCCAAGAAGAAAAATCCACTGGCTAAGAATACCGTTAAGGGAAGTCAGTTTGAGACTCCATTATTAGAGTTCTCCGGCGCATGTGCAGGCTGCGGCGAAACAGCTTATGCGAAGCTGATGACACAGCTTTACGGCGACAGAATGTATCTGGCAAACGCAACAGGCTGTACACAGGCTTGGGGTGCAGCAGCTCCCTGCGTACCTTACACCACAAACAAGGAAGGCTGGGGCCCCGCATGGAGCAACTCCCTGTTTGAAAATAACGCACAGTTCTCCGTTGGTATGGTTCTGGCTGTAGAGCAGCAGAGAGACCGCGTAACCATGAAGGTGAAGGATCTGCTGGCACTGACCGCAGGCACAGATTTTGCGGCAGCAGCTGAAACATGGCTGGAAAACTGGGATAACGGCGACAGAAGCAAGGCTGACAGCCGTGCGGTTATCGCAGCACTGAAGGAGCTGCAGGTTGACGGTGCAGCAGCAGAGCTGAAGGACTTCATTCTGGAAAACAGCGAACACCTGACAAAGAAATCCATGTGGATGTACGGCGGTGACGGCTGGGCATACGACATCGGCTACGGCGGTCTGGATCACGTTCTGGCAAGCGGTCGTGACGTAAACGTACTGGTTGTAGATACCGAGGTTTACTCCAACACAGGCGGTCAGTCCTCCAAGGCTACCAAGACTGGTGCTGTAGCTCAGTTCGCAGCTGGCGGTAAAGAGACCAAGAAGAAAGACCTTGCAAGCATCGCAATGTCTTACGGTTATGTATACGTAGCTCAGATCTCCATGGGTGCTGATTACGCTCAGACTGTTAAGGCTATCGCTGAGGCAGAGGCATATCCGGGTCCGTCCCTGATCATGGCTTACGCTCCGTGTATCAACCATGGTATCAAGAAGGGCATGAGCAAAGCTCAGACCGAGGAGAAACTGGCAGTTGAGACCGGTTACTGGAACAACTTCCGCTTCAACCCGGCTGCTGAGAAGAAGTTCAGCCTGGACAGCAAGGCTCCGAACATGGAAGGCTATCAGGACTTCCTGAAGGGCGAGGTTCGTTACGCATCTCTGGCTATGAAGAATCCGGAGAGAGCAGCTACCCTGTTCGCTAGAAACGAGGCAGAGGCTAAGGAGCGTTACGAGTACCTGACCAAGCTGGACGGTTCCAAAGTGGCGATCTCCGTTACCATTCCCACCTTTGCCAAAGGTGGTTCCGGCAAGGTGGAAGCTGGTGACATCATCATGCTCTTTGCAACCGATAAGGACACCGGGGAAACCACCCAGCCCCCGGAACTCAAGTATGTAGAGGTCCTGGCCGCAACACAGAGTTCCGGCGCCGACAAGGAATATCAGGCGCCCCAGGATGACGAGGAAGAAAATCCCGAAGAATCGCTCCCGTCCACCATTACCCTGCTGGTAAATACCGAACAGGCACAACTCCTTGCGCATTTGGAGGAATCCAACAGTCTGCACCTGGCGTTTGTGTACCGTGGAACCCGTGAGAACGCCGAAAAGTTCCTGGCAGCTCAGGATCAGTTCTTTGTGGAGCCGGAGGAAGATACCGCAGCTCAGGATGGCGAACAGGGTGAGGTATCCGGTGATAACAATGTGGCCGACAACACCGGTGATAATGCGGCCGGCAATGAACCCGCAGAGGAACAGGAGGTTGAGAATACCGATGGCGAATAAGCAGAAACAGATGCTTGCTGTGTGGGGCAGCCCTGGGGGCGGTAAAACCGTAACTGCGGTCAAACTGGCCCTGGAATTGTCCAAGCGGAAGAAAAATGTGGTGCTGGTGTTTACCGATGTGACGGCGCCCACGCTTCCGGCTGTGGTCAGCGAGAAGAAACTGCCGGATGTGTCCGTAGGCGAACTGCTGGCGGCTCCCGGAATGACGCAGGAACAGGTTCTCAAGACCTGCGTTCCCTGTGAGAAAAACCCCTATATCAGCTTTCTGGGCTACAAGGCCGGTGAAAATGTCTTTACCCATGCGGAGTACAGCAAGGAAAAGGCGGTGGATATGCTGGTCCTGCTGCGGCACATCGCAGACTATGTGATTGTGGACTGCACCAGCCTTTTGACCGGCAATGTGCTGGCGACCACCGCACTGGAGGTGGCGGATGATGTGCTGCGGGTGTGCAGCTGTGACCTGAAGGCCATCTCCTACTTCTCGTCCTATCTGTCGCTGGTTGCTGACAGAAAGTTCAAACCGGAACAGCACATCAAGGTGCTGTCCAACACGCGCCCTTATCAGGGTGGCAGCGAATACGAGAACTCCTTTGGCGGTGTGAAATACCGGCTGCCGTATCTTCCTTCGTTGGAGGAACAGGCGGCGACGCTGAAACTGCTGGAACCGCTTTCCGGTAAAGAGGCCAAGACCTATGAGCCGGTCATTGCCGCTATTGCCGGGGAGGTGTTCGGAGATGGCAAGTAATATTGACCTGTTCTTCAATACCAGCAGGAACAAGCGGACATTTCCCGAAGTGCTGGCGGAGATTCAGGAATATCTCGCCAGCAAGTATTCGACCCTGATTACCGATAACCCGGAGGAGCAGCACCAGCAGATCACCGCATACATCGCAAAGTATCTCAACGATTACAGTCTGGGCGTTGAGGGCATGAGCCATGAGGAACTGATCGACAAACTCTATACGGAAATGGCCGAGTTCTCCTTCTTGACGCCCTATCTTTTCGCAAATGATGTGGAGGAAATTAACATCAATTCGTGGAAAGATGTGAAAATCACTTATGCGGACGGGCGTGTGGTTCCCACCAAAGATCGGTTCCAGACCCCACAGCACGCTGTTGATGTAATCCGCAGACTCCTTCATAAGTCCGGCATGATTCTGGATAACAGTCAGCCGGGTGTGGTGGGCCATCTCTCCAATAAAATCCGTATCACGGTTCTGGGCAATCCGCTCACGGACAAAGAAAAAGGTGTGGCTGCATCCATCCGTATCGTGAATCCCAAGCAGTTGAGCCGGGATGATTTCATTGGCTACGGGACAGCCACCGCCGAAATGCTGGACTTTCTGGCCGAAGTTCTCCGGTTCGGTTTGTCCATCTGTGTGACTGGTTCCACCGGCAGCGGTAAAACCACGCTGATGAGCTGGATTCTCTCCACCATTCCCAACGAAAAGAGAATCTTCACCATTGAAAACGGGTGCCGCGAATTTGACCTTGTGAAAGAGGATGCAGAAGGAAATGTCATCAACAATGTGGTCCATACCGTTACCCGTTTTTCTGACGATCCCAAGCAGAATTACGATCAGGAGCGCCTTTTGGAGTTTGCCCTGACCTGTAACCCGGACATTGTGTGTGTCGGTGAGATGAAATCGGCCGAGGCTTTCGCCGCACAAGAGGCGGCCCGCACCGGCCACGCAGTTATCACCACCACCCATGCCAATAGCTGCAAGGCTACCTATTACCGCATGGTAACGCTGTGTACCCAGAAATACGATATGGGTGACAAAACCCTGTATAACCTGGTGACAGAAGCGTTTCCCATCGTTCTGTTTGTGAAAAAGCTGGAGGACAACAGCCGCCGTGTCATGGAGATCACCGAATGTGAGATTCTGGAGGACGGCACCCGGCAGCTCCACACCCTCTACCGCTATCATGTGTCGGAAACCTCTATCCAAGATGGCAAGGTAAAGGTGCATGGCGAGTTTCAAAAGGTATCCACGATCTCGGCCAGCCTGCAAAAGCGGCTTTTGGAAAACGGTATGCCGCCCCGTCTGCTGGAGCGTATCGCTGGTGGCGGTGTAAAACTGGATACTGGAAAGGAGGAAACTGCGTGATTGTATTGATTTTGCTGGCCTTTGTCGGGATGCTGACCGGCATCTTCTTGATTCTGGGCATGACCCCCTTTACATTTGCGGAGGAACTGACCAAGCCGCTTTCTGGGCGGCGACAGCCGATTTCCAAGCGAATCCAGCAGGTCAACCACCCCAAAGAGCCGAAGGGCATCCGTAAAACCGTGTTGGAAGCACGGGAGATGTTGATTCTCACCGGAAAGGGTGGGAAGTTTGCCGCCATTTGTGCTTTCTCTCTGTTCCTGGCGGCAATGGGGGCTGTGATCTGTATTGTGATTCAGAACTACTTTATGCTGCCGGTTTTGGCGGCCGGGATGGGCTTGCTCCCGTTCTGGTATGTCCTGTTCACCTCTCACAGCTATAAAAAGCTGATGAACAACGAGATTGAAACCGGACTATCTATCATCACAAGTTCCTATCTGCGCAGCGAGAGCATGATAACCGCTGTGGAAGAAAACATTCATTACCTGAACCCGCCTGTGGCAGATGTGTTCCGGGGCTTCTTGGCCGAAACCAATATGATAAGCGCCGATGTGAAACAGGCACTCTCCAACATGAAGCCCAAGCTGGACAACTATGTGTTTCGGGAATGGGTGGATGCCGCTATCGCCTGTCAGGACGATAAGAGCCTGAAAAGCACGCTCACCCCGATCATCGGGAAACTCTCGGATATGCGGATTGTTGCGGCGGAACTGGACTACCTGCTTTATGAGCCTTTCAAGGAATTTATCACAATGGCGTTCCTGCTCATTGGCAATATCCCATTGTTATACTTCCTGAATAAAGACTGGTACGATGTGCTTGTAAATACGGGCTTTGGCAAAGGGATTCTGGCGGTGTGTCTGCTGGTGCTGCTGATCTCGTTTGCGGCGGTGATCCGGCTCACCAAGCCCGTAGAATACAAGCGTTGATCCCGTTAGGAGGTGATACCATCGAGAGTGCTACCGATCTCCCTGCGGGACGCCAATGCGTTTGTTCTGGCGCATCACCGGCACAGTGGACAGGTGCGCGGCTGCAAATTCTGTGTGGCTGTCGTAGATGATTTGGACGCCGTTCATGGAGTTGCGATTGTTGGGCGCCCCGTTGCCCGCCGACTGGATGATGGGAAAACAGCGGAAGTGACCCGGCTTTGCACCGATGGTATTGCCAATGGGTGCAGCTTCCTTTACAGCCGGTGCGCCCGGATTGCGAAACTGATGGGTTATCAGAAAATCATCACCTACACCCTGGCAACCGAAAACGGAGCCAGCCTGCGAGCTTCCGGCTGGCAATGTGCGCCGGGACTGCGAGGCGGCGGGAACTGGAATGTGCCGGGGCGCCCCAGAGCCGACAGCCGCAACACCGGCCCCAAACGGCTCTATTACAAAGAATTGAGGTGACGCGAGTTTTGTATCTCATTTTGCTATGCTTTGGGACGCTCTTTGGCCTGGGAGCGTTCTTTTTGTTGGCCGGACTGCTCCGGCTGCCGACTTCCGCAAGCACAAAGGCGGTTCTGACCGTGACGAGCCGTGGAAAGTCACAGAAAGGCAGCATCAATGCTGTCCTGTTCGATATGGCCGCACGGCTCTCTCCGCTGGTACATCTGGACGGCTATAAGCGGAAGAAGCTGGAGGCACAGTTGAAATCCGCCGAAATTAAAATGTCCCCGGAAACCTATATTGCGGCGGCCTGGGTAAAGGCTGGTCTGATTGCTCTGCTGATAATTCCGGCCCTTCTGATTTTCCCGATCCTTGCGCCGGTCATTGTGTTTCTGGCGGTGGCAGTTTACTTCAAAGAGCAGAAACGAGCGGACGAGATCGTTCAACAGCGCCGGGAAGAAATCGAAGCCGAGCTGCCCAGATTTGTAAACACCATTGAACAGGAACTCAGGGCATCCCGTGATGTGCTGAACATCCTGAAATCCTACCAGAGAAACGCTGGTCATGCCATGAAGCGGGAACTGGAAATCACGATTGCGGATATGGCATCCGGCAACGAGGAAAACGCACTCACCCGCATGGAGAGCCGGATTGGAAGTACCATGCTGTCCGATGTGGTGCGCGGCTTGATCTCGGTCAAGCGCGGTGACAACGGTATCATGTATTTCCAGATGCTTTCTATGACCTTCAAGCAGTTGGAACTTCAAAAACTGAAACTGGAGGCCATGAAGCAGCCGGGGAAAATGCGTAAGTATTCCTTCATGCTGCTGGGCTGTTTCCTGCTGATGTATCTGGGTGTCCTGGGCTATGTGGTGTTGGAAGCCTTTGGCGATCTGTTCTAAAGGAGGTGGTGAAACCGTGAAACGACTTCTGAAGGACAAACGGGGTGAGGGCTTTGTGGATGTGTGTGTCCTGGTCCTGGCGATTGCAATGGTTCTGGCGTTGGTGGTCCGCATTGCGCCGGTATTTGTGGCAAAGCAGAACCTTGATGTCTTTGCAGACGAATTGGTTCGGACAGCAGAAATCAATGGTCAGGTTGGCTCTGCCACCAGCGCAAAAGCGGCAGATTTGCGGGAGCAAACCGGGCTTGACCCCAACATCTCATGGAGCGACACCGGAAAAATCCAGCTTGGAAATGAGGTGGAAGTGACCCTCACAACCACCGTCAATATCGGACTGTTCGGTGAGTTTGCATCCTTTCCTGTTACTCTGACAGCAAAGGCCAGTGGGACTTCGGAGGTGTATTGGAAGTGAAGAAGATTCAAGAAGTCCTGAAAAACAAATCCGGGCAAGGCGTACCGATGATTTTGGCCGTTGTCCTCTGTTGCCTGATTCTGGCCTGTGTAACCTTTGAGTATATGCGACTGATGATCGTTGCACAGGGGGTGCGCGATTCCGTCCAGTCCGCCATTGTGGATGTGGCCACCGAGAATTGGGATGAAGCCTATGCTGGTTTGCGGGAGGGTTACTCCGGCGGCTATCAGCTTTCCGGTTCGTCCTGGTCACAGAATGTTACCAGCGGCAATGTGTATGCCCGCCTGCAAAATGTTTTGGGTGTTGAATATGAGGGCGGGCAGTATGTAAAGTACAGCGGCGAAGATTTGGAGTATCGACTGTACGATCTGCACCTGGAAGTGGAAAATGCTCCGCTGGCCCCATCTGTGCCGGATGGGATTACGCAGCTCAATGTCACAGGAACGATCACTGTTGATGTGCCGCTTTCCTTTGGGTTCGGGCATCTGCCCCCCATGCAGATCACCATGAAGCTCAACGCCAAATATGTTCCCCGGTTTTAGATTTTGTCTATTTCTGCCTGGCGGTTTCCCATAGCGCAAAAAAATGTTTGTGTGTTCTTCCACCTGGACTCCGGTATTGTGCAACTGATATAATGAGGGCAGAGGAACACATTGATTTTTTGATATAATTTCACCTTAAAAGGAGGATTCCAGATGAACGAAAAAAATAAAAAACTGCTTGCCATCGTCGGTGTGGCGGCGGTGCTGCTGATCGTGATCGGTGTTTCTGTGTCCATGCTCGGCAAAAGCAGTCAGCCGTCCGGGACGGACCCGGCCGCCGCCCCTACGGATGTTACCACGGAAGATGTGAGCCAGCCCCCGGAGGAAGAAACCACGACGCCCACAGTGGAGGTCCCCGATGTTTCCGCGCCGGAAAACACCCCTGCGCAGGAACAGGCTGATCCTGTCCTGGATGTGGAGCAGGAGGATCAGGTGGATGTTGATTTGACCGACAGTGAGAGAAAGCCGGAAACCACTCCGCCGCCCGCACCGTCCCCGGAGGAACAGCAGGCGGCCAGCGAGAACGATGAGCCGATTGTTTCCGATCCCGCTGCCAATCAGCCCCAGAACGGCGATACGCAGAACGGCTCTATTTACATTGAGGGCTTCGGCTGGATTCCTGACGAGGGCGGCAGTTCTGTGCAGCACAATATTGATTCAGATGGAGATATAAATAAGCAAGTCGGCATCATGGGATGACCCTTGGCACAGGAGTGCGGCATTTCTGCCGTACTCTTTTTATGCTCTTTTTCAAAAATCAGCAGACTGGAGGTGCGCTTTTGAAACGGATTTTTGCCTTCTTTTTGAGCTTTTTGCTTATTCTGGGCATTTGCCCGATGAGCGCCCTGGCCGACACCGGAGGCAGCGGGAATGTGGACGGCGGTGGCGGCAGCATGGGACAGGGGACCTCGCAGAACTCATGGAACCCCGGCATGGATGGCGTAAGGATTACCGTTGTGGACGCAGAATCCGGCCAGCCGGTTTCTACTCCCTTCGACCTGACAAACAAAAATCCTACGATTAAAATTCATTTTGGAAAGATCAGCAAAATCCAATACAGCAGAGGGACGGGCATTTCCCCCACCACAGGAAATTACGATTATTATACGCCTGCACAGGCTATGCCCCGCATTATCAGCAGCGGCAGTACCAAGGCAAATATTGAGGCCATCAAGAAATATTTTTGTTCTGAGTATGCGGTCGAGCTGGTGGCGCAGCAGACAGGGATCAACTATGATGAACTGATTGGCGGCGAGTATAAGTTGCTTTTGGAGCCAATGGCCTACTTCAAGCACAATGGAGTTATGTACGCCATGACCGCCCATGAAGCGGCCCTCTACGACAACCAGACGGGCGGCGCCCTGCGCAGGACCATGACGAGCCTGACCCATAAAAACCTCCCGCTGGCGATGTACCTTGAATATTCGGATTTAGGCTTTGCGGCCTATTCCGGTCCCGCGAACAAGACCTGTTCCAATGATACTATCATCGCCTACCTGGGCATGGGCATTGTCCGGTTTGAGGAACAGCCCCCGGAGCAGCCGGAACCCACCGACTATGACTACGAATACCGGGTGGACACCGATGTGATAACGCCGGTGACGCTCTATGCCGGTTCTGAGATCAACCCGGACGGCCCCGCCACTGTGACCTTTACCATCAAGGGCAGCACCTACCGCATGAGAAATATCGTCATCCCGGAGGGGGACAGTCAGCTTGCGTGGGTGAAGTGGCATACCCCGTCCGAACCGCAGGATATTACCATCACAGTACGCACAAACCGGGGGACTCTGAGCCAGACTACCATCAAGGCAAAAGTGGTTGATCTTTCCGGCAACGACCCGCCGGACCCGAAGGCCACCGACACCGCAGGAAGCTGGCGGCCCAGCGACGTTCCCAGCCGGGAGGAAAAGTCCTACGCCGCATGGAGCGTGTGGTGGGCACAGTGGCACCCGTATTGGGTGTGGCACAGTACCGGCGACGGTGATGGATATTGGGTGGATGAGGGCTGGTATGATTTCTTCCGGGACAACTATTCCGCCTCCATGACCGCCACCACGAGGATTGAACCGGATGAGAAGGTGCCCACGGCGGCCGGGAACACCATGAAATCCGGCTACGGCGTGAGCAACACCGTCACCGCCACGGTCAGCACATCTGCGCCCATGTCCCACTACACCTACGGGCAGACAGTGGTTTCCTACTTCCCCGAATTTAACTATACGACCTACTGGCGCCTGCTGGACCGGCTCTCCAGCGGAAAAACAGCCCGGTTCCAGTTTACCGAAAACATTTATAGCACCTACAAGCAGCGGGTCCATTTTTCGCCGGTGTGGTTCCCCGATGGGAGCTATACGGTCAATACCCATGTGATGGATATTTGGACCCCGGCAGGGATGCTCTGCGCCAACCTCACCGATTCCGTGACAATCAGCGGTTCCCTTTACGATGACTGGCATATCGCGCCGGGGAACCCATAACAGGAAAGGAAAAGACAATGAACAGCAATAGAGGAATCAGGGTAATGATATTTGAGCCGGGAAAGGAACCTTATACCGCTGTGCTGGAGGATTCCCTGGAACACCGGCAGGCCCTTGTCGGCGGCGAGATCGAATGTATCTCCCTGCCCCATGAAACCGTCCTGTGCTGTAATGCCGGTGGCAAATGGATGGGCCTGCCCGTAAATCGACAGTTCGGGAATGACACGATCCACGGGACATTCTTTCTCTATGGCGACACCCCGGAAGGGCACGGCCTATCGCTGACCGAGAACCAGATCGCCTATTTCCGGCATTACTTTACGGGGCCGCAGCCCTCCGCCGTGACCTTTGAGGTACAATCAGCGAAAGATATGGAGGAATTTCTGCGGCTGATGTTCGGGGATCGGAAAGGTGGTGGTTCAAAATGAGCAAGATGTTTTCTGTTGTGACCCTCTCCTCTGATTATGGAATGTGGGTGGAATACTTTGCCGCCGGATGCCCTGACTGTGCGGATGATCTTTTGGATGATACTGTTATCCGGGATGACCTTGCAAGCCAGCCCAAAGACAGCACAATTTGTGTAGAGGTAGAAACCTATCTCTATGGCGAAGGGGAAACGATACGGGCCAGCGAGGAAGATTTGGCTGATCTCAGCCGCCGTTTTGATGAACTGCGGGAGGGTAGCCAGCTTGACCGGATTGGCGCTCACAGCTTTTCCTTTCCTTTGGATTCTCTTTCTCTCGATTTTGCCGAAGATCAGGAGCCGGAGGAATGGGAGGATGAGGACGATTTGGAACTATAAACTGCGGCAAGGAAAGCGAGGTTGATAGATTGCTGCTGCCGATCATTATGATTTTGGTATGTGTACTGCTGGGAGGCGGTACGCTTCTTTTTTTAAAATTCTCAGAAAAGCGCAAGAAGGCCAAGAGCAGAGATAAGGAAGAACTGGCGCAGATGACCGCCAATGAGTTTGTCAATGTCAAGGATATTCGCGGGAGCTTCCTCTACACCCGTGACGGCATGGCGCTGGCGTACCTGAAAATATTTCCCATCAGCACGGAGCTGTTCAGCAAGAATGAAAAGCGCTTGATCGCCAAGCAGCTCACGGCCAGCCTGTCCAGCGGCCAATATCCGTTTCAGCTTTTGGCGGTTTCCCGCCCGGTGGATATTTCTCCTCTGATGGCGGAACTGTCCTCCACCCTCACTTCTTCATCGGATATAAAGCAGAAGGAATTGCTGAAGCATGAGATCGTGGAGATGGGCGGGTTTGCCCTCTCCGGCGAGGTGGTGGAACGGCAGTTTTACATCAAAATCTGGGACAGGGCGGTTGACGGAGTGGAGCGTGATCTGCTCCAAAAACTGAAATATCTGTCGGGCTATTTTGCCGACTGCGGCATCCAGACCGAGATTTTGGAGCAGCAGGACATTGTACGGTTGTGCAATCTGGTGAATAACCCGGCCTATGTCCATTTGGAGGACGCCGGTTTTGAAGCGGCGATTCCGATTTTAGAAAGTGTAGGTGTTGTGTAAGAATGAAGCACACCCGGCAGGATTTGAAAATTATGCAGGGTTGGAGCCTCGAAGAAAAGATCAAAGTATCGCAGATGAAAATATTGGAATGGTACAGGGCGTACAACGGGCAGGTCTTTACCAGCTTTTCGGGCGGTAAGGATTCCACGGTACTCCTTGATTTGGCACGGCAGGTTTGCCCGGATATTCCCGCCGTGTATGTGGACACGGGGCTTGAATACCCCGAACTGCGTGATTTTGTAAAAACGAAAGACAATGTGATTTGGCTTCTCCCACGCTATCCGTACACTCAGATTTTGGAAAAGTACGGATACCCGGTTATCTCTAAGGATATATCCGATGTTATCAGTGGTGCCCGGAAGGGCCAGCCTTACCGTCTGGCCCGCTTGAACGGAGAATCGCTGGACAAGAACGGAAAGAAGTCGATTTACAACTGTGAGAAGTATAAATATCTTCTGGACGCCCCCTTTGCGATCTCGGCCCGGTGCTGTTACTACATGAAAAAGGCCCCGCTGAACAAGTTTGAACGGCAGTCCGGGCGG
>ERZ773259.1295-NODE-1295-length-21393-cov-3.635627_pt1 | contig 21393 bp, 18 predicted proteins | sample MGYA00511961_ERZ773259 | MGnify/ENA primary metagenome ERZ773259 (study PRJEB29015, sample SAMEA2737775) | human gut metagenome | biome: human gut; feature: human-associated habitat; material: faeces | place: China | collected 2012 ...
TTGCGGCTTGCAAAGAATAAGCCAGCTGCTGTAACCATGATCAGGCATCCAGCGATTGTGAAGATTGTAGTACCGATACCACCTGTGGATGGAAGAGAGGAAAGTTTGGTATTTTTTACTTCTACTTTTTGCTCTTTACCATCAATTGTAATAGTTTTATTCTTCAGTGTTCCATCGTTGTTATATTCCGGAGTAATTATTACTGTATATTTTGTATTATTGATGCTATATCCTTCTTTTGCGACTGTCTCTACTAATTCATATGTACCAGCATCTAATCCTTCAAAATGGATTTTTGCTTTTCCATTTTTATCTTTCTCTGTTGTACATGTATATACCTTCTTTGTAACTGTATTTGTTAATGTAAAGGTACAATTATCCAGAGCATCTCCATTTTCATCTACTTTTGTAAACTCATCGTCTAATTCAAATGTGTATGTGTATGTTTTCTTCTCAGTAGCATCTTTTGTTTCATTTGGTTTATTGCTATAAGTTAATTTAGCTGTATTTGTTGCTGGATCTGTAGAAATTGCAGATGCTAAGATTTCTGCTTTATAAGTAACCACAACAGCTCTATCAGATTCAGACTTATCGTAGTATTTGCCAACATTGGTAAATGTAATTTCAAAACCATTGTCACTTGCTGTTCCACCAGTAATGGTATAATCTGTATCTGCTACAGCTTTCTTTCCACCAATTGTTACATTAATATCACTTGCATATTTTGCATTTTTAATTGTATCTGTAATCTTATAAACAGGATTTTCAAACTGTGCACCATAGGATGGAATTGTACCTGTAATTGTATAATCTACTTCATCGCCTACTGCTGCATCTGGCTGTGAAACTGTTTTATTGATTTCAACTTTAGATGATTTAGCTGCGGCTTTTCCATCTTTAAGAGTCCAGTTTCCTGTTGCGTCTATTGTTCCATTAGCAAGAGATTCTTTATTATTTGCATTTGCATAAGCAGCACTTACAACAACAGGGTTGTATGTATAGTTTGTACTTTCAATAATTACGATATATTCACCAGCACCCACTGTTGCTGAATAACCATTTGTTTCATTTCTAGTTAAGTCAATGGCTTTTCCGCTAACCTGCTTAGCAATTGTTGTAATTTCGGCAAATGTTGGAACGAAATTGGTAGTATCTGCAATACTATACGGAGCTACAACCTTGTATCCATATAATCCATTACCATTGTATTGTGGTTCTACAATACGATATGCCTTAACAGTTGCACCATCTTCAATTCCTGTTACTGTAATAGTTGCTGTGTCGGCATCACTTGGTGCATTTCCATCTGCAAATGCTGTAATACTCATTGCGAGTACCATGGCCAGTGTTAATAACACTGCAAAGATTTTTCTCATCTTCTTCATAATCTTGTCTCCTTTTCATTATCGGGCTTTGCCCATTTTATTGTTCCCTCATTCGGGATAATTACTTTCTTTTGTGGCAAGGAGCCACTGAAAAAATCAATCGTTACAATTATTTTCCCAGCACCTCCCTGCATTTGTTTTGATATAAGATCCATGCGGCTGCAGACATAAGTACCATGCCGCCGATCATATACCAGTAAATTCCGCTGCCACCGGTTGATGGGAGTGAGTAGAGCTTAATGTTTTCGATAACAAATGCTCCATCATCGCTTTTTTCAACAGGAACTCCATTTAATGTTACTTCAACTGACTGATTATCCCTTACTAGAACCTGCCATACATTGGCAGAAAGTGAATATCCCTCTGGTGCTTTTGTTTCTTTCAGAACATATTTTCCAGGAACTAATCCATTCACTGTTGCTCTTCCATTCGAATCAGTCTTGATATTGCCAGTTACCCGGTTACTTTCCTCATATGTGTAGTTATCATTTGCTGTATAAAGTGCAAATTCTGCATTTTTCAGAAGATTTTTTTCATTATTTTTTTCAACTTTTATCAGATTCAATTCTGTAACAATCTTTGTATTTGTAATTGTCTGAGTAATCTTTGTTCCATCTTCTGATACTTCTTTTTTATAAGACACTTTATATTTTGTATCGGTATTATTTGCTTTTGCCACAATAATCTTATCTGCTTCTACTTTGACATATCCGTTATTATTGATTGTAAATTCTGCATTTTCATTTCCTGTTACCGGTCTAAGCTCATAAACCAAATCAGATGAACTCACATTTCCAAAAACATATCTGTATTGATTATCTTCATTCAGTTCAACACATTTTAATGGTGTTCCATCCGCTTTATAAAGTCCTGCATATATAGAACTGTGCTTTATATTTTTATCTGACCATTCTTTATTAACTGTCAGATCTACTTTTAATGTGTTTGTTATTATTACATGAGCATCCTTTTTCAAAGCAATCTTTCCGTCAGAACCTGTTACTGTACCAACATCACATGAACCCTCTTTAACTTCTTTTATTGGCTTCTCATATCTTGAATTAAAATTAACTGGTTCAATTTCGTTTACCCTGAACTCAGTTCCTGAAAGAATTTTATCAATTACAATCGTCTCATCCGGTGCTATGTCACTTATTATTCCCTGAGGATTACCCTCTCTACTTGCACTCGTGCCATCTTTATGTATGACTTCATATCCTCCATCATAAGGGATAAACTGCCCATTCTGTCCTGTAAGATATACTTGAAAGCTGAATTTATCTGTAGTAGATAACCCATTCATCTTCTTGGTAATCCTTAGTTTTCTCAAATTCTTTACATTACAGGTATTTTTAAATTCTACCCTTGCTGCATTACCAGCAGTTTTCTCTTCACTTCGTGCCAAGTAAGTTTCAGTTTGCTCTGGTACCTTACCGTTGGATGTTTCAACTAGCTTTTCATTCAAATCGTGATATGTTACTTTCCAGTCTGTAATGTCAACCCTATCAAATTGATCCGAAAGAATACCAACTTCTTCCGCATAGAACCAGAGTCCTGAATCAATCCCCTCGAATACCGCTGATTCTCCTGCCTTTAAAGTAAATATATTATTTGCTCCCACATATCTTACTTCATCTGTAAGAGAATCATTTTTCTTAACTCTGTATGGTGTTCCTTCTGGAATTGCATTATACTGAACCAGCTCCTGATTTCTGTCTTCTTCATCTTCAAGATATGCTTTGAACTGAAAATCAGTACTTGTATACTTTTCTTTATCTGAATTTGCAAGACTTTTTACTATTTCAATAGAATTCGTTGGTCTTGGTGGAAGATTAAATTTAATTGAACAGTTTGAATCACCTCGTCCACGCTCCATATAGAAGAGTTTCAATGAATGACTGGTATAATCTGCAAATGTATCACTATTAAATACACTCCTTAATGTTGGATTTGACTGGTTATTTACGTATACTTTACCATTTGCAAAATTGATACTTCCTGTTGCCCTCTCATGGACACCTCCAAGATCAAGCACCAATTTGTTATCTATAAATACCCAGACATCATCATCACCAGAGAAACTAAATACCATATCCTGTCCATTAATTTTACCATTTTTCGGTTGTAAGAACTCAAAAGATATCATCATACCAAAAGCAAATTTATTCTGAGATGCACCATCATCCCAAGAAGAATATGGCATGAATGAAGCAACGTGACGATTTCCCTCACCTTTGTCTTTACTTCTCTCATATACTATAAAATTCTTTTCCGTATTCCTACTACTATCAATATCATAATATGCATAATTCTTATCGCTATCATAGCTATATGTTCCTGTCCTTGAATCATATGAAAACAGATGATTCAATCCTGTAACATATGTATGTGGTATAACCTTATCCCAGGTACCATCAAAAAGGCCGTTTAATGATGTACCATTTTTTTTTAATACCGGATATCCATCCTTAAGATATCCTTCTACTAAATTCTGTTTTACCGCTTCACTTCCTGTATAATCTGTGCTACCAAATTGAAAAGAATCTTGATAATTCTGGTTTTCAGAATAATTTGCCATACTGATATTGATAAGATTTCTAGTATCAGCTGTCTTTATTGTTTTTGGAACCTCTCCTTTAGCATCTGCTGTATAAATAAATTTCACAGGATTACTTCCAACATCCATCCAGTTTTCACCATCTTCACTATACTGTATTGGTGAATTACTTGAACTTGATTCCCGTCTTAGGGCTTTGACTTCAACTGATTCTTCTCCGATTCCTACAACTGTACGTTCATATGTATAGTTATTTCCGCTCTCACTGTCTTTTACACTTGTCGGAATTATATCATTTGCACTTGTTGTATATAAGATATCTATATTTGTCAAATTTACTGTTGATTGTCCTGATGCATATAACGTTATTCCGTTTTCTGAATAAAGGTTTGCCTTTTTTGTTAGTTCTGCATTTGAATAAACAAATATAACAGTCTGCTCAATTTCCAGGTTTCTATAAGTTGTATCTCCTTTATACTGATACTTCATAACTCCACTATTGGAATCTTTTTCTTTTCTTCCCATAAGTTTCGTTACTTTATTGCTATCTACCAGACTATATTCATCTCTTGATGTTGTTGCAATGTATGCGCCTATAAAGCGATATGTTGTTCCACTTTCATAAAGTTGATACATTTCTTTATTTATTCCACTTGATGTAATAGTGCTCATGTATAGAACCGGGTTAGTATCTTCTGTTTCCAGAACCAGACTTTTTGTTGCATTTACTGAATTCTTCAAATCAGTATATGTACTACCATTCTGTCCATTCTGTCTTACCAAATGTATTATTTTGTTAAAGTTAAATTCTTCTATATTTCCGCTTTTTCTTTTCCATGTGATTGTAAATACTGAAAAACTCTCTGTATTGAATTCTGCTTTTTGAATTTCACCATCTGTAGTAGTTTCAACGTTTGCCTGTCCCTGTTCTGTCATATTAACAACGTCTTGAACTTTACCATTCTGATCTTCAACAAAATGCATGACATCAATATTTGTATTTTTTTCTTCATTAACTTCTTCATCAACAGATACGACACTGATTTCTGATACGGTTGCCGGTACGGATGGTTCTGTGTAGTGCATGGAAACTTTTACGGAACCATCAACTGGTTCTATTTTATTTCCTTCACTGTCCTGGAAGTAAATATCGTATGCCAGGAAACCTGCGATTTCGTATCCATCTTCCTCAGCTTTTTCATTAAGCTTTGTTTCTGTTTCTGCGTACTGGTCAGGGTCTGTTTCCTGTACGATAGGAGTTACAACAAACTCTGCATTTCCTGGAAGAACATCTTTTGCAGCTGTTGCAGTTACAACCACATTGCCGATTGTCTGAGAGTAGGTTACTTCGTCTTCGACCTGAACGTCTGCTTCTTCTTCATTTGCATCTTCGTTTTCTGTACCCTGCTCTTCAGTCTCAACAACTTCCGCCATATCGCTTCTTACATAAGCTTCTGCTTCTTCGTAGGAAACTTTGTACCAGGTGAATTCATCTTCATCAGTTACTGTTTCAATAAGTGGAAGCTGAGTGTCTGTATCTACGGTTGCAATCACTTCTGCTTCTGTGGAAGGAGTTACGCGAAGATTAACTTCGTCTGCGATGACGCGGATCATTTTGGTCTGTTCCTGATCCGGTGCTTCTTCCGGATTCTGTTCTTCCTCAGAGTTTTCTACATTATTCTCTGTGTTGGTTTCTTCTTCGTTCTCTTCGGTATTTTCGGTGTTGGTGTCTGTATTAACTTCTTCGTTATTTACTTCACCGTTTTCTTCTTTATTCTCAGTGTTTTCATTATCATCTGCTGCCGGTGTGCTGCTCCATACAAATGTATATGCTGCGGTAGCTGCTGACTGGAAAGCTGCTTTTGTGAGCTGTCTGCTTTCATTTGTTTCAACTGTAAGCTTGTCCTCTTCGGCTTTGAGCTCTGTCAGTTCCAGTTCGGAAGTTTCTTTGTTGGTTCTGATCATGGCTGCTGTCACTGTAGATGCTGCCGGGTCTGTCAGTTCCGGTGAAGAAGCTTCTTTATAAATAAAGCTGTAAGTAACTTTGTCGGACGGTTCAACCGGGTTGCCATCTGCATCTGTAAAAGATACGTTGTAAGCAAGGAAGCCGTCGAGGTTTTTGCCCTGGCTCTGAAGCTGCTCTGTAATCTTGGCTGCCAGTTTGTTGTACTGGTCTGTCAGCTCAGCATCTTCGGTGTTGTTCTCGACTGCTTTGACGATCATCTGTGTTCCGTTTGGAAGGACACCTGCAGGAGCTTCGGCCTTGACCTCGATTGTTTCGTTTTTAAGCTTTACGATACAGCTTACAGGCTGTGCTGCTTCTTCGGTTGGAGTGCTGCTCTCGGATGTTCCATCTGTGAACATGTTCTCGCCTGATGAGAAGTCGGCATCGCTGGAACCGAAATCATCAGATTCGCTGTATGTTTCGGCCGAACCCTCTTCCGATTCCGATTCAAAATTCACATCTGTGCCGAGATCGTCTCCTGTATCTTCGGATGTATCAGCTGCTGCGGAATCCTCCTCAACTTCTACCATGTCTACCATGTCATCGAAGGAGCTTGCCTGAGATACATAGTCTGTATTTATTAATACAGTGGAGCAGAACAGCACGATTGCAAACATCATACTGAGCACCCGACATGTCAGGCTTCTGTTCTGATTCCGTTTCCTTTTTTTGAATTTTTTATTATTTTCTCTTTTCATATTAACATCCCCTATTATATGCATGATGATAATAAAAAAATTATCGTTAACTGCTTCACGTACAACTTATTTAAGATTTAACGACATTATAACAGGTGAACTGTTTCGTCACCTATTTCGTCAGCCGCTTTCAGCAACATTTTTAGTACTATTTTGACAATTTTCTATTATTTTGAGTAAATCGAGCTCGCTGTTGAAATCTTCCCGCTCGTTGTTTTTCATATGATAGACACTTCCCTGCCATGTAGCGTTCTGACGGTATCTGACATATACAGCCAGGGTGTCTATGCTTCCTCTCTGTTCAAGGATCTGTTCACGGTTGCTGACCTCTGTAAAAGAGATTCTTTTTGCATTTGCTGGTTTCTGCTGTTTGTCTTCGTATGTCCGCAGCTCTGTTGATGACTGAGGAAAGTTCAGCTCGTTCATGAATCGCTCCATATAGCGGAAGAGTTCATGAATACTTCGGAAGAATATAGGATCTTTACTGTAATAACAGTAAAATCTTCCGGACCTTTCTACTCCGTCTATGTTGTCTATGCAGACATTTACGATATTGGAAGCAGAAATGTTGAGCTTTTCTTTCATCATTCATCCACCTCCAGTGCTCCATCAATCAATCTGATCAGTTCAAGTGCACTCCTGAAACTTTTCTTTTTATTGGCTTCTGCCCAGGTCACCTCACCCTGCCATGTGGCATTGTCACAGTGACTCACATGTATTACAAATGTCCCTGTATGTTTTTTTTTGCCTTTTTCCATCTGCTTTGCTTCCTCCGTCAAGATCCGATCACGGTATTTTTGTTTTTAACCACACGATAACACGCACTTATTTCAGAGTATTTTTATTATAGCATCGGGGGTATTTCTTCAACTGTTTCGTGATTCTGCTTTTTGAACATTTTTTCATATTTTTTCAACAATATTTCTGATAATTTCCCAGGAGGAATCGACAGGGTTATGAAAAGTTTTATGTAATAGGAACATTACGGAGTAATTTCCTATTACATAAAAAAAATGATTCTGCCACATTTCTGTAACAGAATCATTTTTATCTACTTTAAGGACTTTTTATGAAGTCCGGCGGTCATTGTTTGTCGTCTCTGTATCGCAGACCTCACCGAGTGAAGCAACGTAGTAGTCGATTGATACGTTCTTGCGGCGGGTGAGTCTTTTGTTGAATTCTTTGTTGATTCGTTTTGATACGAGTGTGCAGTTTTCCTGGGTTATCCCTATCAGCATTACGAGATACTGCTGGATGTTGTATCGGGTGTAAAAATCGCCTTTACGGACTGCTTTCTGAATGGACTCGCGGAGAAGTTCTGAATAGTATTTCTGATTTTCGTTGTCTGTCTCGATATTTATAAAGTCCAGGGTGCAGAGCATCAGGAATACGGACATGCCGGTTCGTTCCATCATGCGGCCGAACACGTGGTAAACGTCCACGAAGCTTGGATAGGTGCAGTAGTAAGCGCCTTCGATGGATTCTTTTTCGCGGAGGCGGTACTTGATGTCTTCGATCGCGCCTGCTGCCTGAGAGGTTCGCTCTCCCATAAGTTTGAATCGCTCGAGCATTCCGGCAGATGGTGACAGGCCGAGTTCGTCGAACATCAGCTTGGTTGTTCTTTTGTAAACATCGAGGCCGTCTTTGTAGCGGGACATTCCGATGAGGCTGTCGATTTCCCATATCTGCCAGTCGTAGAATGGATAGATTTCGGCTGCGCTGTGTGCAACACGGTAGAGTTCTTCGAATTTTTCTTCGGTTTTCAGGTAGTGGCACAGTTCTTCGACACAGTCGAAATACATATCTCGACATGCGATGTTTTCTACTGCCGCCCAGTCCTCGCCCATCATATCCGGGAGGAATTCTCCGGTGTAGAGTTTCCATGCTTTAGCGTAGATTTCCATTTTGGTCTTTTGGGATTTTTCGTGACGTGCTGATTCGATCGTCTGCTTGAAGTCGCATACGTCTACTGAAGTTTCGATATCCGGGTCCCAGGTACACATTCCACCATTTATATTGATGTAACTGCTTTCCGGAAGCCCCGCTGCGGTGAGCTGCTTTCGGAGCCTGAATATTGTGTTGTTGAGGCTGCCGTTTTTATTTTCGACATCGCTTCGGCCATACAGGGCATCGATGAGTGCTGCTTTGGAGATTCCTCCATCCTGTGTATGTAGAAGTAATAATTGAAACAGCTGTGTGGTCTTTGATACATTGTTACGGTCCAGGACCAGTTCTTTTCCTTTATATTCCAGTGTAAATCCACCTAACATTCGAACTTTCAGTATATTTTTCATACTTTTCTCCTTCAACAGATATCGTGTTCTGTTTCTTGTCTTTTCATTTTGATTAGACTTATCCTTATTTAGCATATCACTCAATATGTTAAAGTTCTACCACCAAAATACACAAAAAAAGACTGTTATTATTATTCAATCCTCTAATAACAACGGTCTTTTAAGCTCTATCTAGCAGATAATTCCTTTGCTATCTCATCTATTTTTTCCTGAGTATAACCGGTATACTCTTTTATCTTGTCCATAGTTTCATGATTCATAAGCATTTTCTCAATCAGCTCTCTTCGTCCAAATTCAATTCCCTCCTGTTTTGCTTCCTCCCGTAATTCATCAATTGCAAGACACATACTTGTTTCCTCCTTTTCTTCATTGAATTTCAGTTTTGAGTTAGTAAGTGTATTCAGCATGACTACCGTTTCTGTCTTCATGTTCTGAAATCCGTCATCGGTTTGGATCAGGTCAACCAGTTTTTCTTTTTCCTTCGAATATTTGATATACAACAGTACTTCCCGCAGATCTGTGTGAAAACGGTTGATTTCTCTGTTACGACCGAACGGCCGAAGATAATAAGATACAGTTTCCTGTAAAGAACAAAAAGAAATGTGATGCTTTGTTATATTTTAGCACAATATGCTCCGCAAGTCCACGAGAACATTTTGCTCTTTTTTCGACATAAAAAACAATCCCACCGCAATTGTTGTAGGATTCTTAATATCAACTTGGTGATAGGCATCTGCAAATTCATATCCAGCAAGTTGTGGATGCTTCCAACCCCGACCAGGCATCTGCAGCTCCAATACTAGCAAATTGCAGATGCTTCCGATCCTGACCAGGCATCTGCAAATCCAATTCCAGCAAGTTGCAGATGCTTCCAACCCTGACCAGGCATCTACAAATCCAATTCCAGCAAGTTGCAGATGCTTCCGACCCCAGGATATGTATCTGCAAATTCATATCCAGCAAGTTGCAGATGCTTCCAACCCTGGCCAGGCATCTGCAAATCCAATTCCAGCAAGTTGCAGATGATTCCGACCCTGACCAGGCATCTGTAGCTCCCAAAACAACAAATCAAAGATGCCCACCGGTGAATTTTCTTCTCAAATTCGCTGGTGGGCATCTTTATTGCATCTCTATTTCATCAAATAGCTATATATGTCTCTTTTTGATACACCGCGGTCTTTCGCGACCTGCTTCATGGCATCTTTACGGGACATTCCCTTTTTTTCATAAATTTCCATATGTTCTTCTATGGAAATCTCTTCCCACGAGGCAGCTGCTTCTTCTTTCAGTTCCTGACGGCTTTTGCCCTCGATAACCAGGACACATTCCCCAAGTGGCTTCTCTTTCTCATAATAAGCAAGCAGGTCATCAATCGTTGAATGGAAGGCTGTCTCATGCTTCTTGGTCAGTTCTCTGCAAAGTGTCATTCTGCGGTTTCCAAGGGTTTCCCTCAGATCTCGCAGTGTCCTTACAAGTTTATGCGGAGCCTCATACAAAATGATCGTCCGGGTCTCATTGACAAGCTCTTCCAGAACTTCTTTGCGCTCTTTTTTGTCCATCGGAAGAAATGCTTCAAAAGCAAACCGTCTGGTAGGAAGTCCTGATAATGTAAGCGCGGTAATGCATGCTGCCGGACCCGGAAGGGATGTTACTTCGATTCCGGCCTCATAACACATCGCAGCCAGTTCTTCACCCGGATCCGAAATTCCCGGTGTGCCCGCATCCGTGATCAGTGCGATATTCATACCGTTCTGCATCTTCTCGATCAGTGTATATGCTTTTTCAATCTTGTTATATTCGTGATAACTGGTCATCGGTGTTTTGATTTCAAAATGATTCAGCAGTTTAATACTGTTTCGGGTATCTTCTGCCGCGATCAGATCCACTTCCTTCAATGTGCGGAGTACTCGAAGTGTAATATCTTCCAGATTTCCGATTGGGGTTGCACAAAGATATAATTTTCCACTCATCCGGGAATCCCCTTTCTCTCAGATTATTTGATTCTTTTATACTCTTCCGTATATTTCAAGAATATCACTGGTATAAACACCTGGTTTCTCATAGACGATCAATGGTCGCTCCACCGTTATTCTGGAATTTCCACCTTTTCGTGCTTCGATCAGAACCATATTAGGTTCACGATCTATGTACGGGTACACCAGCTGCATTCTCTTGGGTTCCAGTTTATATTTCATGAGAACCTGAAAGATTTCTGCCAGACGGAAAGGTCTGTGGACCATATAAAAACGTCCTCTGTCTTTCAGCACTGCTGCTGTCTGGCTCACTACATCTTCCAGTGTACAGAGAATCTCATGTCTTGCAATTGCTTTTGCCATGTATGGGTTCTGCAGGCCATGCTGTCCGATCATATAGGGCGGATTGCTTGTCACTGCATGAAAAGAAGCTGCTCCAAAAATTTCAGCAGCTTCCTTTATGTCTCCGCATACAATATCAATATCAGCTTCCAGATGATTGTACGATACGCTTCGTCTCGCCATATCTGCACATTCTTCCTGGATCTCAAGTCCTGTCAGATGTGAACCCTTGTCTTTGGCTTTCAGCAGAAAAGGAATGATTCCCGTTCCGGTTCCCATATCCAGAACCTTTTCATTCTGTCGGATATCTGCAAATCCAGATAACAGAACTGCGTCCATTCCGAAGCAGAACTTTTCCGGATTCTGTATCACATACAGACCATTCTGAAGATCATCAACCCGTTCTCCCGGATATACCAGATCATTCTGCGGATTTTTTTCCATGGGATTTAGAATCTCCTTCTTTTTACTCAATGTCCCTTGTTTCTTTGTCAGCGTTCTTTGCTTTTTTCTTGCGTGACCGGAATTTCAGTTCTCCTACCGGATATTCCTGAATCTCCTTTTCATCATTGACTTCCACGATTACTTTGACTCTCTGTCTGAGAACATTTACACTGTGTACAATTCCCTGTAATCCATCCGGAAGAGTAACCGTATCTCCGGTTCCTGGAAGGCTCTTGTTCAGTGCTTCGTAGGTTTCCTGCTCATTCTTGAGACAACACATCAATCTGCCGCAGACACCGGAAATCTTGGTCTGGTTCAGTGACAGATTCTGCTCTTTTGCCATCTTGATAGACACAGGTGCAAACTCGGAAAGATAGGTGTGACAGCAAAGCTGTCTGCCGCAGATGCCGATTCCCCCAAGAATCTTAGTCTCATCTCTTACTCCGATCTGGCGAAGTTCGATTCTTGTCTTAAAGATAGCTGCCAGGTCCTTGACCAGCTGACGAAAATCAATTCTTCCATCTGCCGTAAAATAAAACAGCACTTTGTTATTGTCAAATGTATACTCCGCATCGATCAGTTTCATTTCCAGACCATGTTCGCGGATTTTTTTCTGGCAGATTTTAAATGCGTCTTTTTCTTTCAGGCGGTTCTGTTTCTCCCTATCCTCATCTGCCTGTGTGGCAACGCGAAGGACTTCTTTCAGCGGATGGACCACCTCATCCTCACCCACTTCCTTCGGTCCGAGTACAACTCGTCCGAACTCCACACCGCGGGCAGTCTCTACGATCACATGATCACCGATCTTCATTTTATAGTTTTTCGGATCAAAATAATAAATCTTTCCGACATTTCTGAATCTTATACCAACAATTTTTGTCATTCTATCTCTCCCTGATTGTCAGGAACAGAAGTTCAAGTGCAAGTTCAAAATTAACGTTTGCACGAAGCCTTACTTTTGTTTTTTCCAGTGCTTCCAGAATCTTTTCCAGGTTCTCATAGGAACGCTGGCTCGCCTGTTCCTTTATATAATTGATTTCTTGTTTAAATACCAGGTTGTCAACCTCCTGAGTTGCCTTAAACATAAGAACATCCCTGAACCAGAACTGGAAAATATCCAGATAATCACTAATATTCTGCTTTTCATCAGAAAGTGCCTTGATCCCATCGGACAATTCATATACTTCCATCGTATTTACATACTTGAGAATCTTCAGGGCTTTCTCCGTCATTCTGGAAAACTCTTCTGATGTAGCAGCTTCTTTGGCTCTGCCAATACTTCCCTGTGCAAAGGAAGCATCTATCTCTGCCTGATAATCCGGCACATGAAGCCGTTCCATCAGGTATTTCTTAACAAGGCTGTCATCAACCACCTTCAGATCCAGACGCACACATCTGGACTGGATCGTCGGCAGAAGTGCATCCACATTGCTGGTCAGCAGCATGATCACTGCATATTCCGGTGGTTCTTCTATTGTTTTGAGAAGAGCATTCTGTGCCTGTACCGTCATCATCTCCGCATCAGGAATAATGTAAATCTTGTGCGGACTGCTGTATGGCTTAATCGCAACATCGTGAATCACCTGTTCCCGGATCTCATCAATAGAGATTGTACCAGGTTTCTCATGATTGACCATAATGATATCCGGATGATTCTTGCCCAGTGCCTTCTTACAGGAGTCACATTTCTGACATGGCTCTGTTCCACCGGCTTCGCACTGCAGTGTCATCGCATATGTGGTTGCAAGAAGCTTCTTGCCGGATCCGGGTCTGCCTGTAAAAATATATGAATGGGAAACTTTTCCCGTCTTCATGGCATTTTGGAGATGCCGGATAATTTCCTCGTGTCCGATAATATTATTGAAACTGACCATTCAGAATCACCTCTCTTGTTTATAGTTTCATATACGAATCTTTGTTCGCTATAGAGTCATTATACCATACTTTATTAGCCATTCAAAACTATTTTTAACTATGACATGGAATTTATATATTTTATAATATTTTCGACACATAAATCCAAATCATCATTAACAAATCTCTTCTGTATATCTGCCTCTTTTATTTTTTCTTCAGAGAAATCCTCTTCATCTGCAAGAAAACGCCTGCAGAGTTCTTTGTATTTCGGTGTTTCCTGTTCCTGTTCTCTTCTGATCGCGCGGATCAGACGTTCGCCATCTTCTACTTCAATATAAACAGGTATGACGGATTCTTTTCCGTAATAACATTTCATCTTCTGAAAAGATTCCAGCGTTCCGGTTCCAAGATAATTTCCGTTCTTAAGGTCAATCTGTCCGTCATCTGCCGTAAAATACGTCCAGACACCATAAACAGTATTATAAGCACGGGATTCAATAACCTTTCCCGCCTCTTCAAACTCTTTTAATTTCTGATCATCTGTAAAATAGTACTGTACACCATCTTTTTCTCCGTCACGTACCGGTCTTGTTGTATACAGGACCAGTTTTTTCAGATTCAGTTCTTTATTACCGGCCAGTCTGGAATATATTTTATCTTTTCCAGAGGCACTTTTACCCATAATATAAAAAATCTTACCCATGAATTTCTTCGTCTTGCTCCTTTGTACTCTGGGGCTGTTGTTCTACCACAAGGATCGTCTTATTTGTATAGTCTTCCAGTCCCTGCAGATATAACCCTTTATCCATGTATATTCTCATATTACGGATAAATTGTCCAGTAATCTGTTCTCCCGGAGTGATCAGCGGAATTCCCGGTGGATACAGATAAGCAAATTCTGCTGAAATTCTGCCGATGCTTTCTTCCAGCGGACATTTTTCTGTCGGTGCTTCCATGGCATCTGCCATAGACATCATCTGCGTCAGCACAAAATGCATGGATCTGGTGTCCAGTTTTTTATTTTCTTCTGCCGGTATTCCTGCTTTTATCAGGTCTGCCTGTTCCTGATCCAGTTCTTCGATTGCCTGACACAATCGCTCAAAACCTTCTTCACGGTCTCCTACTGATGCAATAGCGAGCACATAATTTTCGGACTCCATTTCCATCTGAATATGGTAGCGATCAAGAAGGATATGATACAGGTCACTTCCTGACAGTAAAGAAGCTCTGGTAGAAAAGACCAGTTTGGAACGGTCATAATCGAAGACTCCATTCTTTCTTTTGACCGGATCTACCAGGCGGATATATTTGCACACGGAAAGTCTCTTTCTTGTCTGTTCCAGTATTCTGGTGAAATCACGGAACATCTGTTTTCCTTCTGCTGCCATCGTATCCATACAGGCATCGATACTTGCCATCAGAATATACGACGGGCTGCTGGTTTGATAGATTCCCATAAATCTGCGGATCAGCCTGCTGTCAACGCGGTCGCTACAGTTATGAAGTACGGCAGTCTGTGTCATGGCCGGCAGTGTCTTGTGAAAACTCTGGATCACGAGATCTGCCCCAAGTTCTGCTGCCGAAGCCGGAAAATAATTTGAAAAATGAAAATGTGCTCCATGTGCTTCATCTACGATCAGCGGCACTCCATATTTATGTGCGATCTCTGCAATCTCTTTTACATCTGAGACAACACCGTCATACGTAGGTGAAGTGATCAGTACCGCCTGTATCTCCGGATTCTCAGCCAGACATCTTTCCACTTTGTCCGGAAAAATTCCGCCGTTTATCCACCACTCACTGTCCATCTGTGGATAAATATAGGCAGGTTTCAAATTTCTAAGATAGATGGCATGATACACTGCTTTGTGGCAGTTTCTTGCAACAAGGATCTGTCCATTCCTCGGAACCGCCGCTGAGATTGCCGCAAGAAGTGCTGCGGTACTTCCATTAACACTGTAAAAGCTCTCTCTGGTCCCATACAGTTTCGCCACATTCTGTTGTGCCTCCAGAAGAAGGTCTTCCGGATGATGGAGATTATCAAAGCCTTCTATCTCAGTGATATCTCTTTCAAGAGGGAACTCCCCTCTGACAGATGCGGAATTTCTTTTGTGCCCCGGCATGTGAAACGGATAGTAATCAGCGCGGCTGTATTCTTCTAATTTTCTGTATAATCTCTCCATTAAAGATTCTCCATGTCTGTTATACCTTGAAGCGATAACCTACTCCCCATATAGTCTCTATATACTGAGGCTTCGCTGTATTGAATTCGATTTTTTCACGGATCTTCTTGATATGAACCGTGACAGTTGCAATATCTCCTACAGATTCCATATCCCAGATCTGGCGGAACAGTTCTGCTTTTGTAAATACGCGGTTCGGGTTCTCTGCCAGAAAAGTAAGGAGATCAAATTCCTTGGTCGTAAATGTTTTTTCTTCTCCGTTTACCCAGATACGTCTCGCAGTCTTGTCTATCTTGATGCCACGGATTTCAATAATATCATTCTTTACCACACTGGAACCTACCAGTCTGTTGTATCGCTCCATATGTGCTTTTACTCTGGCCACCAGTTCACTCGGACTGAATGGCTTGGTCATATAATCATCCGCGCCAAGACCGAGTCCACGGATCTTGTCAATATCATCTTTCTTTGCAGATACCATAATGATCGGGATATTTTTCTCCTGACGTACCTGACGGCATATATCAAACCCATCTACTTCCGGAAGCATCAGATCCAGGATAATCAGATCATAATCTTCATTGAGTGCTTTTTCAAGGCCCACATCTCCTCTGTTTGCTATCTCTACTTCAAATCCGGAAAGTTCCAGATAATCCTTCTCCAGATCTGCAATTGCTTCTTCATCTTCGATGATCAGTATTTTACTCATTTCATAGGTACCTCCTGATATTTTCTCAAAACAAAGTACATGATCGTTCCGATTCCTTCCCGACTGGTCGCCCACACTTTGCCACCGTGATCCTCCAGAATCTTACGAACGATAGAAAGACCGATTCCGCTTCCTCCCTTGGATGAATTACGTGAAACATCCGTCCTGTAGAAACGGTCAAAAATATACGGCAGATCTTTGGCCGCAATTCCCTTGCCATTATCCTCAATCTCAACCTGCACGAAATCTCCGACATCTTTTACTCTTATCTGTATAATGCCCTTCATTCCGTTCTGCTTATCCATATATTTGATGGCATTGCTGATGATATTATGAATCACTCTTCGTATCTGTTCGCCATCTGCAATTACAAGCACATCTTTATCTACATAATTTGCATAGCAGAGCTGGATACCTCTTGTTTCCAGCTCCAGTCCCACTTCTTCTGCGCAGTCAGAGAAATAATCTTCTACATTCAGCTTACTGAATGTATATGGGATACGGTTCGTATCAATTTTAGAATAGAACGTCAGCTCATTGATCAGATGATCCATCTCATTGGTCTTATTGTAAATCGTCCGGACATAGCGATCCATCTTCTCCGGTGTATCTGCCACACCATCCATGATTCCTTCTACATATCCCTTCACCGCTGTGATCGGAGTCTTGAGGTCATGGGAAATGTTGCTGATCAATTCTTTATTTTCTTTATCCATGGCGATTTTTTCTTCTGCTGATTCTTTCAGCCTGCGGCGCATCTCTTCAAAATCCCGGCAAAGCTCCGAAAACTCATCGGTTCCCTCGACATCCAGAACAAAATCCAGATTTCCTTCTTTGATATTCTGCGTTGCCTTTCGCAGTTTGACCAGCGGCGCCGCCACACTTCTGTATATCCACAGACCCACAGAAACGCCTGTGAAGATAAGAATGATAAAAGCAGTAAAAAAAAGATCCTTCGTCATGATCTGGATTCTTGCCTGACTGCTTCCCGTATCGGAAATTGTAATATCATAGGATGTCTCCTGCGCAGATTCACTATTGGCTGCATTCCTGTGCTGTGTCTCACTGATTCCAAACAGGGCAGCAGCAAATAAAAGAAGCGGTACCAATATTACCATCATGAATCCCACAATGATTCTGTTTTTCAGTTTCATGAAATTCCCTCGTTTCTGTAAAACTTATAATTGCTTCTTAAGCAAAAAATGAACGCACAATACCGAAGTTATTCTTCGCTATATATGCGTTCATTATATCATATCACTATATTCTTATCTCTAAATTTTCTATAAAATCCATGAAAAAACGGTAGTTTTGAAAACCGTTGTGTATTTTACAGATATTTCTTAAGATTTTCGACTTTGTCCAGTTTTTCCCATGGAAGATCTACATCTGTACGTCCGAAATGTCCGTAAGCAGCAGTCTGTTTGTAGATTGGTCTTCTCAGGTCAAGCATACGGATGATTCCTGCCGGACGAAGATCGAAGTTGTCACGAATGATCTCAACTAGTTTTGTATCGGAAAGTTTGCCTGTTCCGAATGTGTTCACATTGATGGAAGTAGGTTTTGCTACACCGATTGCATAAGAAAGCTGGATTTCACATTTGTCAGCCAGTCCTGCTGCAACAATATTCTTTGCAACATAACGTGCTGCATAAGCTGCGGAACGGTCAACTTTTGTGCAGTCTTTACCAGAGAAAGCACCGCCGCCATGACGTCCTGCTCCACCGTAAGTATCAACGATGATCTTACGACCTGTAAGTCCACTGTCACCATGAGGTCCACCGATTACAAAACGTCCTGTAGGATTGATGAAATATTTTGTCTCGTCATCAACCATATCAGCAGGAATGATTTCATCGAATACATATTTTTTGATATCTTCATGAATCTGTTCCTGTGTAACTTCCGGATCATGCTGTGTAGAGCATACAACTGCATCGATACGGATCGGTTTTCCTTCTTCGTTATATTCAACAGTTACCTGTGTTTTTCCGTCTGGTCTTAAGTATGGCAGAGTTCCATCTTTGCGGACTTTTGTCAGCTGACGTGCAAGTTTGTGTGCCATGTTGATCGGATATGGCATATATTCTTCTGTTTCATTGGAAGCATATCCAAACATCATACCCTGGTCTCCGGCACCAATCGCATCGATCTCGTCTTCACCCATTTTTGCTTCCAGAGCTTTGTCAACTCCCATTGCGATGTCTGTGGACTGCTCATCGATTGCTGTGATAACTGCACATGTTTCTGCATCAAAACCGTATTTTCCACGTGTATAGCCGATTTCTCTTACGGTATCTCTTACGATTTTCTGGATGTCAACATAAGCACTTGTTGTAATCTCACCCATTACAAGTACAAGACCTGTTGTTGTTGCTGTCTCGCATGCAACACGTCCCATCGGGTCTTCTTTCATGATTGCGTCAAGAATCGCATCAGAAATGGCATCGCACATTTTGTCCGGATGGCCTTCTGTTACTGATTCAGAAGTAAATAAAATTTTTTCTTTCTCCATTGTTAACCTCTTTCTGTAAATAATCAGTTAAATGTTCTACGAATTACTCCATTGCTCTGCAATTCTCGTAATTCTGCAATCAACAACAAATAAGACAGCCCCAACAACAGGACTGTCTTGAAATTTATTTCAATCCTCTTATTGTTCGATGTCTCGCTCAGGTTGGCACCTTCCTCATACATAAAGGGGTTGCCGTGGCTTCTCAGATCCTTTGTATCTCCACCACTCTGAATAAAAGGCCGTTTTATTTAGTTATTCTTAGTTGATATTGCAGTACATACAATATACTCATTTTATATAATTGTCAAGTATAAGAAGTGACAATTTTTATCATCCTACGCGAAGACGGAATTTCTGGATTTCTTTCTCGCTGGAAACTTTCTCAATCTCAGCACCGAGACTTCTCAGTTTCTCTTCGAAATTCTCATATCCACGCTGGATATAAACGATATCATCAACAACAGTGATTCCGTCTGCTGCCAGACCTGCAATGACAAGTGCTGCTCCTGCACGGAGATCCGGTGCACTTACTCTTGCGCCTGTCAGTTTCTTGACACCGTCGATGATTGCTGAATTACCTTCGACTTTAATGCATGCTCCCATTCTGGAAAGCTCGTCCGCATATTTGAAACGGTTTTCAAAAATACTCTCCGTAACAATACTGGTTCCTTCTGCAAGTGCCAGAGTTACTGCGATCTGCGGCTGCATATCTGTCGGATATCCCGGATAAGGAAGTGTCTTCACATGTGTGCGGTGAAGTCTCTTGCCTGCACGTACACGTACAGCATCATCAAATTCTTCAACCTCACAGCCGATTTCTTCCAGTTTGGCTGTAGTTGCTTCCAGATGTTTCGGGATAACATTCTTAACGGTAACATCACCACCAGTTGCTGCAGCTGCGAACATAAATGTTCCGGCTTCAATCTGATCCGGGATGATGGAATATTCAGTACGGTGAAGTTTCTCAACACCTTTGATACGGATAACATCTGTACCTGCACCTTTGATGTTGGCGCCCATGCTGTTCAGGAAGTTCGCAACATCAACGACATGCGGCTCTCTTGCTGCATTCTCAATTATCGTACGTCCTGACGCCATAGATGCTGCCATCATGATATTGATCGTAGCTCCTACAGAAACTACATCCAGGAAGATATGACTTCCGTGAAGATTCTCTGTCTCGGCAACGATCGCACCGTGAAGAATATTCACAGATGCACCAAGTGCACGGAATCCTTTGAGATGCTGGTCTATCGGACGACTTCCGATGTTGCATCCGCCAGGAAGCGGTACTTCTGCATGTTTGTATTTACCAAGTAATGCACCCAGAAGATAATAGGATGCACGGATTTTTTTAATATATTCATAATCAACGCTGATGTCGTTGATCGTAGAACCATTGATTTTTACTGTAGATCTGTCAATTCGCTCTACCTGTGCGCCAATACCGGCGATTGCTTCCAATAAAACATTAATGTCTCTTACATCAGGCAGGTTCTCGATAAGGATTGTTTCATCCGTCATAATTGCTGCAGAAAGAATTGCAAGTGCAGCATTTTTGGCGCCACCAATTTCTACTTCTCCCACTAACGGGTTGCCGCCTTTAATTACATACTGTTCCATAAAGCACCTCTATAATTATTTTCACTCCGTAAGCCGAAGCAAATATCAGAAATTTATTATCAGACTTTTAAAAACTTTTAATACTTTGTTAAAAAGCTCAGTTTCGTATTATAACACAAATTTCACATTTGTAAATAAAAATTTCCTCTGTACGCTTCTGCTCCCCTGCTTTTCAATGGTTACTCTTACTTTTCTTTCAGTGTTTTCAAAAGAATCTCCAGACTTGCTTCCAGATCTTTCCCCTCTTCATCTATCACAATATCTGCGTACTTTTCGTACAATGGAGTTCTTTCTTCATACAGATTCGTAAGGGTCTGTCCTTCTCTCAGCAAAACGCCTCTGCCCTTCAGATTTCCGAGTCGCTTTGAAAGAGCATTTAAAGACAATTTCAAATACACAACGGTTCCTATGGATTTCAGATGTTCCATGGCTTCTTCGCAGTAAACAACGCTTCCACCTGTTGCAATGACCGTATTCTCTGCCTCTATTGATGCATTGACACGATTCTCAACATCTTTAAATCCTTTATATCCTTCTTCTTCTATGATTTCGGACAGGCGTCTCTTTTCCTGTTTCTGAATCAGAAGATCGGAATCAAGGAACTGATAGCCCAATACCTTCGCCAGTACAACCCCTATTGTACTTTTTCCTGCTCCCGGCATTCCTATCAACGTTATATTATTCATAAAATTTCTTTTCTCCTGTCTCTTATGAATTGCTTAAAGAATATTTTACCATAAACAGCAGTATTCTGCAATCTCTTTTAAATCAAGGCTTGGCGGTCTTTTTCGTTTTTGGGGGAACAGTT
>ERZ773259.1297-NODE-1297-length-21363-cov-7.607002_pt1 | contig 21363 bp, 20 predicted proteins | sample MGYA00511961_ERZ773259 | MGnify/ENA primary metagenome ERZ773259 (study PRJEB29015, sample SAMEA2737775) | human gut metagenome | biome: human gut; feature: human-associated habitat; material: faeces | place: China | collected 2012 ...
AAGATGAGACCGCGCCGATCTTTGAGGTTGCGGATTACGGAATCGTGGGCGATGTTTTTGAAATCGTTCCGGCTCTGGTAAAAGAATTAAAAGCAAAGCAGCAGGCATAAATACCATAGGACAAAAACATGAGGCTGCCGCAAACGGGCTGTAAGAATGAATATAGTACCTTTTGCAGCAGCCTCCCGCGCACAGGGCGGACGTTCGGCGGAATCACGGCATGCTGCCGGATGTAAGGAGGCACGTTATGTTTGAAGAGAGGAAGATCAGCCCGGAGCTAAGAAAACAGTACAGGGAAAAAGGATACTGGAAGGATGAGACGCTCTTAGACTGCTGGGACCGGACGGTAGAGAAGTATCCGGACCGGGAATATGTGGTGGATGACCGCGGTTACCGCTACACATACCGGGAGATGGATGAGGCAGCAGGACGGGTGGCATCATACCTGTTATGGCTTGGGATCCGCCCGGGCGAGGTGGTTTCCTACCAGCTTCCGATCTGGAGTGAGTTTGCCATGCTGACGATCGCCTGTTACAAGATCGGAGCGGTGGCGCATCCGATTGCCATGTCCTATGAGGAGAAGGAACTGGCGAGGAGCTTAAATGTAACGGAGTCCCGCTGCTATTTCGGACCGACATTCTTCTACAAAACCGATTATGAAGAGCGGATCCTTGCAGTGCGGGACCAGGTGCCGCTGTTAAAAGATGTTGTGCTGATCGACAGTGTCAGAGAACGGAAGAGCAACGTTCCACTGCTTCGGGAAATCCTCGCTTCCTGCGAGCCGCTTCCGAAGGAACGGTGTGTGCACACAAAAAACGGACAGGATATCGCTGTGATCCTCTGTACCTCCGGTACGACCGGAGGTACGAAGGGGGTTCTGCTGACGCACGATAATGTGCGTTACAGTGAAGATACATTCAACCGGGAACTTGGCCTTACCGAGGAAGACATCATGTTCATGCCGGCGCCGCTCCATCACGCGACCGGTTTCCATCATGCGATCATCGCGCCGATGCTTCATGGCGCTAAAGTGGTACTGCAGCAGAAATACCAATGCAGATCGGCAATCGAGCTTATGAACCGGGAAAAAGTCACCTACTCTATGGGAGCGACCCCGTTTATCTATGATATTTTAAGAGAGCTGGAAACCAATGGAGGAGCAGTTCCGACTTTGAAGTTCTATCTGTGCGGCGGAGCGCCGGTGCCGGGATATCTGGTGCAGAGGGCAAAACAGTATGGAATACTTCTCTGCGAGGTTTATGGATCCACGGAGAGCGTGCCGCACGCATTTGTCCGTCCGGATGAGGCGCTTGCGCTGAATGGAACGACATCCGGAAGGGCAATGGAAGGTGTGGAGATCCGGGTGGTGGACGAAGATGGAAACGACGTAGGCGTGGGCGTTCCGGGAGAAGAGCTGTCAAGAGGCCCCAGCGTGTTTGTCGGGTATTTAAAAGCACGGGAGATCACGGATGGAGCTCTGGACAACGATGGCTGGTTCCACAGTGGTGACCTTTGTATCATGGATGAGCATGGAAATATCCACATTATCGGGCGCAAAAAAGACATGATCGTCCGGGGTGGCGAGAACTTAAATACCAATGAGATCAATGATGCCCTGGAGGGATGCCCCGGAATGGGGGATCATACCATTATCGGAATGCCGGATGACCGTCTCGGAGAACGAATCTGCGCGTTTGCGGTTCCGCTTCCGGGACATGAAGACCTGAAGCTGGAGGATGTGCTGGACTATTTGCACTCCAAAAAAGTTCCGAAGCGTTTCTGGCCGGAGCGTCTGGAACTTATCGACCGCATTCCCCATACAGGAAGCGGAAAGGTGAAAAAATATCTGCTGAAGGAAGAGCTGGAAAAGCGTTTGAAGGGATGACCGCTATGATTGAACAGAAATTTGGACCGCGCAGATGCAGGGATACGAGAAAACCACTGGAAAAACAGTGTCCGGATGTTGTGTTTTACCGCTGTCCAGAATGCGGGGCTCTTTATCCGGTGACAGGAGGAACGAACCTGGAGGAGAAAGAGATTCTGTGTTGTGGAAAAAAAGCGGAAAGACTGGTTCCCGGAGAAGCGGATTCCGTGCGGGATGTGATGGATATTACTTATCAGATCACAGGCGGCTATAATGATAATGCTGTCCGCGTATCGTGGAAGATGAAGCCGTATGGACGTCATCCAGAGTGGATTTATCTGAAAACATTTACGGGGGGATATTTAAAATATGTAATGGAAGGAAAACATTCGCCAATGGTATTTGCCCTGGCGGATACCGATGCTTTTTGTTACTGTGATGAAGATCCCTGCCTGGAATGTGTATTTCGGTGTAAGAGAGGATTTATCATTTATGTTTATGATAGACAGACCGGACTCGTTGCGGTACCCCTGGATAAGATGAATGCCCAGTGGCAGAGTGGAGCAAATAAGATGTGAGATACTGTAATTTTTGACAATAATGTGTTAAATTAATAACGAAATCTGTATATGGGGATATACAGATAATGGGGGATATTCTATGGGAAAAACAACAAATGCGGAATGCAAAGTAGACTGGAAAACCGTTCTTGTTTTTGTGTCGATAGCATTTAGTTCGCAGTGTGGCGGCGGATTCGCGTCCGGATCTACGCCATGGACTTATTTTTTTAGAAATACGGGGTTTTATGGGATGCTGCCGGTTGTTGTGCAGCCGTATTTTTGTCTGTTTATGCCGTTTATTGTAGCGGCGATCAACTGTTTTATTATTTATTTCTTTATGAAATTCGCTATGGATTTCCGCACGTTTGATTACAGCAATTTTCTGAGGCAGTATGGTTCGCGTTTCTGCGGCGGGATTTTTGCCAGACCGATGCAGTACATTTATGAGTTTAATTTTAACTGGCTTCTGATCGTATGTATGGCGCTTGCGTACTCCACCTCTGGTTCAGCATTAAAAGAACTGACGGGAATTCCATATCTGTATTCTACGCTTATCATTGGTGTCCTGATGTTTGTTCTGTGTATGAAAGGCACAGACCTGGTCCGGAAGAACGCGGTGTTTATGAGTGCCGTTATTTTCATTGCGCTGATCTCAGTTCATGTACCTAATATCCTTTATAATGTAGTGTCTGGCCGGTTATCTGCGGAACTTGGCAGCATGTCCCGGCAGATCCACAGCGATGTTGCCGCAGGTGCAGGAAGCTTTTTAAAGTATCTTCTGGTCGCTTTTTGCTGGGCGTATATTTTTTCAGGACAGAATCTGGCAGGTTTTGGAGCCTATGTTAATCATGCGCAGCTTTTTACCAATAAAAAAACACTCAGATGGGCTGTTGTGCTGTCTGTGATTGCAAACTGGGCATTTCTGGAAATGAATGTGATCAATCTGGCTGCAAATTATTCGGCTGTTTATGAAGGATGGTCGAATGGACGTGCGGTATATACTATTCTTGTTGTACAAAATGGCGTCGGAAGCGGGGCGGTAAAGACCATCCTTCTTACGCTGATCACGGTGGCCATATTCTTTGCAACCATTTCAACAGCGATCAATTACGCGCAGGGATTCAATGACCGCATTTTAAACTGGTATCAGAAAAGAAAACAGGAAGACCCGGAAGTTTCCGCGGCAAAGAGAAATAAGCGGGGCGCGGTATTAACGCTGGTCTATATTGTGATCACATGGGCAGTGTCCCAGATGGGACTGACTGCGCTGGTATCCAAAGGGTTGACATTTGCATCGATCATCACATTGTTTACCCTGATCATACCGACCATCATCAATGTGATCCGGAAGTGGCCGGATGCAGATTATGCGCACATGACAAAAGAAAAATAATGAAATCATCACGAAGGGGGAATCGATATGTTATCTGCTATTGGATTAATCATAGCAATCGCGCTGCTGATCGTTATGATCGTGAAAGGTGTTGATATGATCACGGCATCGGTAGTAACAGCCGCGATCATTCTGGTAACAAGCGGACTTGATTTTTGGGAAGGTTTACTGAAAACGTTTTCGGAAGGAGCTGGCTCGTTCTGCAGTTCCTGGTTTTTGATCCTTGCGCTGGGTGGCATTTTTGGTGAACTGGTCAATCAGACAGGGCTGGCTACCAAGGTCGCAAAATCTTTATCTGCTGCACTTGGAGCCAAAAGGGTGGGGCTGATCATTATGATCTGTACATTCTTTATCACACTGCTGGGTATTAACGGCTATATTATGGTATTTGTTCTTTATCCGATCGCAGACAGCCTGCTTCGTGAAAATAAGATGGACCGCCGGCTGCTTCCGTTTTTGATGATCGCGGGAGGTGCGAATGCGAATGGATTTGCGTTTTCCATGGATATCTGTAATGTGATCCCGAGTAATTTCCTTGGAACTTCACTGGGTGTAGCGCCGGTTCTGGCTGTGATTTTCTCAGTGATCACCTGCACCTGGTATGTGATGTATTTTAACTATGCGCAGAAGAAGAGCATGGGAAAACTGTCAGAAGCAGAACTGATGGCAATGTACAAAACAGAGAAGAGCGTCATGGGAGATGATGAGCTTCCGGGCCTCTTTATGTCTCTGCTGCCGTTTATCCTGGTTCTGGTAGCGGTAGTGGCAACTTCAAGTATGGGAACTTCCACCAGCTTGAGCTGCGCGCTTCTGATCGGTGTTCTTGTAATTATTGTGACGCAGTTTAAAAAGATCAAAAACCTGAAAGGCTCTCTGAAAGGGGGCGCAATGTCCGGCTTAAGTACAATGCTGACAGTAGCCGCAGTCATTGGCCTTTCCAAAGTCCTGACTCAGGCTCCGGCTTTCCATGCGGTACAGGAGTTTGTATTAAATATCACACTTCCGATTTACTTAAAGACCTGGCTGGGAACCATGATCTGCGGTGCTATGACTGGTTCCGCGATCACAGCGGAAACCCTGTTTTTGGAGAGTTTTGGAAAACAGTTCCTTGCAGCGGGCGCAAACATCAACGCGCTTCACAGAATCGTAGTAGAAGCTGGTATTACCCTGAACAAACTTCCGAATGCATCTCCGGTCGTTATGGAGACTTCTGTTTGTGAGTGTACCCTGGCAGAAAGCTATAAGCACATCGTGCTGGGTTCCACGATTCCATGTGTGATCGCAGGATTCATTATTACGATCATGGCAACGGTCGGAATCATCTTTTAAAATTTAAAGGTTTTGCGATACAGCTTCCAGTACAAAGTCATGGAAATTCCGGACAACCGGCGGCATATAAAACTGGTCACTGCTTACCATATAGATGTTGCGCTTTACGACCGGGTGTAAAATTTCGATGACTTTGACATTCAGGCTGGAGAGCAGTTCCATTTCGGGGACGATGGCAATGCCAAAACCGTGGGCAACGAGGCCGGCCGTAACCTGGTCCTCCACGATCTCATACGCGATACGGGGGCGTTTTCCCAGTACCTGGAACATTTTATCAACTTCATAGCGGATGCCGGATGATTCGGCAAAATAAACATACGGATATGGCAGGGTTTGCTCCAGGTTTACGGAGTCAAATCCTGCCAGTTCGTGATTTTGGGGTACGATCAGCACCAGGTTCTCACGGTGTACGGTTTTGAATGTCAGTCCGTTTTCTTTTTGCGGATGTGAGCAGAAGATCAGGTCGTAATGATGGGCATTTAAGTCATTTACCAGATTCTGGGTCACATCGGTCTGGAAGGAAAAATGAATATCGTGGTCCGGATGCAGGTCGAGGAAACGGCGCGCCAGGGAGGGAATGAAATCCACACCCAGGGGGCGCACAAGGCCGAGGCGGATCAGCCCTTCGCCGCGGGCAGTGCGCTGAAGAAAATCGATGCCATTATCCAGTGTTTTTAAGGAACTTTCAACACTGCGCAGAAACTGTTCCCCAAATACAGTCAGGACGGTGTTTTTTCCACTTTTTTCAAACAATGGAACACCGAGTTCTTCTTCCATTTTAAAGATCGCATGGCTGAGGCTTGGCTGGGTAATACACAGGTTCTGCGCAGCGCGTGTATAGTGGTGCGTATGTGCCAGTTCTGCGAAATAACGCAGGTGAGTCAGATTCATAGGTATTCTGCCTTTCTTAAACGGTGTGATGATATACGATAGATAAAATCTATTATAACATGAAAATAATTGATTTGAATACGGATTAAAACTGTTTTATACTAAAACCGGAAGGTGTGATAAGACATCCTTCCGGTTTTTTACCTATAGAAGATACGGCTTCTTTTATGTCGTTCCCATAAAAAGAAGCCGTAAATCCCCTTACGCATATTCTGTACAATTCTGTATAAAATCCCGATATTTAAAATTCCGGCGGCAGGTCAAGGCAGTGCGCCACCATAAAGTTTGCGAATGCTTCCACGGCTGCCGTGATAAAATTCTTTTTGCTGTAGACCATGTAGATCATGCGGGTGTCCTTCGGGACGTCTGTTAAATGTATTTTTTTGAGGTTGTCGAACTGTTTTAAGAACGGTGTGTCCGCGACAATGGCGGCTTTGGAAGAACGGTTGATGCGCCCGGCAATGGAAATCTCGTCGTCGTAGGAGTGGGCAGCCTCAAGTCCTTTCTCTTTTAGGATCGCGCGGACGGTTTTGCCGATCGGGATGGTGTCGCGGTAGGTGCAGAGTGCGTAGTCTTTTAAGGCAGGCAGCTCGATGGAGTCATACTGCGCCAGCGGATGGTCATTTCGCACGATGACGATAAGCTCCTGGTAGGTGATGGGAACAAAGAACAGATCGTCCATGTGCTCCACCATGGAACAGAAGCCAATGTCGTAGGTTCCTGCGGAGACCCCCTCCGCCACAGGAATGGATTTTTCGTGGAAAATGTTAAAGTTTACCTGCGGGTGATGCTCATGGTATAAGTCGAGAGCATCCGGAAGAAAGTCTCCGAGCAGGGTTGGAATACATCCGATATCGATGGTTCCGGTCATGGAGTCGGATTTTTCCTTCATGAGGGCGATGCCGTGTTCCAGAATTTCCAGAGACTGATTGACATACTGGGAAAATTCTTCTCCATATTTGGTGAGCTGGACGTTGCGGCCTTTTTTTTGGAATAACGCAACCGAAAGCTCGCTTTCCAGCGACGCGATGGAATCGCTGAGGCTGGGCTGGGTGATATAGAGTGCTTTGGCTGCTTCCGTGTAATGCTGGACTTCAGCCAGTTTCCGAAAATAATAAAGCTGCTGTAAATTCATAAACGCTTCTCCTTCTTTCCTATTCATTATACATGATGTTGATGAGAATTTCCATGGAATCGTTAAGAAAATGTTAGAAAATTATCAAAATATAGCGAGGGATGGATTTGACAATTTGGGCAAAACTGCCTAAAATAGGAGGCAGATGGCTGTTTGCACAGCGTGCGAACAGTAACGTCAGGAGATCATGAAGCTAAGTGCGTGGCGCCGTACAGGCTTGAATGCGCCAAATATCCAGAATTGAACGGCAGATATAATATGTGGCTGGGTGACAAGCGCGGATGTTCCGAGGGTATTTATGCAAGAGAAAAAGTAGGCTGTAGTGAGATATAGAAACTGTTGTGTTGATTTGATGCTATGGGGATATGATTGACATGTTCCTAAACCGCATGGAGGACTGGGCAATGAAATATAATGGCTTCTATTTCTGGATGTTTAAGGGCCCTATGAAAAAGGTTCTTGCAAAGAAATACGGCAAAGCGTATGTTTTGGAGGTCATGAAAAAGAGCAAGCAGGTCTACCGGGAACTGGTAGAGCAGGCGGATGACATCGGCGATGATAATCCTATGGCATACAATGAGCTGTTTGCCCTGGCCTTTGTGGCGCCGTATGTGGCAAGCGGGAAGAAAATTCCACCAGAGACGGTGCAGGAAATGATGCGGCAGTCTCTGTACCACATCAAATGGTATTTTGCGAAAACGGATCTGAACACGGACAAGGGCAAAGCTGAGAACAAAAAGAGTATCGTCAGATACGCAAAGTGGTATACGCCGGAAAAGGAGAAGCAGTACCCGACTTCCTTCAAGGTGGACTTTGATGGGCAGCCGTATGAGGGAGCATGCTACTACCGCATCACCCGCTGCCCTATTTGTATTTATATGGAAAGAATGGGCATTCCAGAGTTAATGCCGCTGTTTTGCGAACTGGATGAGGTGATGATTTCACTCCAGCATGGCATATTGCACCGAAAACAGACGCTGGCGAACGGCGGCGAATATTGTGACTATTTTATCACGGGAAATAAAGAATAAATTTTAAAGGTAAAGGGGATCTCTGGACGCTTCTAGGGCGTTGGAGATCCTCTTCCTATTTATCACATTGTCGGTTGTAATATTTCAGTCCATTTAAAATATCTGGATTTTGAAAGGCAAGCTGCCGGAGAATCAGTTCATATAAACTGATCGGAATATATTTTTCTTCCTCTGGATCTTTAAAAGTTCTGTTTTGGATAATACGCAGAACCGGGCTGTCATCCGGGATTTGCTTTTTACATCGCTGGATCCAGGAAAGAACAGCCAAATCTCTGGCCTGAGTCAGGTTACCGTCCTCATCTTCCAGCCCATACAGGGTGAAAAAGAGATACGCATCCGACTCTGAGAGATAGTATGTCCGGCGCCGCAAAAGGAACAGGGCATATTGTGGCTCCAAACACCAGCGGATAAAATACGCCGCGGCATAACAAAGGATACATATGCCTAAAAAACTGGTTTTTAACTGCGGATAGTAGCGAAAAAATCCATAGTAAGCTATGAAACAGGCGACGATATAGGGGATTGTCAGGTGGAAGCGTTTCATCATACGGTTCGCCCTGGCTGCTGCCCGCAGCTCCTGTTTGTTTTTGGAAAGAACACTGTAAAACACTGGGACATCCGGGAGAGGATGACCGTGATCATTATTTAAAAGCATCATTTATTTCTCCAGAAGTTTGGAAAGCCGGTTCACCAGTGATGAAAGGGAAGGATGGAGCAGATTTTCCGAATCTTCGTATAACGACAGGTAGGAATTGTTATATTTCCAGACCTGGTCATAGTAAGGTAGCGTTACGAGAACAGGAATGTGAAGAAGTTCCTCTATTTCCTGATCCGAGTACATCCGCTGTTCTTTCCTGATCTGATTTGCGATTACATGCATATGATCATAACTGATCTGCTTTTGGGTCAGAAACCGGCGGAAGCGCTGATTGTTTTTAATTGAGCACTCCGTATCATCTGTGATCAGCAGGGCTAGGTCCGACAATTCCATGAGTTTTGCGGGAGTATCCGTGGATGCCATATCGGTATCGATAAGAACCAGGTCAAAATAAGTCTTCAAAGAAGAAATGAGCTGGATGATCCGATTAATGGGCAGAGGATATGTTCTTTTCATCTGTTTGGAGGATAAAAGATGGATATTCCGATCGGGGACAGGCGTAAGGTAGGGGTCCAGGTCCTGCCAGGACAGAGGGGATAGATCTCGTGCATTGTGCTGAAACAGGTCTTCCATTGTTCGTGTTGGAAGTATGCGGAAAAATGTTTCCTGGGCAGGGCAGGAGAGGGCCATATCGACCAGACAGACGGAAACGTTTTTACTAAATGCAATGGCCAACTCTTTGGTTAGTGTGGAGGTCCCAACTCCACCTTTGGCTGAAATAAGTGATACAACGGCATGGCTCATATATTTATCTAAATTCATAAAAATCCCCTTTTGAAATCTTAAGGATATTATATCTCAGGAGACCGGTTCTGTCTAATCCTAAACCCGTTTTGCTTATCATAAGGCAACTTGTGAAAATTTTTCAAAAGCGGTATAATGCTTTCTATATGAAAGTGGCCGGTGCCATTTAGGACAATAAGCGGGAATCCTCGGCAATTCAATTACCGAGATGAAAGCTCAGGAGTGTGCATATCTGCACAAAGTAAATAATATAATAATCCTCATTCTTTGATATTAATGCCGTAACCGGCATACAATAAAAACGAAAATACGTTCGAATAATGCTTATGTATTACAATTCAATATGCTATACTATATGTATGAAAAAAAATCTTATACATTATAGGACTTGCGTGTGCAATATCAACTACCATATGGTATGGTCGGTGAAATACAGACGGAAGATATTAACCCCAGAAGTTGAGAAATACCTGCAGGAACTCGTGCAGCAGATAGCTGACGATAAAGGCTTTACCGTTCATTTATTTGAATGTGGTGAAGGTGATCATGTTCACTGTTTTGTATCAGCTCCACCAAAACTGTCAATAACAGCCATTATCAAGTATCTGAAGGGGATCACAGGCAGGAAATTATTCGAACGTTTTCCGGAAATAAGAAACCAGTTGTGGAAGGGAGAACTGTGGAACCATTCCTATTATGTGGAAACGATCGGATCTGTATCTGAGGAAAATATCCGCCGTTATATTGAACATCAGAGCAAGTCGTATTAATTCAATGTGAATTGTAAATATTCATATGCATGGCTGTCTGAAGGGGGAAGGGGAATGCTGCTGTCACACAGAACATCGGTCAATATCCGGCCGGAATATTCTAATATTATAGGGCATATGTGTTATGCTGCTTCCAAACTCTGGAATGTCTGCAACTATGAACGCCGTCGATATAAAGAATTGGAGCTGGAGAAGTATCCTGACTGGTATTATCAGAAGAAAGCGCATAAAGGAGATCTGTGGTATAGACAGCTTCCGTCCCAGACAGCGCAGGAGACCTGCAAGCAGCTGGATAAAGCCTGGAAATCATTTTATGTTCTTAAAAAGACCGTTGGGATCAAAGATCCAAATCCGCCGCGATTTAAACAGGACAATATACCGATCACTTACATGCAGATGGGAATCCAGCACGAGAAAGGCTCCGATCAATTGCGGCTGTCTCTGTCAAATGATCTGAAAAGCTATATGGAAGAAGCTTATGGGATTCATGAAAAATTTCTATATCTTGAAAATAAGATTTTCAGGAACATGGATCACATAAAGCAGCTGCGGATCTATCCACCGGAAGATGGAAAATGTGACCTTATCGTTGTCTATGAGGTCAAAGAACCAGAACCGATCTCCCTGAATGGCCATTATTTATCAGTGGATCTTGGAATTCATAATCTGATGACCTGTTATGATTCCGGAAATGGAAGGACTTTTATTCTGGGAAGGAAATATCTTTCACTGGAAAGATACTTTCACAAAGAAATCAGCAGAGTTCAATCAATATGGTATGCACAGCAGTCGGGAAATGGCATAAAATATCCCCGATCATCGAAACATATCAAGAGGATTTACCGAAAAAAGCAGGACGCAGTAAAGGATTACCTTCATAAGGTGACCAGATGGCTTGCAGAATACTGTAGAAAAGAAGGGATAAGCAGTGTAATCATAGGAGATATCCGAAATATCCGTAAAGGAAAAGAGATAGGCCACAAGGCAAACCAGAAGTTTCACGGACTGCCGTATAATAAACTTTATATCATGTTGGAATATAAACTAAAACTGTATGGAATACCATTGATAAAACAGGAAGAAAGCTATACCAGCCAGTGCAGTCCGTTATCACCAGAAGTATCAAAAAGATATGCAGAAGCATCAAACCGAAAAGAGCGGGGCATGTATATAACGGATGGAGTAAGATATAATGCGGATGCAGTAGGAGCATTTAATATCCTGCGAAAATATCTTTCCGTATCCGGAAAACAGAAAGAACTGTCCGTAACCGGACTAAAAAATCCAGAAATAATAAAAGTAGCTGTATAGCCGAAAGGCAAGCAGTAGTGGTGTCATGGACGCACCCTGAAAAAAGGCGGTATCCCGCCAGATTTCAGATGCTCTGGTAACTTAGTTACCGAGTAGTTCACAAGGTGAAATGGAATGAAAATAATATGTAAAAAAGGCTGCAACGTAAAAAGTGCATTGCAGATAGTGTCGGAATATATGGAGAAAAAGAGTCTGGAATATCCGCTCATAGGTGAGGATCTGGAGATAGAAATTTCTTTGAAAAATCAAGATGGGGAAGAATATCCGGACAATGATCAGACGGTATATTTTGATGAAAAGGAATTGGAACTTCTTCAAAGCCATGAGAAAACACCGGATTATTATAACATTGATGCGTTGACGGGCCTGTATAATCGGGGAAAGTATGAACGGGATATCCGTATGTTTCAGGCTACAGGGTATGAACGGCTGACCTGTGTTTACATGGATGTGGTAGGACTTCATGAAGTGAATAACCATCTGGGCCATGAGGCTGGAGATAAGATGTTGTGCATGATTTCGGATGCCATCCGGGAATATTTTCCTAAAAGTCTGGCTTACCGCATTGGCGGCGATGAATTTGTCGTTTTGTGCCCAGACCATGGACAGGAAGAGGTGCTTGAAAAAGTTTCTTCTTTGAGACAGGCAATTCGGCAGCAGGATTACGAAGTATCCATTGGAATAGGGGAGAGCACGGACACAAAGACGTTAAATGAGATCATCAATTATGCGGAAAATGCCATGCGCTATGATAAAGCGGATTTTTACCGCAACAACGGTGGCCTGCGGCAGATGCGCTCTTTAAATTACAAACTGGAGCAGCTTCTGCTGAAAAAACGGGATGCTAATCATTTTCTGGACGTAATTGCTCCACGATATAAGGGTGTTTATATGGTAAACCCGAAGACGGATCAGTGCCGTTATATTTATGTTCCGCCATATTTTCAGGATATGCTGGACCGTAATAAAGGATCGTTTATCCCTTCTATGAGAGAATACTACCATGCGCTCGTCCGTCCGGAATACTATGACCGGTTTGAAACAATCCTGGATTATCATTATATACAAGAGAAGTTAGCATCTGAAGGCATGGTGACGATGACTTATGAAAAACTGGATGACAGCTGGGTTGAACTTAAGATCACAGCATATGATCAGAGCACTGCAGATACACAGGAATTATTATGGATTTTTATAGATGAAAAATATGGATTACCAACCACCTGATGAAAAAAGATGAGTAGCAGACGGGAAAACCACCTGCTACTCATTTTTTTAATCCATTTTGAGATAGGGCCTTAGTTTCTTAACCAGTACATGGACCATGGTTCCGGGAGCAGAGTCGGAAGGCAGCTTCCCGGCATTGATCTTTTCCAACTTTTCTGCATTTACAATAGCGGTATCCAGGTATGGTGCCAGGATTTTGAACATGTCGGTGCGGTTTTTCTCATAGGAACCAAACCCCTGAAAAGATAAAAGTTCCGTCAGTTTCGGCCAGTAGGAACTTCGGTGCAGATCGGACTGCAAGAAACTGAAATGGAGAAGGAACCATAATTCAATGCACTGGTTTGACCATATGGCATGATAGGTGGTTTCCTCCGTAGATTCCTGTATACAAAGTTCGGCCGTTTTGTTGATGTGATCAGCCGGGAAGTCATCGGTATCATAAATGACCCAAACGTGTTTATACCCATTGGCAGAGGTGCTGGCAAGCTGCCGGGCCTTTTGAAACAGGTTTAAGGTATTATCACCGGCTCCGTGGATACTGAGCTGGATGCGATCAGGATAGGCACTGTTGATGATATCCTTCATGGCACCGAAATAGGCCGGCTCCGTATCGGTTCCTTCCGTAACGATCAGATGATATTCCGGCTGAATTTTTTTCGGCTTATCGCGGCGGGCCTTCATCCAACCTTTGTCAAGATCGCTTTTCTTTGGAGGTTTTAAGCTCATGCAAAATCACCTCCGAGCATGTTGGAAAGGTATGGATCAGCTCCATAGCGTCCCTCCAGATACTGCTTATCATAGGCCGCAGTATTTTTGATTCGGTCGTTATCTTCCCCGCGGATTTCATGCAACGAGTAGATCTCGCTTTCATGGGAAGCATTCTCCGCGGCAAACCAGATCTCATCACGGCGGAATATGGTATTTTTTAAGGTATACATGTCATGGGATGTGAATAAAAGCTGGGCCCCGTATTTGTTGATCTCTTTATTTTTGAACAGGAAAATGACATAGCGCAAAAGCTTCGGATGAAGCTTTGCATCCAGTTCATCAATGATCACCATGCGTCCTTCTCTCAGGGCAAGCAAGATCACCGGAAGGGCAGCAATAAGCTTTTTGGTTCCATCGGACTCCTGGGAGAACGGCAATTCATATTCATGGGAAGATAACGTGCGCTGCATAAAGAGCTGTTTTGTATCTTCATCATAGCGGTACCCGGTGATATCAATATCCATATCATTTAAAGCGCGGATGAACTGCTCCTTATATGGCGCATCTTTGGCCAGCAGGATCTGATGCTCCACTACGGGATTTGCATAGCTGCGGATAATGCAGCTTTCAAACCAGGTTATAACCTCGCTGATGACCGGAATGTCATAGTTAATGGCCAGGAAGGACAGATACGGCATTTTGGGGTTGATGCTGGTGTTCAGGCTTTTTTTATTGATTGTATAGCCAAGGGAAATGCTGTCAGCCTCACGTTCAAAAATCATGGCAGTTTTCTTCCCAGTGACTGCTTTTCTGTAAAGGGATTCCGATATAACCTCATCATTTTTTAAGGCGAGATAGTAGCAGTATTCATTCTTCTCAATCCTGAAAAATATCCGGAATTCGATCGGTTCATTTTTGGAAATCTCATCAAACAGAAAGGGAACTGCATCAATTTTCTGCTGAAGAATGAAGCCCTGTCTGTTTTTTCCTAATTCATTCACCGGTTTTACCACCGTAGAGATGACGCAGGCAAGGGCCTGCAGCAGGTTTGACTTTCCGCCGCCATTTGGACCGTAGACGACATTAACCGGCAGAAGATCAGAAGCAGAAGCCTCAGTGATCAGTGTATCTTTGAATTCAGGCAGTACGGCAGCCTGGTAATCTAACGTAGTTTCATTTTTATAGGACTTAAAATTTTGAAAAGTAAACTGGCATAACATGATTAGAAGCCTCCTTTCCCTTATAGTATAATCACAAAAAATCAAAATATCAAGCCATATATTCGATATAAGAAAATAAATTTACGAAAACAGAATATAAAACGGTATTTTGTGAATTATTTCTTTTTTATAAGTGTTTCCTTCCATTTTTCAGGTCCTATACCGATTTGTTTTACAAAACATTTTGTAAAATAACTAGCATCTCCAAAACCGCATTGATCTGCTATTTCGCAAATCGGAAGAGAACTGTACTGAAGAAGTTTTTTTGCATGTTCCATGCGGCAGGACAGAATATAATCGGAGATAGTCTGATCGCATTCTTTATGGAAACGGGAGCAAAGATAAGTTCTGGATAAATGACATGCGGCGGCAATATCACTTAGACGGAGACTGGAAGTAAAATTTAGACGGATGTAACGGCGTGCGGTGGCGATTCCTTCAGAAAATCCGGTTTCTGTCTGCAAATGTATCTTGTTAAAAAAGGACGAGATTAAAGCGCGGTGGAATTCTGCCAATTCTTTTGATGTTCGGCATCGTTCCCATTGTTGGCGTTGATAGAGGATGGAAGGTATGGAATGCTCTTTCAGGTGTTCGTGAAGAACGGAGGAAAGCAGCAGAAATTCTGTAAATACCAGTTCCCTCATATAGGAAAACAATGGAGAAGAAGTCAAAAGAAGTGTCTGTTCCCATGTTTTGGAAGAGAGAGTCAGAGCCTTTGGATCCTGAAGAGAAAAATCCCGGACACAGTCCATGTACTGGCACGCATAGTTATGGGCGGTCTGGTCAGCTTCATGAATCAGGAAAAAGGATTCCGAACTGGTCAGTGACTTCTTTATACGGGCAGGTGTGATTGGTGTGAATGGTTTTCCAAGTTCCTCTGAAAGATAGTTGAGCAGTTTATTAAATGTTTCCTCATCAATATGGGTGAGAGAATGGAAATAAATCAGGAGCTCCTTTGTGGGCTTTATACCATATTCGGCCAGAAGAAGGCGAAAATCTGTTTCTGATAATGTTTCTGTAAAGATAGGGCCGATTAGCAGATAATCTTCTTTACGTGGAAGTAATAAATTATGAATCTTAAATGGAAAGCAGATATGGCAGGGAGTCTGGGAGGCATGGAGGGCAGAAATATCCATGGTCTGGTAGAACTGGTTAAGGAGGCTTACCAGTTCTAATGGACAGTCTGTATTTACCTGTTTTGGATCATCCAGAGGTAATTTCAGGATATAGGCAGGAAGTTTTAACAGTTGAATGAATTCTTCCAGGTGTGTTTCATTATACATAAAGATCATCATTCCTTTTTTAATTATAGAAATATATTACTATAAAACGAAATATATTTCTATAGTAAACATGGAGAATGTGTTATGATTTTAACAAAAAGAAAGGCGGTAATCTGGAATGAAAAATTATATGGATCTGACTGGGCGGGTGGCAATAGTAACAGGTGCTTCTTCCGGCTTAGGATATGAATATTGCAAAGCATTGGCAGAGAATGGTGCAAAAGTGGCTGCCTTTGCCAGAAGAAAGGAAAAGCTGGAAAAGCTGGCAGCAGAGATTAAAGAAGCCGGCGGCGAATGTCTTCCAGTTCCCTGTGATGTAATGGAGGAAGATCAGATTATTGCAGGAGTTCAGAAAGTCATTGATACATATGGAAAAGTGGATATTCTTGTAAATAATGCAGGTTCTATGGCGTATTGTCCGACTACTGAACTGACCTTAGAAGCCTGGGATAAGGTGGTGCGCTTATCCATTACGGGATATTTTTTAATGGCAAGAGAATGTGCAAAGAGCATGATCAAAAATCACTACGGACGTATTATCAACATTGCCAGTATGTATGGACGGATTGCATCTTTCCATCATCCAATTTTGGCTTATAATACTACCAAGGGTGCTGTGCCAAACTTTACGAGAGGGTTAGCGCAGGAATGGGCTCAGTACGGTATTACTGTGAATGCCATTGGCCCAGGAGAGTTTCCATCTGAAATGATGGTATTTGATGATGCAGCTCTGGAAGAATTAAAAAAGAGGTGTCCGATTGCCAGACCAGGTAAAATAGAAGAATTGTGTGGTCAGCTGCTGTTATTTGCATCTGAAAATTCTGCTTATACTACAGGTCAGACAATCTATATTGACGGTGGTTGGACATCTGTATAGTATCCCTGATTTAGTTGTATGGTTATGAAAATGAAAAGATCTGGATCCCAGACAATCTGGGATTTCCAGATCTTTTTGCACCCTGAAAAGGGCAGTTCGTATACTGATGCGTGACGTTACGCATTGGTTTCATATCTATATGAAAAAATAATAAAAATTTTTGAATCCTGTGAAACTTTTTCGGGTGCTAACACGTCTAATTAGTGTAATAAAAATAGAATAAGATCTATAGTTTGGAGGCTTAATTATGATGAAAAGAAATCTTATTGCAATTTTAATGATGACCGCTGCTTTGGCGTCCGGATGCGGGGCTAAGGCATCTGATACAACCACAACTGCGGCAACTCAGGCAGAAACGACCCAGGCAGCAACAACTCAGGCGGGAGCAAGCCAGACAGAGACAACACAGGCTGCATCTCAGGAAGCAGAAGCAAAAACGGAAGTGATTACAGGAAAGATTGAAGAAATCAAGGACTTTATGTTTACAATCGAGAATGATCAGGGCACATATGCCATGACATTTGATACTGCACCGGAAGGTCTGGCAGATGTAAAGGAAGGGGATCAGGTAACGGTAACCTATACAGGAGAACTCAGTGAGGTAGATGCTTTTACCGGAACCATTATTTCAGTAGAAAAGGCAGATTAATAGGAATACTAGCCCAAGAAGATCCAGCATAGTACGGGCTGCCGGAGTTCCTCATAAGGCCTGGCAGGTCGGCTTATGGTGAAAAGGCACAGACAGATGATTACAGCATGAACCGCTGCTGCGTGGAAGTCAAAACCATGTAGCAGCGGTTTTTCTTTATTTTAATCTGGCTGACAGGTGTTTCTATGATTACATCATAACCGCAGCATTCGGTATCCAACTCCGATGTGGGTTTGAATCTGCGGGGGAGAGTCTGGCGCTGATTCCAGTTTTTCCGGCCTGGATCTGGCCTCTGCTGTTCCATGCGCAGATGATTTTTACGCAGCAGGGCCAGAACCGATTGATCCACCGTCTGCCCGAAGAAGGACCAGTAGGTTCCGGTATTCACAACGACTAGGCTGGTAACGCAGACAGAGGTAGTGGAGGTAAAAAGGGCATCCAAGAACGGGGTGACGTGGTGACCGCTCGAAGATATAGGAAGCATCAGGAGCAGGGCACCGGCCAGGATCACTCCGGCGAAGCCTAGAACAATAATCTGAAATGAGTTTAATGGTTTTTTTACAGGAGATTTCATGGATAAACTCCCATTCTTTGCAAGCTGCCTTGCTGCGGTTTTCTTACTTATCATTATAGAAAAGTTGAATTTAAGAAGGTACAAAAGTATTCTGCCCGGTGTTAAGACGGTATAAAGATATAAATTTTCTGGTGCAAATCCTATATATGGAAGAGCAATTTTTCGTAATGCGTCGTAATTTTCGCCATATGCAATCGGATATCCTCAAATTTTCTTTGCTCCCTCGACTTTTTTCTCCTCCCGATAGGGTGTCTCTTGCTTCTTTTCCTTGTTTGCCGGCGCATCAGCGCCGTTTTCACTTACCTTTCCATTTTCCTTTCTTTTTATCCATTGAGTGCGCCGCCTGATGGCGGCAAACGCCTGAGGGCGTGCGAACAAGGTAGCTGGAACGTAGCGAAGCCAATTTTCTTTCGGGAGGTCAAAAAAGTAGTGGGAGAGAGGGAAAAAAGGGAGGTTATCCAATTGCATATGGCGAAAATTATGACGTATTATGTGTTACTGCTGCTCTTTTAGATAAATCGGTATTATTTTAAGATAAAAACTTTCTCAAACTACTCCTTATACGCTTCTTTTCCTTGCTTTCCAGGCTCAATTGTTGTAGAATGAATGCGACACACAAATTTTCATACTATTTCAAAATTGATCGTTCTCTTTACCGGGGACGATCAATTTTTTTGTCTGATTTCCATATCCTATGACTTCTCTACGTATCTGAAATTTCTGAGCTCTGCATTCCCATATATTTCAAGGGCCGCTTAAAAAGATAAATTTCTATTATTGCAACATCGAAAATAATTCTCTTGTATCATGAAGCATTCTGTGTTACGTTGTAGATAATCCATACATAAGAGAAAAGGAGAAGCGCGCATGTCCCAGGAATACATTACCTTTACAATCGGGCAAAAAAAGAATATTGCCCTGATCGCTCATGACAACGAAAAACCGAAACTGATTGCATGGTGCAAAGAGCATAAAGCAGAGCTGGAGAAACATAATCTTTACGGAACAGGCACAACGGCCCGCATGATCACAGATCAGACCGGCCTTACTGTAAAAGGTTATAACAGCGGCCCATTAGGTGGAGACCAGCAGATTGGCGCCAAGATTGTGGAGGGTGTCATTGACTTCGTGATCTTCTTTTCGGATCCACTGACAGCGCAGCCTCATGATCCGGATGTAAAGGCTCTGATGAGAATTTCCCAAGTCTACGATATTCCAATGGCCGTCAATAAATCTACTGCGGATTTTATGATCACATCCTGTTATATGAACCGCGATTACCAGCATGAGGTAATCAATTTCAAACAGCATATTGCAGATCGGGCAGAAACGCTGTAGGTGTCTGCCTGAAGCACGAAATAAGACCGGTCCGTCACGCCGGTCTTATATTTTTCTGCTCATTCAAACTTGAATGTTTTTCTTTGTTTGGAATATGCTGCAGCCTGGCCATACATTTACATTTAACTGCTGCTACCGTTTCTTAAGAGCTCCTGCAGGATCCCATTCCAACACCTTTTTGCTTTCCGAATGCCCGTATATGAAAAATTTGAATATTCCGTCCAATCAATAGAAATATGTAAGAAATTGTTAATCTCATCTTTCTTGTCAGATATTCCTATTATTTCTATAATGAAAGTAAATACAAAATTGGAAATTCGCCTGTTTTCCGGAAAGGAGATGACATGATGAAACAAAAGAAGCGAGTCTGGATGTCCTTTAATTTATGGGAAGCAAATGTATTTGAACAGTACCTGGAAGAAATGGCAGCGCAGGGCTGGTTTCTGGAGAGCGTTGGCGGTTCTGTCATGAAGTTTCATAGAGCAGAACCTGCAAAGAGAAGATATGCAGCCCTTCTGGTTCCGGGAAGTTCTTCCCTCACAGGCGCGGACAGCTGGAAAGCAGAGCAGTTCCGTAAGCAGTGCCAGGAAGCCGGCTGGAATTTTGAATGCAGCGGTACTTTCTGGCAGATTTTTTATACGAAGGATGATGCAGTGGAGCGTACAGGGGACATGACCGAAGAAAAGCAGTTCCTGATCCAGAAATCGCTTTCCTGGACCTGGTCTGTGAAGCTTTGTTACCCTGTTCTGATCGTATTAGAGGCATGGGCGGTATACCGATACTTGCAAAATCCAGGGAAACTGTTTTCCGATTCCATGCTGCTTCTTCTTAATCTTCTTATGGTTGGGATCTTTGTGTCCTGGATCGTTTCATATGTACGGATTTTCTGGTGGGTTTATAAGACTACCTCTGCTTTCAAAAAAGGGGAACCACTTCCGAAAATGGATCTTAGGCGAAAGGTAAACTTTAAAAAGCGCATTATTCTATTTGACGGCATCCTGATACTGGGGGGCCTGGCATTTTCTTCTTCCATGAGTGCCTTTGTCGGATTTATGATCTCTTCCGTACTCATTGTAGCGATTTCATTTTTTATGAGAAACTGGATCCGAAATAATGGAAGTGGTGATAACCGCGATGACTGGATTGGATACCTGGTTGGCGTCGCTGTGGTCTGCATGATCACCATTCCCCTGTGTAACGCGGCCACGTCACATTTTCTGGGAGAGGAAGAACCGGACGCTGATAAAAAGCAGACCATATTTGCAAGCTGCCAGAATGATGAATTTAAAATAAATGGTTCTGGAACGCCGGTAGGCGTTACCATATACAAAAGTCCCATTCCATGGATCATTCGCAAAACCAGCGAGTGTTATCCAAAAGACATGTCCGATTTGTGGGACCAGACAGAGCAGAAACTTCCGGCCGAAATGGAAAGTCTTTCAAATGGTATGGAAGTGGCCTGGTACCGCTATATGTTCCGGAAAGATGAAACTAATCCGGATCCAGAAAGCAATGCTTCCGTGAATAAGGAGGAACCTGCTCTGGATGAGGTAATTTTAAAAGATAAATCACACCTGATCATTCTGGATTTCGGTGGTGGAACAGATCTGGCCGGCCTGAAGGAAGCAGTGGCTGCTTTCGAAGAGGATGATAAACCATATATGGGGGCACCGAAAATAGTTCTTGATGGACATAACTATTTTGCAACGGAATTATGTATTGTGAACGAGGTGCCTGAAAGGTATTTATATGCCGGCGAATTAACTGACCAGGAGAAGAAATATGCTTTCATTGATGGAAG
>ERZ773259.1313-NODE-1313-length-21100-cov-3.093324_pt1 | contig 21100 bp, 19 predicted proteins | sample MGYA00511961_ERZ773259 | MGnify/ENA primary metagenome ERZ773259 (study PRJEB29015, sample SAMEA2737775) | human gut metagenome | biome: human gut; feature: human-associated habitat; material: faeces | place: China | collected 2012 ...
TTCGTGGCAGCACAGGATAACGCAATTGAATTAAAAAACATCACGAAGCGGTTTGGCAGCGTCGTGGCGAACGACAAGGTATGTCTGACCGTCAAAAAAGGAGAGATTCTTTCCATTCTCGGTGAGAACGGAAGCGGAAAGACGACACTGATGAACATGCTGTCCGGAATCTATTTTCCGGATAAAGGGGAGATCTATGTCGATGGAAAAGAGGTGACGATCGCCTCTCCGAAAGATTCCTTTGCTTTGGGAATCGGCATGATCCATCAGCATTTCAAGCTGGTAGACGTTCTCACAGCAGCGGAGAATATCATCCTTGGACTTCCGGGAAAAGAAGTCTTAAAGATGGATGAGGTGCGGAAAAAGATCAAAGGTCTTGTGGACAAGTACGGATTTGATCTAGATCCGGATCAGAAGATCTACGAGATGTCCGTTTCCCAGAAACAGACGGTCGAGATCATCAAAGTCTTATACCGCGGAGCAAACATCCTGATCCTTGATGAGCCGACAGCCGTTCTGACTCCGCAAGAGACAGAGAAACTCTTTGCAGTCCTCAGAAATATGAGAGCGGATGGACGTTCCATCATCATTATCACGCACAAACTTCATGAGGTGTTGTCCTTATCTGACCGCGTGGCGATCCTGCGAAAAGGAAAATATATCGGAACCGTCGAGACAAAGGATGCGACAGAGATCCGGAATCTCGGGATCCACCTGTCCTTCGTTCCGGAGGACCGTCTCGGAATGGGGCTTGTCGGCTCCATGGACATCACTGACAACATGATGCTCCGCGGATACAACAACGGACATAACTTCTTTGTTGACCGGAATACACCAAAAAAGCTGGCGGAAGATTTGATCCGCCGTCTGGAGATCGTGACGCCGGGAACGACGACACCGGTAAGACGACTTTCCGGAGGAAATGTCCAGAAAGTCCTTGTCGGACGTGAAATCTCCTCAAATCCGACTGTCCTCATGGTTGCATATCCGGTCCGCGGACTTGATATCAACTCCTCCTACACGATCTACAACCTGCTCAATGAACAGAAGGAGAAAGGAGTTGCAGTCATCTGTGTCGGAGAGGACCTGGATGTTCTCCTGGAACTCTGTGACCGGATTCTCGTTCTCTGCGGCGGTTCCATCTCGGGGATCGTGGATGCGAGAACTACAACGAAAGAGGAGATCGGACTTCTTATGACAAAGACCGGAAAGGAGAAGAAAGATGAGTAGTATCCATATTTCCAAAAGGGACGGAATGCCTTTCGCGAAAGCGCTCATGATCCGGCTGATCGGCGTCCTGTTATCCCTGGTCGTGTGCGCGGTGGTGATCGTTGCACTCACAAAATTAAATCCGGTGGAAGTCTATAAGGCGATCTTTTCCGGAGCTGTCGGAACATCGAGACGTGCCTGGGTGACGATCCGTGACGCGCTGATCCTGCTCTGCGTGGCGATCGGCCTGACACCGGCGTTCAAGATGCGGTTCTGGAACATCGGTGCGGAGGGACAGGTCCTCATGGGCGGCTGCGTCTCCGCGGCGATCATGATCTACGGGGCTTACCATTTCGGAACGGCGCTGCTGATCCCGATGATGGTGGTCGGCAGTATCGTCGCAGGAATGATCTGGGGACTGATCCCGGCATTCTTTAAAGCGCACTGGAACACGAACGAAACGCTGTTTACCCTGATGATGAACTATGTTGCGATGCAGATCATCACGTTCTGTATCGTTTTTTGGGAGAATCCGGCAGGTTCCAACACCGTCGGCATCATCAACTCCAAGACAAAGCTCGGCTGGCTCCCGGCACTCTCCGGACTGACTTACGGCTGGATCGTCGTGATCGTCCTCGTACTTACCGTTGCCATGTTCGGCTACTTAAAGTACAGCAAACAGGGCTACGAGATCTCGGTTGTCGGTGAGAGTGAGAATACGGCGAAGTACGTCGGCATCAACGTAAAGAAGGTCATCATGCGCACGATGGCGATCTCCGGTGCGATCTGTGGTCTCGCAGGCTTTATCATCGTCAGCGGTTCCAGCCATACGATCTCCACGAGCACGGCGGGCGGACGCGGATTTACTGCGATCATCGTCGCATGGCTCTCAAAATTCAACACGTTTACAATGGTCGTGATCTCCTTCTTCCTGGTCTTCATGGAGCAGGGCGCAGGTCAGATCGCCTCCCAGTTCAACTTAAATGAGAACGCCTCCGAGGTCATCACGGGGATCATCCTGTTCTTCATCCTCGGCAGCGAATTCTTTGTAAACTATAAGATCCAGTTCAAGAAGAAAGAGGAAGGAGGACATACAAAATGAGCGTGATCATCATTTTCCTTCAGAAAGCGATCGCACAGGGTATGGGAATGCTCTATGGTGCACTCGGCGAGATCGTGACGGAGAAATCCGGTAACTTAAACCTCGGTGTTCCGGGTGTCATGTACATGGGCGGCATTGCAGGCCTCATGGGCGCGTTCTTCTATGAGAACGGAAATCCGGCTCCGAACGGACTTGTGGGACTTATCATTTCCTTCCTCTGCGCGTTTCTTGCGGGCATCATCGGCGGACTGATCTACAGTATCCTGACGATCACTCTGCGCGCAAACCAGAACGTGACGGGGCTTGCACTGACCACCTTCGGAACAGGCTTCGGAAACTTCTTCGGCGGTTCCCTTTCCGCTCTTGCGGGCGGTGTCGGTCAGATCTCCGTCGCCTCAACTGGTGCAGCTTATACAAAGTCGATCCCGGTGCTGAGCCAGATCCCGGTGATCGGACCGGTGCTGTTTTCCTACGGATTTATGACATACCTCTGCATTATCCTGGCATGTGTGCTCGCGTTTTTCCTTGCAAAGACGAGAAAAGGCCTGAACCTCCGTGCAGTCGGTGAGAATCCGGCGACTGCGGATGCGGCGGGCATCAATGTTACATTGTATAAGTATCTCGCGACATGCATCGGCTGCGGGATCAGCGGTCTCGGCGGACTGTACTTTGTCATGGAGTATTCCGGCGGAACCTGGACCAACAATGGTTTCGGTGACCGTGGATGGCTTGCGGTTGCCCTTGTCATCTTCTCCTTATGGAAACCGTTAAATGCGATCTGGGGATCCATCCTCTTTGGAGGACTCTACATTCTGTATCTCTATCTTCCGGGTGTTGGAAGAAGTGCACAGGAGATCTTCAAGATGCTTCCGTACCTGGTAACGATCATTGTCCTGATCTTTACAAGCTTCCGGAGAAAGAGAGAGAACCAGCCGCCGGCAGGACTCGGACAGCCGTACTTCAGGGAAGAGAGATAGGCAGGATAGAAAAAAACAATTTGATATGATGAAAGAAATGCGCACCATATTCCCGCCGCTTGAGCGGCGAGTCAGGTGCGCATTTTTTGTGAAGAGTTCACTGCTGCGATTGCAAAACGCAAAAACAGCAATGAAAATTCCAGGATTTTTATGTCCCAGGAGATGTTGGTAATCCGGTTAAATAATTATCTCAGATATGTATCCATCCACTCAATAATCTCCCTCATCCGGTCGATCCTGTTTTCCGGCTTTCCGCTTCTGGAGAGTTCATGATTTTCCCCGTGGAACAGGCAGAGCTTTGCAGGGCAGCCGTTCCGCTTGATGGCGCTGAACATGGCGATCCCTTCGGCCATATAGCAGCGGTAGTCTTCATCGGAGTGGATAAAGAGCGTCGGCGTCTTGCAGTTCGGTGCAAACTGAAGCGGGGACTGCTTCCAGAGAAGTTCCACATCGGTCCTCGTATTTCCGCCCTGGTTGTTTAAGATGAAGGTGTGTCCGATATCGGAGTTGTGTTCAAAGGACACCCAGTTGGAGATGGAGCGCTGGGATGCGGCGGCATGGAACCGGTCGGTATGTCCGATGATCCAGTTCGTCATAAATCCGCCGTAGGAACCTCCGGCAACACCGAGACGGGATGCGGCGATCATCGGATAGCGTTTTAACACCTCATCCGTAAAATCCATCAGGTTCTGATAGTCCACAGTTCCGTAGAGGCCGTTGATGTTTCCGAAATCAGTTCCGCGTCCGTCAGATCCTCTCGGATTGCAGAAGAAGACAAAGTAGCCGCGGTTTGCCCACATCTGCATCTCATGATAGTAGACATCCGAATATACAGTTCTCGGACCTCCGTGGATATTTAAGATACCCGGATAGGACTTTTCCTCCTCATATCCGGCCGGTTTTAATACCCAGCCGTGGATCTCATATCCGTCGCTGGCGGTGAATGTGAAGGCCTCCGGAGTCCGGACATCATATTCTTCGGTGAGCCAGTCATTCATATGAGTCACCTGCACGCCGTCGACGAAGAGTTCCGCGATCTGCATCCCGCAAAATTCCATGGAGGCGATATGACCGTTCGCGAGGTCGAAGCTGTCACAGGAGCTTCCCTCTGTCAGAGGATCGGAGACGGTACCGTCCCGGGAGATTTTATAGAGGTGGGAGAAATCCCCGACGGTGGAAACGTAGTAAAATTCGCCATTCACGGCTTTAAAGGTCTGCCCGGAACCGAATCTGGAATCAGATCCGACGGATGAAATACCGATGGAGGACTCATAAGGATGGATCAGCTCCATGGATCCGTCCGCGAGGTTCATCCGGTAGAAGTCGCAGTACTTTGTCGTATCCTTATAGGAATCATCTGTTGCCGCTATGATCGCAGTCTTTTCATCCAGAAGAGAGACAACTCCGGTGCGCATGGAATCAGGATCGATCAGCGTGACCTTCTCACCGGTCGCGAGATCATAGAGATAAACGCCCGGGCGGATCCCCATGACACGCTGTTTCCACGGATATGCTTTATAGAGCAGAAGATTGCCGAAAACGGAATACTGGGAGCAGTCGGTCCACTCGTCGTCCACATAGGTGAGATCTTCGGATTTCAGATCATAGACTGCGTAACGGTTCCTCTTCGCATTCGTATATCCCTGACCATTTCCCCAGAATGGAAGTTCATCGAACACTTCGTAGGATTTCTTTCGCGTGTCCTTATAATTATCATGACGGATCGTCAGGAGATAACGCCCGTCGGGAAGAAGATGGATCCCTGTGATGACGGCCGGAACGGACGCGCGGCACACGGCCTCACCGCCGGACGGGGAGATTTCGTAGAGATGAGTGATTCCGTTCTCCTTATCCCTTTTTTCAGCGTCGGTGCGGGCTGCGGAAAAGAGCAGGGTATTATCCGGTGTCCATGCCCATGTTTTCGCGTCACCGCCGGCTGTGATCCTGGAAACAGATTTAGTTTCCAGATCATACAGATACAGGTCAGACAGATATCCGTTTGACCCAAGATCCGGTCTGGAGACTGTGAAGGCGATCTTTGTCCCATCGGGTGAAAACTGCGGACTGCTTAAAAACTGGAACTTTAAAAATGTGTCGATTTCAATCCTCTTCATTGGCATGTCCTCCATATAGAATGTATGTTCAGCATAAAACTAATATAGCGATTGAGGGGGCACATGTCAATAAAAGCAGCAGAAAAATCCGCACCATTTTTATAACAAAGAATTACAGGCTACGGGCACTTGCAGCCATAAAAAAACGTAAAGTGACAGAGCTTGTCGTGTTCAACCAAATGTGAAAAAAATAACGAAAAACTTTGCAATTTCTTTACATCGCGATGATGAAGGCCTGACCGGAGTGAAAAACTGCTTGCCATATAGAAAAAATAATGCTAAAATATTTTAGACTATGTATAATGCGCACGAAAAGGTCCCCGAGACCGGTGCACGAGAGATAAAAAAGAGCGAGATGCGAAGAGAAAGGAAGATAAATCGATGTCAGGACATAATAAGTTTTCCAACATCAAACACAAGAAAGAGAAAAACGACGCAGCAAAGGGTAAAATCTTTACCGTAATCGGAAGAGAGATCGCTGTCGCAGTTAAAGAGGGCGGCGCTGATCCGGCTAACAACAGCAAACTGCGTGATGTAATCGCAAAAGCGAAAGCAAACAACATGCCGAACGATACCATCGACCGCGGTATCAAAAAAGCTGCCGGTGACTTAAACTCTGTAAACTACGAGAACTTAACATACGAAGGATACGGCCCGAGCGGTGTAGCGATCATCGTTGACACACTGACTGACAACAAGAACCGTACTGCAGCTAATGTTAGAAGCGCCTTCACAAAGGGCGGCGGAAACGTAGGTGCTCAGGGAAGCGTTTCCTTCATGTTCGACCGCAAGGGCCAGATCGTGATCGACAAAGAAGAGTGTGATATGGATGCCGACGAGCTCATGATGGCTGCACTTGATGCAGGCGCTGAGGATTTCTCCGAGGAAGAGGACAGCTACGAGGTTATCACAGATCCGGACAACTTCAGTGCGGTCCGCGAGGCTCTCGAGAAAGCCGGAATCCCGATGGTAGAGGCTGATATTACTATGATCCCGCAGAACTGGGTAGAACTTACTGACGAGGAAGCGATCAAGAAGATGCAGAGAATCCTTGATCTCCTTGACGAGGATGATGACGTACAGGCTGTATACCACAACTGGGATGAATAAAGAATCGTAATTGTGTATGTTGTGATCCCCTTTCACCAGAATTGTACTGATGAGAGGGGGTTTCTTCATATAACAGGAAATTCTGGGGAATTCCCTGTTACATAAAAATAAGCCGGCAGCCGGAAGGCACCGGGCAGTCACATAAAACATAGAACTGCAGGAAAAGCGGAGAGCGTGGAACTTTCCGGAGGCAGGAGGGAGGAGTCCGTTATGACGGATATGAAGAAAAATATTAAAAGGACAGCAGTGCTTTCCGTGGTGCTGATCCTGATGTTCGCGACAACCGTATTTGGCGCGGAGCAGACGGAAGAGTATGTGCCGGCGGTCTACGCGACGTTCTGGGCGCTCGTTCCGCCGGTCGTGGCGATCGGGCTGGCACTTATCACAAAAGAGGTGTACAGTTCCTTGTTTGTCGGTGTTCTCATGGGTGGAATCCTGTATTCCGGTTTCAGCTTTGAGGGAACGATCACCCATATCTTTGAGGACGGAATGATCAGCGTTCTCTCTGACAGCTACAATGTGGGGATCCTGATCTTCCTCGTGATCCTCGGAGCGATGGTGTGCCTGATGAACCGCGCGGGCGGCTCGGCGGCGTTTGGCCAGTTTGCATCCGATCATATTAAAAACCGTGTAGGTGCGGAATTAGCGACGATCTTACTTGGCTGCCTGATCTTTATCGATGACTATTTCAACTGTCTGACCGTCGGAAGCGTTATGCGCCCGGTGACGGATAAGTTTAAGGTATCGAGAGCGAAGCTTGCGTATCTGATCGATGCGACGGCAGCTCCGATCTGCATCATTGCTCCGATCTCTTCCTGGGCGGCAGCAGTGACCGGCTTTGTCGAGGGAGAGGACGGATTTTCTATCTTTGTCCGCGCGATCCCATATAACTTCTACGCGATCTTAACGATCGTGATGATGATCGGAATGGTCCTCTTAAAGACAGAGTTTAGTTCCATGAAATTCCATGAAAAGAATGCGCTGAAGGGGGATCTTTACACGACTCCGGGGCGTCCGTATGACACGGAAAAAGCACCGGAAGTATCTGCAAAAGGAACGGTGCTGGATCTTCTGATCCCGATCATATCCCTGATCATCTGCTGCATGATCGGGATGTTATATACCGGCGGTTTCTTTTCAGGCGTGGATTTTGTGACAGCGTTCTCACAGAGCGACGCCTCCCTGGGGCTTACGATGGGAAGCTTCTTCGGACTTGTCATCACGATCGCTCTCTATCAGGTGCGCCGTGTCCTGAAATTCTCCGAGTGCATGGCATGTATCCCGGAAGGCTTTAAGTCCATGGTCCCGGCGATCATGATCCTGTCATTTGCCTGGACATTAAAGGCGATGACGGACAGCCTCGGCGCGGATGTCTATGTGGCAAATGTTGTTGCGGCGAGCGCCCAGTCCTTCCTGAAGTTCCTTCCGGCGATCATCTTCGTTGTGGGCTGTTTCCTGGCATTTGCGACGGGAACATCCTGGGGAACTTTCGGAATCCTGATCCCGATCGTTGTTGCGGTATTTGAGAACAGCAATCCGAACCTCATGATCATCTCCATCTCCGCCTGCATGGCAGGAGCTGTCTGCGGGGATCACTGTTCCCCGATCTCTGACACGACGATCATGGCGTCTGCCGGTGCCCAGTGTGAGCATGTAAACCATGTGACGACCCAGCTTCCGTATGCGATCGTGGCTGCGGTGGTATCCTTTATCTCCTACATCATCGCAGGCTTTGTCCAGTCCGCCTGGATCGCACTCCCGATCGCGATCGCGCTGATGGTGATCACGATGTTTGTGATCCGCGGGATAAACGGGGTGCTGAAAGAAGAATAGCAAAGAAAAACAAAAAGAGCAGAGGCTTTTTCAGTCTCTGCTCTTATAAAAATCGGGGCAACAGGATTTGAACCTGCGACCTCTCGGCCCCCAGCCGAGCGCGCTACCAAGCTACGCCATACCCCGGAAGTAAATTCATTATATCAGAATCCGGGGAAAAATCAACAAAAAAATTAGGGATCTTTCTGTGCCGTTGCAAAGCTGCACGGGAATTGATATAATGAAATACATGAAAACAGGAAGGAATCAGAAAAATATATGAAACCTACGATCCTTTTATACCATCTGCCGGAGGGCGAGAGACTGTTAAAGATCAAAAAAGCGCTGTTTCCGCTTGGAATGAAGCTTCGCGCAGTGAAGAAGGAAGAGTATCTGGAACCGGTGGGATATCTCGCAGGAGTGAAGGAGATCGCTTCCTGCGGCGAGATCTACGACGGAGAGGACTTTGAAAAAGAGATGATGGTGATGGCAGGTCTCACGTCCGGACAGGTGGACCGGGTGATCCTGGCGCTCAGAAAGGCAGGAGCCGGACGGATCGACTACAAGGCAGTGCTCACACCGACGAACCAGAACTGGAATGCGCTGAAATTGTATGAAGAGCTTGCGGGAGAGCACGCGCGGATGAATCAGTAAAAAGCATACCCGGATGGGAATTGGAAGAAACTGATGATAGATCGTGCCAGGGCGGAAAAGCTGCAAATAGGCATGGGAAACAAAAATGGTTAAGAATGTCTGATCGGACCATAGAGTGGAGGAATCAGCCGATGAAAGATGAAAAAAAGCAGAAAAAAGAAGTCCTGAAAAAAGAGATGGAAAGACTCGGAAGCCTGCAGCGGGAATGTAAGGAGGAAAAGATCCCGGTCTATCTCCTGTTTGACGGGTATGATGGCGCCGGAAAGGGCGTTCAGATCGGGCGTCTCATGCAGGCGCTTGATCCGAGAGGATTTGACGTTTACACCGGAGACAAGGACACCGAGGAGGAGACACTCCGCCCGTTCCTCTGGAGATTTGCGGTCCATGCTCCGGCAGCGGGGCGGATCGCGATCTATGACACGAGCTGGTACCGGAGAGTCCAGGCGGACCGCTTTGAGGGGATCCTGAAGGAGAAACAGGTGGATGCAGCGTTTGAGGATATTCTTGCATTTGAACGCTGTCTCGTGGACGGCGGAACAGTCATCGTGAAGCTGTTCCTCGAAATATCGGAAAAAGAACAGGCAAAACGGTTTGAAAAACTCCTGGGATCAAAGGATACCGCATGGCGCGTGACAGAAAAAGAACGTGAGAGGAACGCCCACTACGGAAAATACAAAAAGATCAGCGACGAGATGATCCGCCGGACCGATATGCCTTACGCACCCTGGTATGTGATCGATCGTAATCATCATGCGAAATCTGATCTGGAAGCGGCAGCAGATCTTGCTGTGGAAGTGATCCGGGGACTTGACGCGGAAAAGATCCGCCATATCTGCAGACAGGATATTTTAAAATAAGAAGATCACAGGGACCTGAAAGCGGCAGTGTCCCTCAGGCAGGTGAAGACAGAACAACAGAAAAAAGCGTTCGGATCCATAGAGATGGATTCCGGACGCTTTTTTCGTAAAAATGAGGAACTATATAAAGGAAGATAAGTGTACAGGATGTACCCTCGCGCAAATTGTCTGCTCAGGGGCGTGAGGGTCCGATCTTATACAATCCGGAAATAGGAAAACTCAGAGGCGGAGGTTTGTGGGGGTTATGCCTCTAATTTTTTTCCGGTGATCATCTCATATGCTTCCAGATATTTTGCGATAGTCTTATCGACGATCTCCTGAGGAAGTGTCCAGTCATTGCCCGGATGGGAAGTGAGCCAGTCGCGGGCGAACTGCTTGTCGAAGGACGGCTGACCGTGACCCGGCTCATAGCCTTTTGCCGGCCAGAAGCGGGAGCTGTCCGGTGTGAGCATCTCGTCACCGATCACGAGGTTGCCCTCCTCGTCAAGACCGAATTCGAATTTTGTATCGGCGATGATGATTCCCTTTGCGAGGGCGTACTCTGCACATTTTTTATATAAAGCGATAGTGCTGTCACGAAGAAGCTCCGCATACTCGCGGCCCTTTCCCGGGAAGTATTTCTCGAGATGGTCGATGCTCTGCTCGAAGGAAATATTCTCATCATGGTCGCCGATCTCAGCCTTTGTGGACGGAGTATAGATCGGCTCCGGGAGTTTATCGGATTCCTTTAAGCCTTCCGGAAGACGGATTCCGCAGACGGTACCGTCTTTTTTGTAGCTTGCCCAGCCGCTTCCTGTAATATATCCGCGGACGATGCACTCGATCGGCAGCATATGTAACTTGCGGCACATCATCGTCTTTCCTTCAAATTTTTTCTGCTGGAAGAACTCCGGCATATCCTTTGTATCAACGGAGATCATATGGTTCGGGAGAATATCCTTTGTCAGGTCAAACCAGAATTTGGACATCTGGGTCAGAACAGCACCTTTGGAGGTAACCTCATTGTGAAGGATCACGTCAAAACAGCTGATACGGTCGGTAGCAACCATAATAAGGCTGTCACCATTGTCGTAGATCTCACGTACTTTTCCTTCTTTGATCGGTTTTAATTCCTGCATGTCTACACCTCTTCATTATATTTTCTTACGCAGCGTTTGTCGTATCATGAAAACGCTGAGCGAACTTACAGTAAAATTACCATTAAATGGAGGTTCTTGTCAATGTATAATTTGCACAATATTTGCAATGGAAAAAAGAAATGTTTTGGAAATTGAAAAATAATTGCAATTTCAAAAGCTTTTGACTGAATACTTAAAAGATTTGCTAATAATTATAAATAAGATATACTAATATAAAATGAGATATTTATAAGAAACGGAAGGCGCAAGGAAAAAGAAACCGGATGCTTCTGATGCTTCGCATTCCGAATCGGCAAAATTCGCGGTCACAACTGTATCATACGGAATTTTCCGTTCAGAAAATTCCTACTCGTGAAAAGTAATGAAAAGTTCCTTGACTTAATATATCGGAGCGGCAGAGAAACACGGGGCGGTTCAGGCATTGAGATATGCGCATGAACACGGGAGTAACTTCGCGGATCTCGCGTTGCCTGCGTGAGAAGCCAGAAAGTCTGCAAGCCATACTTTTTTTGCATGGAATGTCATCTTATTTCGGCATTTGTGCCGGGAAACCATGCGTGGTAGCATAAAAGCAGAAAGACAGAGAGGGGAGAAAACCATGGAGATGAATAAGAAAACGATTGCACTTGTAAATGTGACAATGAACGCGGTCAACCCGATGGTGCGCTATCTGACGGTCAATGAGCCGGAGTGGAAGGTGAGACCATACCTTGACAGTTATCTTCTTGAAAAAATCGGAATCGAGGGCAAGGTGAGTGATGATTCGGTTGGAAGAATGCTTGAGATGATTACCAAAGCATGTAAGGATGGTGCAGATGCTGTGCTGGTCACCTGCACAATCTTTTCGGCGTTCCAACCCTACTTTTCAAAGATCTTTTCTGTACCGATTCTTACGCCGGATGGAGCGATGCTGGATGAGGTTTCGAAGAAAAAAGGGAAAAAGGCGATCATCTGTACCTTCCATGGAACGGTTGACGTAACGCAAAAACAGTATGAAACGTACTGCGAAAAAAACCACATGCCAAAAGAGGCTGACATGTATACAGTTCCGGATGCGTTTGCGGCTGCCGGAAAGTCAGATATGGAGACATGTTACCGGATCATCCGTGAAAAAGTGATGGAACTGGATGAGCAATATGACCATATCGTCCTGGCGCAGATTTCCATGGCAGGAGCTGCAGATGGACTTCATACAAAACACGCAAGTGTATACACCAGCCCGAAGAGCGCTGTGGAGGCATTAAAGAAAACTTTACACGAAAACTGAGAAGAAGCTTTTAAAGCACAGAGGTAATTGTTCAGCAGGTTTGCGCATTTATTGCGCTGACCGTAAGAAAACTTAGACCAGAAGACAAAAATCCTATCGGCACAGCCGATTTGGAATGGATTTTTGCGCGTAACTGTGAGCACTGAACAGAAAATTCTGAACGATACAGCTACAGAGGATTAAAAGTTCTGTACACCAGGCTGTGGAGTATGCAGCTCATGTTGCTTCGCGTACTGTTCCGTGAAGTCAAAGAAGGCTGCGATGTGCTCTAATGCAAGGGATTCCGCACGGCAGGCGACATAATCTGTCCGCAGTACAGGAGTATGATCGTTGAAAAACATCTGTCTGTAGAAGAGATTCTGATCCTGAAACCATGGCTCTGTATTCAGAAACAGACCGAACCCAAGACCGTTGCGGATCATTTCGTAGCAGATATTGGCATTTTTAACGGTCATGGCAGTATAAGGTGGGACGGTAAACTGATCGTACCACCAGTTTTCACGGATACTGTTGCTTGTGTGGTCAGATTCAAAAGAAATATAGGGCATTTCAGGCAGATCCTCGAGAGCAAACGGATAGCCGCATACGATGTATCCGCTGTGGACGGAAAGCTTTTTCTGAAGAAAATTTCCTGTATGGTCACCGCGGTAGAAAGCAATTTGTGTTTGCCGGGTATTCAGGGCACGAAGACTCAGACTGCTCATGCAGCTGTTTAATTCAAAAGAGACACCCGGATGCTGCACTAAAAATTCTCTCAGAAGTCCGGGCAGAAAAAACTGTGTCTGTGAAACAGAGGCTGAAATATGGATGCTGCCAGATAGACTGGTGCTGGTTTTCATGGAAATTTGAAGCTGATGGTACTGATCCCGCATCTTACGGCAGTATTCAACCAGGCGTTCTCCCTGCGGTGTAAAGGAGATGCCACGCGCAGAGCGCAGAAGAATGGTGGAAGAAAATTCCTCCTCAATCTGGTGAAGCCGTCTTGTCAGGGCAGGCTGTGAGATAAAAAGCCGCTCGCTGGCTTTTGTGATGCTCTTTGAGTGATACAGTTCCAACAGAATGTTCCAGTCTTGCATGTTCATAAGAAAACCTCCATTTGAAAGAAGTATATCATTTTGCTAAGAAAAAAGAAAGAATTAAAACTGTGAAAATAAGGAGGAAGTGCCATAATGAAAGTAGGCGTTTTAAAAGGAAACGGGATCGGACCGGAAATTGTAAAGGCAGTCATTCGTGTGATCGATGCCTGTGATCTTGGAATTGAGTGGGTGAATGTGCCGATCGCAGAGGAAGCAGTAGAGTTGTACGGAAGCGAGGTACCGGAAGAGTCAATTGAAATGCTCCGCGAGCTGAAGGTTGCGATCAAAGGTCCAATGAGCGTGGAAAAGTTGAAGGGCCGGATCGTCTATCAGAGAAAAGACGGCACCAGTCATATTTATCCGTCGAATAACAATGTGATCCGTCAGGAGCTGGAATGTTACGCATGCCCGAGACCGGCAAAGGGAATTCCGGGAATCTCAGGGAAAAACGCCGATATGGATGTTGTTGTAATCAGGGAAATCTCCGAAGGCATCTATTCGGCAATCGAGCATCGGATCGGAGAGGATACGGCTTCCGAGGCTGTAAAACTGATCACGAAAAAAGGGGCGGAGCGGATCGCAAATTATGCATTTGAATATGCGGTCAAATATGGAAGAAAAAAGGTAACCTGTGTCCACAAAGCCAATGCGATCAGTCTGACAGACGGACTTTTTCTGGAGACGTTCCGTAAAGTAGCCGAAAAATATCCGCAGATCGAGAGCGAAGACCTGATGGTTGATGCAACTGCATTTTATCTGGCGACAAATCCAACCCGGTTTGATGTGATTGTTACCATGAACCAGTACGGTGATATTCTGTCTGATCTGTGTGCGGGACTCGTGGGAAGTCTTGGTCTGGGAGCAGGTGCCAATATCGGTGATCAGTGTTCTGTGTTTGAAGCGTGTCACGGATCTGCACCGGATATTGCCGGGAAAAATATTGCGAACCCGACCTCTCTGATGCTTTCCGGAGCCATGATGCTTCGGCACATGGGACTGCAGAAATGGGGAGATCTGGTGGAAAACAGCGTGCGGGAAGTTTTGACAGAGGGAACCTGTCTTACAAGAGATGTAGGCGGAACGGCCTCGACCGATGAATTTACTGACGCAGTTGTAGAAAAACTTCTGGAAAAGAAAAAAAGACTCTGATCGGAGGGATGTTATGGCCATTTTGGGATGTATCGCGGACGACTTTACCGGCGCTGCTGACATGGCATCGTTTTTAAAGAAAGGAGGTATGCGGACTCTGCTTCTGGATGGTGTGCCGGAAACAGCACTGGCAGCCGATCAGGCGGATGCGATCGTGATCGCGCTGAAAACCAGAACGCAGGAGACCGAAAAGGCAGTTCATGCCTCGCTGGATGCATTAAAGTGGCTGTCGGAGGAAAAATGCAGTCATTTTTACATAAAGTATTGTTCCACATTTGATTCAACCCCAAAGGGAAATATTGGACCTGTATGTGACGCGGCGATGGAATTCTTAAATGTAACCTGCACACTGATCTGTCCGGCGCTTCCTGTAAACGGAAGGACGGTGGAACAGGGCAATCTGTATGTAAATGGCGTTTTGCTGCAGAACAGTTCCATGAAGGATCACCCGCTCACTCCGATGAGAGATTCCAGCCTGAAAAGGCTGATGGAAGCGCAGAGCCGATATTCCTGCATGGAAATCGGAGAAACTTATGTTTGTTCGGATCCGGAAGTGGACAACGGACAGCAGCGCTGCTATCTGATCCCAGACTGCAGAAAAGATGAGGATGCAAAAAAGATTGCGGAGATATTTGGAGATATGAAGCTTCTGACGGGTGGAAGCGGACTTGCGGAGCCTCTTGCGCGTTATCTTATGCGACGGCAGAAAAAAGATGACGGGACCCTGCATCCGCTCCTCCTTGCAGGGAGCTGCAGTGTTGCGACACGGGGGCAGATCGCCGAATTTCAGAAAAGCGGAGGAAAGAGTGTTCAGATAACACCTGCCATGCTCTGCGATGACAGGTGGAATGAGATGGAATTCTGGGAAAAAATTCGAATAGATTTGAAGTCAGAACCGGTTTTGATCTATTCCAGTGCGCCTCCGGATCAGGTGGAACATGACAGGAAGCTGTTTGGAGATGTCTCAGCAGAGATCGAACGTGTTATGGCAAAGCTGGCCAGTCTGGCGGTGACCGCGGGGGTGACCGGAATTGTATCTGCCGGAGGAGAGACGAGCGGAGCAGTGACAAAAGCACTGAACCAGAAGGCGTTCTGGATTGGAAAGAGTGTAGCGGCCGGGGTTCCGGTTATGACTCCGGTGGAAAATGACCGATTGCATCTGATCCTGAAATCTGGAAATTTCGGGCAGGAGGACTTCTTTGAACAAGCACTGAAAATACTCGGAGAGAGACATATATGGAAAAAACATTAGAGCAGAAACTGGAGCAGGCTGTTTGGGCGGCACATGTGCTGTTTGAACGCGGTACGGTAAAGGGAAATACCGGAAACATCAGTATCCGTCATGGCGATAAAATTTATATCAGCGCATCCGGAACGTGTTTCGGCACATTAAAATTGTCGGATTTTGCGGTCATGGATCTTGAAGGAAACATGCTGGAAAAGAAAGCAAGCAAAGAATGGCCGATGCATCTGTCTGTCTACCGCCATAAACCGGATGTAAACGGAGTGATTCACACACACAGCACTTATGCGGTTTTATGGGGAACCCAGTGTGTGCCGGGCTCTGTGAATGTCATGCCGGATTTTACGCCGTACCTTCGCATGAAACTCGGCACGGTTAGCTGCGTGGAATATGGAATGCCAGGTTCAGAAGAGCTGTTTGCCGCATTTGAAAGAGAAGTGGATCGGGCGGACGGATGGCTTCTCTTCCGTCATGGAACGGTTGTACCGGGAAAGACGATCCTAGACGCGTTTTATGCGCAGGAGGAACTGGAAGAGACGGCGAGAATTTTGTGGGAGCTTCAAAAAAGAAACGAATAGAAAAGGGGGATTTTTCATGTTGGCAGTAATCGGTTTTGGGTTAATGATCGTATTGATGTATGTATTGATAAAAGAAAAAATGGCACCGCCGCTTGCGTTTATCATTCTGCCGTTGATTGCTGCTGCGGCAGCTGGATTTGGACTTGAGGAAATTGCCGGATTTATCAAAACGGGAATGAACACCATGCTCAGTACAGCGGTTTTGTTTATTTTTTCTATTTCATATTTTACGATGATGTCAGATGCAGGACTGTTTGATCCGATTATCGACTTCTTAATTAAAAGGACCGGAAAGAATGTCACAACGATTTTTATTGCTATATTACTGACAACATATGTTGCACATCTGGATGGCTCTGGGGCAACGACATTCCTGATCGTGGTTCCGGCATTCCTTCCAATCTGCAAAAAGATGGGGATTCGTCCACAGGCTTTGCTGGCTGCCATGTGTGGAGCGTATGGTGTTATGAATCTGGTACCATGGGGTGGTCCGACGATGCGCGCATCCAGTGTCGTCGGGGTAGAAGTGGGGGATCTTTATAATTTTATTTTGCCAGGAATCGCTTGTCTTGTGATCATATCGGTAGTGATTGCGATGCTTGTATGCCTGATTGAGAAAAAACATGGAGCGGGCGTTGCAGAAAATGTCCGTAACACGCAGGAGACTGAAACTGATACAAAAAAGGCAAAAAAGGCTATTTACTGGTTTAATGCGATATTAACAATACTCATGCTGATCTTTCTGTTTATGGATCTTCCGATTCCGCTGTACTCTGTTTTTATGGTTGCATTTGCCATCGGTCTGATCGTTAATCATTCGAATGTCAAGCAGCAGAATAAGAAAATTAAAGAGTATGGCACAAACGCAATGGTTATGACAATGACACTGTTCTCTGTAGGAATTTTCATGGGCGTGATCAAAGATTCAGGTATGGTTGAGGCAATGGCCAATGCGATCGTTGAGATGCTTCCATCTGCAATTGCCCCTCATATGCATTGGTTTATGTGCCTTTTCTCAGTACCACTTCTGATGGTCCTTGGCACGGATGCTTTTTATTACGCGTTGCTTCCAATCATTATCGGTGTAGTAGAACCTTTTGGAGTAACCCCGGAGACGGTGGCGGCAGCATTCCTTTTGACAGCAACATTGGGTACACCAATTAGCCCATCAGTGGCTGCTGTTTATGTCGGACTTGGTTTAGCGGATGTGTCAATTGGAGAACACATCAAATATACACTTAGATTAGTATGGCCGGCAAGCATTGCAGTACTGATCATGGCAACAGTAGTTGGCGTAATCAAATTTTAAAACTTTTTCTGAAGCTGCGGGAATGAGCGACAGAACATATCAGAAATTCGTTTTTTATAAGAAATGAGAGGAACGTGACCTCTGCTTTGGAAAAGCGTTTGATAACCGTGCAGGCTGTGCATGCATTATCGACACCATGACCCGTTTGTGCGGGGAGAAGGATCAGCTGGCGGTACGGGTGACCGGAGCGTTTGCGGCTCAGGAGGAGGTTGGAACAAGAGGTGCCACAGTCACATCCCAGATCGTCCGTCCGGATCTGGCGATTGTTTTTGAGGGATCCCCGTCGGATGATTTTTATTTCAGTGCGGCCCAGACCCAGGGGCACATGCGGGGCGGTGTCCAGATCCGCAGGATGGATAAGAGCTATATTTCCAATCCGGTGTTTATCGAGTACGCGGAAGAGCTTGCGAAGAAATTTGGAATCCCGTTTCAGGAGACAGTCCGTCGCGGCGGAAGCACGAACGCCGGAAAGATCAGCTTGGAGCTTATACGGACTGCAACCATGGACAGGGTCTTGCGGTGATCCAGCCAGTTTACTATCGTCATATTTTGAAAGACGCAGAAGAAAAATTCACACGTTTTGCGAAAGCAGTGTTTGGCGCTGATACAGCAGAGGGCGGAATAAAAGCATTGGAAGAATTTGTGAAAGAATGCGGTTTTCCGACGAAGATGAGCCAGCTGGGATCAAATGTGGAGATCACACCGGAGGTACTCCGGAAAGTTGCTGATACCTGCAATATCATAAAGACAAATCCGCGTGAACTGGATCGCGAAGAAATCTATCAGATCCTGATGGAGTGCATGTAAATGCCGGAAATGCGTACGGCAACGGCAGCGGATCTTGATGGACAGAAAATTTTCTGAATTGTAAATGCTGAAAGATGCGGCTGAGGACAGATCCTGCGGCTCTATAATAGAAAGAACCGGCAGGATCTGTCTGCAGTGTGCAGGCGGGAAATATCCGTGCATGATGACAACTGCAGGGGGCTTTGCAAAGATACACTTGACAATTCGAAGAAATGATGATAGGATTTGGGTTACATAAGGGTGTAGTTTTTGGTCCGGGGTCGCCCGGAAAAAACAATGCCGTGCGGCAGAGACTGCAGACAGACTCTGCCACAGCTTAACTCCGAAGAGAGTGCCAGTAAGGGCTTGTACTGGTTTCGACGGGGACTTTGAAGCTGGTGAAGCTATCCGCATGCAATGCGTTAAATGGCAAACCTAAATATAAACGCTAACGACGAATTAGCATACGCAGCCTAATTTAGGCAGCTGTCGGCCTTAGAAGACCTGCATTTTAAGTCACCGGCATCATTTAAAGCAGGAAACGACACGTGCAAAGCTTTGCGCACGCGGGCGTAGCATGAAGCTACCAAACGAGTCAGGATGTCTGCTTTCGGGCGCGGGAGGGAATTTTAAATAACAGACTATGATAGTAGAAGAACAGGGGATTGGTTTTCGGACAGGGGTTCGATTCCCCTCAGGTCCACGACAAAAGCCGCGTATTTACGCGGCTTTTTAGTTTTTGTGTTGCATTTCGTGTTGCATATTTAGCAGGGCTTTGTACCAGCCGTTCGGATCAGCTTCACGAAGTGCATTTATAATCTCAATGGCTGACTTCTCTTTTTCTGAAGCACTTCCGTCCAGAAGCGAGTCAAAATAATTGTCTATGGTCTCATCGACCTTTTCCCGTTCCTCTGAAAATGTATGTGTGTATACGTTTTTCATAACCCGATCAGAAGACCATCCGCCGCGTTCCTGCGCATATTTATCCGGGATCCGGAGCATTGCCATTACAGATGCATTAAGGTGCCGCAGATCGTGGAATGTCATGTGAGGTAGATCATGCTGCTCTAAAAGAGATACCCAACGCATGTAAATTGCATGTCCGCTCAGGGTGATCAAAGGATCATCTGGTTTCTTCCCAGAGATATTCTTGTCGATCAATGCCTGAATATAATTCGGGATGTGATGCTTACGCAGACGGGCTTCCGCTTTGCCGCTTTCCTTTACCGTTGGAGTCTGTCCAATGTCAACGATAACACGGTCCAGGGTAATGTACCCGTTAGAGATATCTCGAACACGGATTCCACGGATCTCAGACATAGAGTAGCTGAGCCAGCAGGCCAGGAGACACGGCAGTTCGATTTCCGTATCTTTAATGATTTCCAGCACAGTTTTTGCAGGAATAAGATTTTTAACTTTCTTAGGTATCTTAGGCAGCCTTACATCATAGTTATCGTTCGGATAAAAATAGTTTATAACACTTCGTATGTAGCTGTAAGTGTTTCGAACAGTCTTGGGTGATATAGGTGCTTTCGTTTTTGTTGAACGTTTTGAGGGGCGCTTCGTATCGTCATCAACAGCTTTCTGTAAGTCCTCTGTGGTGATGTCTTTAAGCTTCTTTTCCATCAGGAAAGCATAGGAGTCATATTGTTCTTTTGAATATCCCTGGACGGTGGTACCTGAGAGCGATGGACCGATGGCTTCTACGTACTTCTTCATTGCATCTTTCAGCAAAATGTTTCCGTTTTTTTGACGTTTCCGGCTGACATTGGTGTCACGATCCTGTTGAAATTCGGCGGCCTGACGCTCAGCATCCGCTTTCCCGCGTCTTGATGGGTCATCGCTGGTAAATGATTCATAAATTCGTTTATCCTTCCATGTAACTGATTTCGTGTCAAATACACGCTCGGTGTGACTGTATACCAGACACCTCCAGGATCCGGAGGGGAGTTTTTTTGCAGTAGCCATTATATCATACTCCTTTCTGTTGCGACGTCGCAACACTTAAAAATGGGTATAAAAAATACGCCCCTTGCCAGGACGCGCTGGAGATGATATAATTCAGGTGTCTTAAGTCTGATTTATATCTTCCGGAGCATCCGGCAAGAGAAAATCTATGTAAAGCCGTTCGGTGTTACCAGCACCGGGCGGTTTTACATTTTATGGAAGTTTAAAGAGTTATAGTAGATCGCTGATCCGGATCGTCAAGCCATCGTAAATTCCAACAGGAATCTCCTGGCTGAACGTGTAAATTGCTGGAGCTGCATCGTCTTCATAATGGTACACGGTGGTTCTTTCCTTGGCAGGATCCACGATCCAGTATTCCCGGACGCCGGCCTGGGAATAGATCGTGTTCTTCAGGCCATAGTCCATTTTGCGGCTGGCCGGAGAGACGATCTCGAAAATCAGGTCTGGAGCTCCGGAGCATCCGCGGTCGGTCAGCTTATTCGGATCGCAGATCACGGAAACGTCGGGTTCCACCCAGTCCTTATCATCGGCGTCGAGGTTGACGGCGAAGGGAGCAGGGTAAACTTCGCAGGATCCGTGGTGATCAGCAATATAGTTCCCGATAATCCTTGAAATAGAGAAAACCAGTTTCTGGTGGATCCGATTCGGCGGAGCCATGTCGTAAAATTTGCCGTTGATCAACTCGGCGCGTTCTTCTTCTGGTAAGTTCCAGTAGTCTTCGGATGTATAATGGTCATTTTTTAATAATGG
>ERZ773259.1337-NODE-1337-length-20888-cov-3.467719_pt1 | contig 20888 bp, 31 predicted proteins | sample MGYA00511961_ERZ773259 | MGnify/ENA primary metagenome ERZ773259 (study PRJEB29015, sample SAMEA2737775) | human gut metagenome | biome: human gut; feature: human-associated habitat; material: faeces | place: China | collected 2012 ...
GGTCGGATTCTCCGGTGGCGTTCATGCCAGCAGGCGAACGTCCAAATAACTTCGTCACCGGCGTCCTTGCGGCTCCGGCCACGTCCATCATGACACGGTCATAGACATCCGGAAGTCCGGTAAAGGTGTACTGGGTATTGTGGATCGCGTCCCCCTTGTTGATCATCCGGGTTCCGAAGTTGCTCTCCATCACGGACTGCGCCGCCAGTGTGTTCCAGAAGCGCCGCTGGATCTCAGAGTTTGCGGATCCGAGCAGCTGATCCAGGCCATCGGTCTCCTGGTAATTGATATTCGCCCGGAATGTGAGTGCCGCAATGTTCCCGGCCACGTTGTCCCGGCGGGTCAGCTCCTCGTAGATTGCTTCGACCTCCGACTCGCCCCAGTACTGTTCGGTCACCTGTTCCATCCATGGAAGCTCCCTGCCGATGAACCGAATCACCCGACTGTGGTGCACTCTCGCCACCATGGTCCCTGTTTCATCATTCCGAACCGTGTAGAACATCGGAAGCCCGAAGTCTGGATCTTCCGGATCCGTGACAAGCTCTCCTTCCGGGTACACTCCGTTCCAACGATCCAGAATATGAAGTCCAAGAAAGCTTCCCGGCATGATTGTGTCAAGGTTCAGCGGCATGCTCATGTCATTATGTCCCTTGATCAGGATCACGCCCACCGCGCCGCCGTAGAGCCGTCCCCAGTACATTCCAAGGAGCAGCTTCTTCCGGATCTGTGTCCGGCGCTCTAACTGTGTCATCTGCTTCAGGTATTCCGGTGCCACACTGGTCCTCAAGTCGTACCATTTTCTCATCATGTCGTTCGGGATCGTTGAGATAATGTTCTGAATAATCCAGTTCTCCCGGTACAGGCTTGTCAGAAGCTGATAGTTCTGCGTCATCCGGGTCATCGGGTACTCTGTTGCCTGGAGAAGATCCAGCGTTCCGAATCCGATCCTTGCCGCAGGATTAGAAAAGGCGTCCATCGTCATGACGGGCGCCCTCGAATCCATATTTTGTTTTGTAGCCGCCCTTATCTGGCGTGACGTCCTTTTCTTTGACATTTAACTTCCTCCTATGCCCCAATCCGCCACTTTGGAAGGACCGTATAGCAATAATATCTTAACGCATCCGGGCCGTGATCCTTCTGCTTCACGGGCTTTTCCTCGCCCCGCTCAGCTGCCTTGTCATCCCATACGTAGGATTTCATCTCTCCGATCAGCCCCTTGCAGTTCTCCTTGTTGATCCGGATCGCACGCCGGCCAATGAGGGAACCGACCACGCGGATCCCATCCGACACCTCATTATTCGCCGGCTTCACATAGATCCCACGGCTGCGGAGCTCCGCGATATAGGATGCTGCAGACGGATCCACCACCGTCATGCACTGATCTTCCGGGGCTGTTCCCATAAATTCTTCCATGTCGTCCGCATATTCGGCATCCGTTTTCTGCGGATTCGCGCTGCGTCTCGCTTCCTCCGACCGGCTGTCCCATCGATATTCCCGGTCGACCCACAATGTCTCCCCGTCGTCCCAGATTTCCAGGTACACGCACGGGTTCGTCGTTCCATAGTCTACCGCGATGGTCTTCGCGGCTGTATTTCTCAATGCCACCGGCCTCTCTTCATTCGTATACAGGTTGGCATCAGTCATCATCGTGTAGATCAGACCTTCCGCCACAGCCCACATACCCTTAATATACCGCAGATAGAAGACCCCGGCATACATTTCCCGGTACTTTTCCTTTACGGTCTCGGAAAGGCTCAGGTTGTCATCCATCGTGAACTGGAGATACAGGAGCCGCTTCTTTCTCCGCTTGTCGATCCATTCCAGTTTAAACCAGTGCATCGGGCCGGCCGGGTTGCAGTTAAACCACCAGGTCGCGCCTTCCACGGAGCATCGACCGGTTGCCTGGTTCACGAAGCTCTCCGGCATCAGGGCAACCTCATCAAAAAAGGCACCCGCTGCCGTGATACCCTGTACCAGGTCCTGGGAACCTTCGTCCTTGCCGCCGAAGATAAAAAAATAGTTCGTTTTACCGTACCGCGAAACCTCCAGCATGTTCGGAAGGTCTCCGGAAATGTGATAGATCCAGTGATATCCGCGGCTTGTCAGCATCAACTTTAAGTTCTGCAAAACATTTCGTTTGAAGGAGCTGATCGTCTTTCCAGCCATGATGAAGTTCTGCCCGTCATACTTCGACATCGCCCACATCACATATGAAAGACTCATGCTCACGGTCTTTCCGGAACGGATCGCACCGTCTGCGATAATGCCGCGCGCTTCTTTTACCGGGCTGTTCTCCGCCCACCAGGTAAAGATCTGACGCTGCTTCTTCGAAAACCTCTGAAATTTAAAGATCGGTCGTCTCTTCTTCATCATCCTCTTTACCTCCAAGCGCACCCGGGTTCCAGTCATCCGCTGCTGATGCGTTTAACGCATCCAGGAAACCATCGTCCTCCGTCTCTTCCTCTGCATCGGCGCCCATCTTTGCCCTGGTCGCTGCCATTCGAAGCCGCTGTTCTTCCAGATCCGTATCCGACTTGGAGGTCTGTCCCAGAACATCCTTGATCGCCACATACGCTTTCACGTTCCCCGCCAAGGCCTCTTTGATCATCGCCATGTTGACCGCCGATTCCAGGGTGGAGTCCAGCCCCATTGCCTTCAGGATAGGCATCCATTCCGTGCTATCTATTTCTGTCGTGAGAAGGGCGTTGAGTGTCCTCCGGAAGTCTGCTTTTCTGCGCCTGGCTTCCCCGGATGCCTTTCCACCCGCTCTCCCGCGTTCTCTTGCTTCGCTCTTGGTTCGTACAGGTTTTAAGTTTTCATTGTTGGCCACTCACCTCACCTTCCAATCTGTCTGATTTTGGGTAAAAGAAAAGAGCCACACGGCGGTGGCTCTCCTGATTTCCTTCTTCATACTTAATCCAAAGTTTTTACTAAAATTCCATTTTCAAATTCATGTATCTTTCCTCCAATTGCTAATCTACCGTCCATAAGAGCCTTTCCATCTGCTCCAAAATATCTTTTTTCTCCCTCAGTTTCTATAAATGTATTACTTACTCTAATTCCATTTTCATCTACATAATATAGATCACCATGTTCAAAAATACATTTGCTTTTCTCAATGTATCCATCAAATCCTAAATGATACCAATTATTTCCGCTTTTTTTCCATTCATTCCTTGCCATTTTTCCATCTGCATTAAAATAGCACCACTTTCCATCTTCCATTCTCCACGCAGTCTTACCATTTCTTATAGCATCCGCAGTTTTCTCAATTACACGCTGCGATTTATTAGCCTGATCAACATTGTAAAAACTTAACCACAGTGATATTATTCCTACAATCAGCGCAACCAAACCTAATACAATGCTAACCCAACTATTTATATCTGCCAAAGTAACATTGTCTCTTTTTACCAGACTTACTATAAAAATTCCAATAATACTGGTCGCCAATACATAAATTATGAATTCTCCCCAAAAGGCCCTAAAATTCTCAATTGTATTTTCTATCTTGTCCGTTCCTTCTAATTTTTTTCTATGTTTTGAAAGTCTAGAAATCACAATTCCTTCAGCAACTATTATGATAAGCATAACCATTAGTACTGCTATTATATGTTCTGGCACCGAAAACCAATACGTCATATCATCGCCCCTTCTTCTCGTTTTTTCTTATTATACACAAAAATATGTTCAATTTGCAAGCAAGAGGTCGAAAAAGAAAAGCACCCATCTCTCGACAGGTGCTTTTCGTGGGGGATATTATGAATTTAAGCAACGCACCAGGACTCGAGCCAACGGCTCATGTCCCATCCTCTCCGGGTAGATGCCCTGCATACCTGGAATATCTGGGTGGAGAATCCAGAAACCAGGTATTTCAGATGTACTGGATCGCTCCAGCATATAATTTATCCGCTATCTGATATCACAGATTCAGGCATATCGCCTAAAAGGCAACCGCCAACATTGCGGAGACTGGATTTGAACCAGTGACCTCCGGGGTATGAACCCGACGAGCTTCCAGACTGCTCTACTCCGCGAACCAGGACGGAAGGACTTGCACCCCCGACACGCTGATTAAGTATCAGCTGCTCTGCTTACTGAGCTACGCCCTGATAATTGGCGACCGCTCTGCCTAACGGCCGCCCACGTATACCTTCACTTGAGGAGGATGTAGGAAGCCGCCGGCCGTATGCCTTTGGCTTCAGGTTACACTATAACATTTTGAAAACGAACAATGCGAACAAAACGAACAAACTTTACTTTTCGCCCATAAATCTTAAATATTCCATCCTCACGCTGTCCGCTGTTGCTCGTCTCCCCATCTTAATCGCCACTTCTCCCCATGGCATCTCCTCAAAGATGCGATACCGGATGATCCGCTGCATCCTCTGCGGGATCGTAAGCATCCAGGCATCCACCTCACGCTTGATCCGCTCCGCGTTCTGGATTCTGGTCTTCAAGATCTCCTCGCGCCGATTCAACTCATCCGGATCCTTCACGACCGGATAAGCCAGTCCCTCGATGTGATAGCTTTTCTTCGTATACGGAAACTCATGAGCAGAACCGGTCACCCGGTCCTGCTCGATTCGTTTTCTGTTCTTTTTAAGCTTCCGAATGTCTTCCTTCGCTTCCTTCACCAGCTCACAGGCATCTATGTACTGCTTCAGAATCTCCTTGTTCATTGGAATCACCTCCTCGATATCTCGGATCCGGGCAAAGGCTTGTCCCCGCATACGGCGGATGTGCCGCGCTCCAGCTCCGCCGGCTCCGGTCCTCGCTCATGATCGCGTACTCGGTTTCTTTCCGCTTCTTCATCATGGCACCGGCTATTTTCTCATCCCATTCCTTTTTACTCATCACTTCACCTCGTACTTTATGCCATACAGCTTATAGGTCTCATCTGGGTTTATCTGATTCATCGTTATCGCAATCCAATTCATCAAGACGTCCCGATAAAACCAAACATGCCGCTTCTATCACAATTCGCATAATCTCCATGTCCAGGCTATCCCATGAAATATCCTTTTTCGTTTGTTTCCTCTGGCCAGCCGTCTTTTGAGTAGTCATTTGAATCAATCGATATACGGCATCTTTTAGTTCCGGTATATTCTCTTTCTGACCTCCATCCATCAAGAATGTCCACATTGTATCTTTTGATTGCATTCGCTGGGTTTTTCATTCTGTTATCTTTTTCCATAGTCGTTTACTCCCTGTATATCTCCGGAAGCGGCTTCCAGGCCATCACAAAGATTCCTACCGACACATAACTCGTATCCTCAACCCCAGGATAAAACGCCCCGTCACCGTTTTCGTCAATCCTGTATGAAGCGATATCTACCCTGGTGACATTTTCAAACGCCACCAGGACATAGGATTCTGGTTCCGGCAACCGTTCCGTCACCGGAATCCACTGCTGCCTCTCCTGCCCTTTCATCTTCTCGATCTCATCCGAGAGCTTCGCAACCCGCTCCAGCATCGCACGAGCCTGTTCCTGCGTCTCCTCGTTCAGTTCCAGAACTTTGTCCGGCATCAGTCCTGTCTCTTCATAATCCTTGAGCTTCCAGAGCGCCCCATAGAGCTTTTCCCATACCTGATCAGTAATCACTGCACCCGGCTTGATCTGGCTCCATTCCACGCCTTTCAGCTTCCAGGATCCGTTATCATTCTTCTCGATTAGTCCCATCTGATTTTCCTCCCCTCATCTGCTCGTCCAGTCCATTCATGGCACACACGCCGTTACACTCGGATGTTCTCACATTCTTCCAACTGCACTCCTCGCATTTGAATGTTTTCTGATCATCCCCGGCTTCAACGGCTCTCCGGATGGATTCTCTGCATTTCCAATAATCTCTCTCCATCTCATCCGATACGGAGATCCTGATCTCCACATGCGGGAACGGGAATAATTTAATCTTCTTCATGACTGGCTATTCTCCTCCTTTTTTTCGTACAGCGCACAACTGGACACATGATGATGGATCCAGCCTGAACCACATGCTTTTCGCTCTTTACACGGGTCAAGATAGACAAGATTTCCGCTCATGCTGCAGATTCCATACCTTACGCCATGTTTCAGCCCTTCCTTCGCCTTGCATCTTGGGCACTCCGTGCAATCTAAAAATTCTCTATTCCCGATAAACACTGCTCACTTCTCCAGATAATTTCTCCCAAACTCCTGCATCCACAACTCATGCCCATACTTTTCCTCAAATGCCTGCTGCGCGATTCTTTTAAGGTGCTCATCCACCTTGCTATTGCAATGCGGAGCTTCCGGTCCGTGCTCATGATGCCTTGCTTCGCAGACATATCCCCACAGACCATAATGTTCCGCTTTCTTCCGGTACGCCCCGAACCTCCCGTATACAAAATGATGCTTATGGAGACCTGTGTGACACAGTTCCCCATAATATCCATTCCTCTCCGCTTCCTCGCGGCACAGGAAGCACTCCCGGTCAGCCGGACCTGTCCGCGCCTGTATGATGCTCTTTGCCATTGTCCTCTGCCTCCTGTGTCTGTATCGCTCCATGACAGACCATCTCTGCGTAGCTGCGCCAGCCTTTTCTTGCTGCTCTTGCCATGCCGCGGAGCACCAGTTTCCGGTAGGTGTCCCATGCGTCCCTTGTGTACTCCGTCCATAGCTCTGTGCCGCTTGACATCATGATCCGCCATGTGCCGTTATATACGCTTTTGCTTTTTTCGTATTTGCTTATGCAGCTTTTATTGATTCCGATCAGATCATGCACGTCCTGCGCGTACAGATTGTCATATTCTATGACGCCTGTCCGGATGTTCTTCAGCATATAGAGGTTCTTCATATCGCTACCTTATCCGCAATTTCTGCCCATCGGAAAGCCTCTGTGAGTCCTCCCGGATACTCCAGCACGATCAGATGCTTATGCTTTGCAATCACGGTTCCCCGCCGGTGTGCAATCCCTGGTTTTGTACTGTCCGGATTTATGTTTACATATCCCTTCATCGTGGTTACGGATATGCGATCTCCCAGCTTGATTTTGTTTTTTATCCTATCGATTTCTGCCGGGTAAATGCCTCCCCGCGGATCGACGCTTGGATGTACTGTATTCATGCTTGGCGCTCTATTACTCAATGACAATACCCTCCTCTGTGATCGTGATTTTCTGGATGAGTTCCGGATGCTGGCGTAAGTAAGTCAGTATCGGTGTGCAGATGTTCTCCACATGCCGTCTCCACTCCGCCCGGATCCGCGCTTCCTCGCTCTCCTGAACCTCGCTGCCATCGTGGCATTTGATATAATTTTCCGGGAGATATTGTGGGAACTGTTCGATTTCCATCTGTCCTTCCAGCTGGGGTTCCGCTGTCTGAGCTGACTCCTGCTGCCTGTTTCCCTCTTCAGCTTTCTCATCCCCCACAAATCCGGCGGGCGCTGTGCTATGGATGGCTACAGGCGTTGCAGGAGTTTCTGGGGTGGTCTGCTCTGACGGTACCTCCTCCTGGGGCACTTTCCGCGAGCGGCTTGGCAACTTTTCTGCTTCCCTGGCCTTCGTTACTTTGGATACTTTCCGTTCTTTCTTCTTCTCCTGCTTTTCTGTCGGTTGCACCGGTGCAACTTCCGTTTTTTTCTCTGGTTCCGGGTCCGTATGGCTGGTGCAGTAATCTTCGACCGCCCGGATCACTGCCTCCCATGTGTACATCTTCTTGCTGTCACTCCGGACATTGATCAGTGCGATTTCCGTATCCAGGCCCTTGACTGACAGCATCAGCCTCCCCACTCCTTTAATCCGGACGGAGTGCATTGCTTCCCCCGCCGGTGCCAGGATCTCCTGGATTAGAGCATCTTTCCTTGCTGACTTGAGCGCCTGACGGATCTTAATCCGCATATAGAGATCGCCGTCAAGGATCTGATCCACTACCTGATGCAGGATGTCCTGCTGCCCGTCTGGCTCCTTTATAGTCTCTGTCTGCTCCATGAGGACTTCCAGATCGGAGATTTTGCTCTCAGCATCCAACTCCTCTTTTACTGCCTGAATGTCACTTTTGGCGAATGTAGGCGTCAGTTCTTCGATGATCGTATCCGGAAGCGTCAGCATGATCGCCAATTTCGCAGAGCCGAACCCTTGATACTTTTCGCTTAATCTTGTCGGGTCCTCCGGATCGGAAAATTTCGTGTGGATATTGATAAACCTCGATACCTGAGACTTGTCCATCGAGTATTCTTTTTCGGCAAATTCAAGATAGGATGAATATCCGGATTCCTGAAGAACATCCGTATCCCTCGCCATCTTGAAGAGATATCCGATCCTCACAAAGCTCTCTGCTGTTTTTCCCATTTCGGAATCCATCGCAACCTTCAGTTCCCGGTATGTAACCTTCTTGACCTCTCCGGTCTCCTGTGTAACTAACTCCATCTACACCGCCTCCATAAAATCTTCTGCGAGTCCCTTTAACACCCGCTCATTATTTGCCTTTCTCAGTTCTTCCAGGTTCTTTTCCCTCTTCACCTTGCTCTCTTCTGCCAGCTTCCAGTCCTTACTGTGCAGACGTTTCTTCAGGACCTTCTGCCACTCTCTGAGAAATCCCCGGATCTCTTCGATATTGGGTTCCTCGTCATACATCCCCCGGTGCTGGCGGATCGTGCCACCCGGTTCCACCTCGATTGTGTAGTACGGCAGTTCCGGCTCGGTCTGCTTCCGGAGGAAACAAATATAGGTCTCTTGGTCCCGGATCCGCTCAAAGTATCGGTCTGTGCTGCCTACGCAGTGATGCAGGGCATTTCCTTCCGACATGATGTCTACCAGATTCCGCGGTACGATGATCCTGTACTCCTCATTTTCGTACTCGTACCTTGGTGCGATGTCCTTTAGGATCTCCTCTGCGCCCGGATACTTCTCTCTGAGTTCCTTTGCCCGGCGCTCCTTCGCTTCCGCATTGCGTTTCATTTCTTCGATCATGTCCAGCTTCCGGATCTCTTCCACAGCCTCATCGTGCCGACGCTTGAGCTCTCTTGGACGGTATACCATCTCATCATTGGTACGCTTCCCAAGCCTTCTGCACATCGCCAGATAGTCTTTCCACTGCGTGATTACTTCCGATGCTGATTTTCCCGGATAGCTTGTATCCTGCTGCCTCTTTACGTAGTTCATGACCTGTTCGGGGGTCATGTTCCCAAGGGCAAATTCTGCATTTTTTTCATACAGGCCTGCCTGTCCAGCAAATTTCAGAAATGCGTCGGAGATCCTCTCGTCTGTTTCGTCCCCATACGCAAGCCAGCTCCTCTCAAGCTCTCCTCCGTTCCGGTCCCGCAGGCGGTTGATCTTCTGTCGGTCTCCGATCCGCATGATCTCCTCGATCGTCTTGCCCCTGAGATCCAGAATGCCTTGGTAGGTACCGTCTGACCACATGTGGCAGCTGAGCTCTTCCTGCATGAGCCGGTAAAATCTGCCCTTGAACAGGTATTCTATAAGCCCGATCATGTCCGGGCAATTGTGCAAGATCATGATTTTATTGTATCTTGCTTCGATTCCCGCCGATGCCATCTGCGAAAGCAGCCGTCCCAGATTGGTATAGTCTGTGCCCTTCAAGGCTTCTTCGATTCCCGCCGGGTACAGATAGCAATCCCCTGTCGTGCGGTTGGCAGGATTGTGCTCGTCATACCCATCGTAATCATCGTATTTCCCGCACTGCTTATAATAGATCTTTAGACGTTGTCCCCCAAACAGACTGATCTTTGATACAAATATCCGGATCGCCTCAGATACGATAATTTGGTACCTTCCCATAAAAATCGACTGAATGTCAAAATACCTTAGTACAGTCTGCCCAGCCGTGGTCTCCTGGATCAGCATCACCCGGCTCCACTTTTCCGTCTTTTTCCCTCTTTTTTTGATCTGCAAGTCTTTCCCGCATGCGCAGGTGATCACGTCATTGTGGCGGATCCCCTTGATTATATCCGGTGCGATCTTTTTCCCGCAGGACGGACATGTGTACTCATCATCGTTTTTGTACGTCGGATAAGGCTTTTTCCATACTGCATCTGCTGCCCACACCTCAAAGTCTTCCGGGACTTCGGGGACACTGTCCATCAGGTCTTTTATGCGCTGCTCTCTTCTCCGCTCCTTTTCCCATCTTTTGTTGGACAGATAATTTCTTTCCACTTCATCGATCAGGTATATGGTACTTTGCGTCGCATATCTCATCTTGGACCGCAACACTTCTTGTATGATCTCCTCGTCCCGGTCCTCCAGATTGATCTTGATGCTGCCATACCAGTAGTCCCTGTCAAATGCCCGCATGAGCTTCTCCTCAGTGTATATATCACCCCGCAGGATTCCATATTCTCCGGTTTCGACATTCATGAGGTATCGTCCCACATGTACGCAGTCCTTGTAGCAGTCGAGGATCAGGAGATCCGTGGTCCTTCCCGCGATGATCCGGTTTCCTCTATGCGTGCATTCCGGGATCGGCAGGCTCTTTCCCTGTTTAATCTTCATCTCCCGATACCTCCACAAGCCGTCCATCCGGTGTAATGCTGTACCAGACTCCTTCTTTCCCGTATCTGCCATCGATCTCACAGCAGCCTACCGCCCGCAACCAGCCTTTTTCCAGCTCCATGATAAATCCCAGCACATCACCCTTTTTCCCACGTGCCATAGGCATAGTTCCTCTGGCGATCACGATCCCGGCACCGTTCCCCTCTGCTTTCTCTTTCTGTGCCTTTATGCGATACAGATCCATTTCCCACTCGCGATCCGGATGACGTGCCATGTAGATGATCGCGTGCTCCACTATATTCCGCCGTGTGAGCTCCTGTGTAAGTGTCAGCTGCTCGCACGCGATCCTCGTGTTCTCTCCGTCCTCATCGATGGGGCCTTCTGCTTCTGCCTTAAAGATCCGATCATCAAGGCTGTAATACCGGAAACAGTCCAGGACATACTCACATGCATGGAGTCCGCGGCGCCCACACTTCGTACTGTCTGCGTGGGCAGGGACATTCAGCTTATACTGGAAGGTTCCATCTCCCATCGTGCAGGTCATATCAGCCTTTGTCGCTTTATACACCAGCATTCTCTCCACCTCCCAGATAATACTCTTTAATCAGCTGCTTTGCCGTACCCATACCGGGGATCCCAAGCTTACAGCCATTCTGCGCCCACGAGGGAAGTCCTGCTGCCTTGATGATATCCTTGTCCACGTTCTCGGCATGATCTAATGACCACTTCACGAGCTTCCCGATGCACTCTTTCAGGCTCTTTCCCTTCCTGCGCACTGCCAGACGCATCTCCTGATCCTCGAAACACTGGATCTGGATATAGTCCAGCCAGTCCGCCATGATCTCTTTGGGCTGCAGTTCCGCCGTTTCGATCTTCAGTTTCCCTTGAGCTGCCATGAGCGCAGTCACAAGCTCCGCCGCATCACCATCGATGTAGTCTTCTGCATCCTCGCGATCAATCCCGTTCTCCTCCGCGATCGCATAGATGGCTTCCGTGTCGCCTTCCGCTAACTGCGCGGCCGCCGCGCGGTTGATCTCCTCATAACTGTCAAATTCCCCGTATTTTTCAAACATTTTCGACTCTCCTTTTTCTCAATATTCATCCGGACAACTCCTGCTGCCCGGTTTACTCTACACATAAGCTGTCCTTCCTGCTGCTGAAGCTCTTCAACACGCACGATGGTATGTCCTCCCATCTGCTTCAGTAGCGCATAGATATATCTGGTCGCTTCTTCCCTTGCCGACCGTTCTCTCTCCGTCTCCTGAAGCGCCTTTTCAAGCGCTTCTTCCAGATTCCGGATCTTTCTTTCATAGTAACCTTTCAATTCTTCACCTTCCTCAGCCATATTTTTCCTCTGCCGCCCACACAGTCTCCTGACGGATCTCCGCATAGCACATGAGCAATGTTTGAACATTTTCGTGTCCGAGTTTTTTCGCAAGCAGCTCCGCAGGCATTCCCCTGTTGATTAGATCTGTTCCGCGGGTGCGCCGATATACATGCGGCGTCAGTTTCACCCTCGCCAGACGCTCATCACGCGCCTTTATCTTCTTCAACAATGCCCGGATCCCGGCCTTCGTGAGACGCTGATGTGGCTTGACCGAGCTGACAAATAATGCCTCGTTATGATCTGTCCGCTGGGCGAGATATTCCGCCAGGTGTACCCCGCACTCTGCCGAAAACGTGATTTCCCGTTCCTTCCGCCCTTTTCCGAGGCATTTCGCTCTCCGGCGGCGGAGATCGATATCCTGACGGTTTAAGCTGACCAGCTCTGATACACGAACTCCGGAGCTATACAGGAAATCCACCAGAGCAATCTCCCTCTCTGTATGGCACTTGCTACGCACCATCTCCCGTTCCTCTGCGGACATGATCGACTGCATAACATGGGCGGTCTTGGTGTCCTTGATCCGCTTGATCGGATTCTCCGGGATCAGGTCATACTCATAGCAATAATTGAAAAAGCCGCGCAGTGCCCGGAGACGCAGGTTATATGTTGCGTCTGACCACTTTCTTGTGCAGCGGACATTCATTTTTCCCATTTTTCCTCTTGCGAGGTGCATCTTGATATCACGCTCCGTGATATCCTCCAGAGCTTTCGGCACATCCGCAAGGAAGCTCCTCAAATTATAGGCATAGGTTCTGATCGTTGATTCTGTGCAGCCCTGCAGCCCCAACTCGATCATCCAGCTCTCCACAGCCTCTGCCAGCTTGTCCCCTGCCTCTGCTACCTCCGTACGCTCTTCTTCCAGCGTATAGCCGGAGAGATTCATATACAGCACGGACTGTATATCCACAGCCTTTTCATATCCTGTAAGATCTATAAGATCGCTTGTTGCTTTACTGATAATCGCATGAATGTCTGTCATCTGCGGCTCCTTTCCCCACCGGCACGCGGCCGGTGGCTGGTGCTATGTGAACGGGTGCCTTTTGTGACATGCCCCGAAGGGGTCTTCTTTGTTTCCCAGTCTGCATCTGTGGGATTCAGTTTTACCTCCACGTATCTCTGGTACGGATATCCCAACATATCAAATCCGTTATACAGGCTGTCCGGAAGGATGTAGTATCCCGGAGACGGTCTCGGTTCCTTCTTCCAAGTCTTATTAGGCTTGTCTTTTGTTGTTTTCTTCGGTTGGATCAGATTTCTGGAACAGGAATATCTCTGTCCCACAGCGCTGTCCTTCCGTCTGAAGCTTCTCTCTGTCTCTTTGATCAGATAGTCCGCCAGCTGGCTATACTCTCCCGTATCGTACAACTGGACATATTTTGGATTTCCACGGATCGCATCCGGTCCATTCTGCGTCCATAACTTCCGTACCATGTCCGCTGTTGTCTCGGATCCGGTGTTAATGTTATTCACGATCATGTGATGATGGATATGTTTTGCCACATACTCGGTTGCGACTATGTACTTCAGTTCGTATCCAAACTTCCGGAAGCGGTTTCGCAAACGTTCAAGGAAATTCGTCAGTTCTTTCTTCGCTGCTTCCGGAGATGGACTCGCCTTCCCCCGATAGGTCAGTGTTATATGCCAGTCACCCGGTCGAAAGTTCGCATTGATCAAACGTTCCAGCTTTCTCCTCGCCTGTCTTCGGTTCGCCTCCTGCATCTCTTCACTGGTCTTTTTCCCCAGCAGGTTATGCTCTACTCCCTTTCTCATGCCTCTGGGATAACAGTTAATAATCTCCCTCGTGGCTCCCGCTTTATAAATGATCCTTCTGTACATTCCACACCTCTAAAGTTAATCCCTTAATCGAGTCCGAAAAGACTCGTCAAACCCTTGCTTTTTCGGTGCTTTTGTGCTACTCTGTATGTAGAGATTTTTGCGTAGCACACGCACCTTGGAGCTGTCCCCACAGCTCCTATTTTTTTTTCTCTTTTCCACCCATCAGCGCCTCGCCGATCGGTCCGCCGACTGCAAACATAATAAATGTTGTTGCGACACAGCTGACGCCTATACGATTGCTCACAGCCAGCAGAGTGACAAGAATTCCAAGCGCTGTCATCATCAAAATAGCCAGTGCCCACACAATCTGTATCGCTGCTTTCCACACCGCCAGAGCCTTCCGAATCCGGCGGCGATTTCTTCTCTCCCTCGCCCGTTCAAACCGATCTTTCCGCTGATCGATCACGAAGCAATAGCATTTCCCCATGTCTTTCTCCACCTCTCATAGTAGTTTTCCTGTTCTTTTGCTTTGATCCGGATCTTCTGCGTGCAGGTATCGCAGATTCTCTCGTCTCCCGGATCCACATAGATCGTGTCTCCGCACTTATCGCACTTGTATCTCACCCTGCTGCCTCCTTTCTTGTTACTTTGCAGTATCCTGCTGCCTTCATTGCATTCTCCTGTATCAGACAGGCTATGTCCTTTTTCCGCTCTTCAGAAAGCTCTTCGAACAGATATTCCTGTCCATTGATCTTGATATGATTCACTATTTTCAGCATCACACCACCCCTCTTTAGGTTATGCCGCGATTTCTATCTGGTTCCTGATGGATATCCCTATCTTCCTTCCATCCCCGGCAGTTTCTCCTGCAGATCCAGCCCGATCAGGATCCCCTGTATCAGTATCTTCTTCTCCTGTGGGGATGCCATCAGAGTACGGATAAAGTTCTTATCCTCGTTCTGTACCATCGTGATGTTCTTCTCTGTATTGTTTGTCATAATTCCACTCTCCTTCCTTAATCACACCAGTCCTAACCAGTGCGCTATCGCCATCCCTATAGCAGCGCCGACCAGCCACTCAGCAACAAATTCTTGTATTCTCCACAACTTTCTCTCCTCCCTCCATCAATCATCCGATTGCTTTTCTGCTCCTCCAGTCCTATACTTTTTATACAGACACTGCAGCATTGACCATTTACAGAAAGGAGGATTCTCATGCAACTTAATCCTGACTGCATCCGAGATATCCTTTTAGATATTGAAGAAGCAACCACTGTCAACGACTCCTGGCGATTTGATAGTCTCGCACCTTCTAAACGGTTATCGATGTACGACCATTTTGAGGTTGCTTATCAAGCTCGCTATTGCTATGACGCTGGATTGATATGCGATTTTCACATTTTCGGGAACTGTAACGCTCTTACAGCCTTGGATCTCACGCCTAAAGGTCACGACTTTCTCGCGAATATTCGTGAAAATAAAATTTGGAGCGGTGTGAAAACGGTCGCTGAAACGGTCGGTTCCAAGTCCCTCGATGCGTTAATTCAGATATCATCCAACGTCATAACAGAACTCATCAAAGCTCAGTTTCATCTCCCTTAAGACCAAACGACTTCAATGCTGCTTTCGTCTGGTACTTCCGGATCATCTCTGCCGTAGGAAGCTCCTGACCACATTCTCCATAATACAGAAGCACCGCCATGAAGCTTATGCGCCATACAATCCACTTCGACACTGCGATCAGCAATGCCAGTATCAACAATCCTGTTAACATGTCTCTCTCCTCCTTCCTGTCCATATTCTCATGATTGCTTTTCTCTCTCCCTTGTCCTATACTCTCTTTACAGGCTCCGGCCAGAGCCGAGTACAACAAGAAATGGAGGGATTTTTATGAATCTCACTAAGGATGCCGACAAGATGATTTGCCAAATCTATAAGACTTTTTTACAGTTACGCAAAGACGGTATTCCTAAATCTCAAGCGCGCCGCTATCAGGAAAACTACTTTTCAGCTAATCAGGCTTTTTCTTCTTGGGCTAAGTCTGATTGTAATGAGACTATGTTAGAACTGGCTCGCTCCGGTCTTATCAAAATTTACATCGGTGGAAATTTTGACTTGACCGATAATGGGATTGTTTATATGGAAAATCGTTTTGTGAACGGTCTTAAAGATGTAACCGATTTCATCACCAAATTTATTCCGTAGATTCATTCGGTCGCTGTTCGGTATACGTTGCTGTTTCTGTTACCTGCAGCGACCATTCTCCTTTTTCAAAATCCAGATGCAGTTCTGATACATCTCTCATAGGTCTTCCGTTAAGAAGGAAAATCTTCTTGGATAAGTCAATATGGATGCTCTCCATGGTTTTCATGTCTCTCGCCTCCTTCCCGTCCATATTCTCCCAACGTGAATATGGGAGAAATTTAGTATTCCAACCTCTTTGTATTGGTTTGTAAACCAAGTATAACAGTATTGTTTTGGTGTGTCAACCATTTGAAAATATTTTCCAGAAATATTTTGGTTGACTAACCAATCGTAGAATGCTATGATGTGTTTATACAAGAAAGTGAGGTGAATATGATGAATGAACGAATCCGCGACTTACGCGAAGAGATTGGTCTTTCACGAGCTGCTTTTGGGCAAAGACTTGGCGTGAGTGGGGATGTTATAAATAACCTCGAACGAGGCCGTGTAGAAATTAAGGAACCTATGATAAAGCTAATCTGTTCTGAATTTTCTGTAAATGAAGAGTGGTTACGAACCGGAATTGGTGACAAAAAACTTCATACTGCATCAAATACAATGGATCAGCTAAAGAAAGAGTTTAATCTGGATGACTTCAGCTATAATCTGGTCTACCAGTACCTGAAGTTAGATCCCGAACAGCGACGATCTGTCCGTGATTTCTTTTACAGTGTGGTCGATGCCGACGATATGGGCAATATGGATGATCTGTTTGCTGATATCCCAGACACCCCGGAGGAACTGGAAAAACAGTACCCACCGGTGCATCCTGGGAAAGTCGGCTGACACCCGCCTTTGCATCATTTGAGAATGATCAAAACCAGCTTTCCGTGAAAGTTAAGGTTTATGTACAATGTACCGCTCATACGATAGTAAATGGCATAGATCCTCCTGTTTCGATGAAAAATGTACTTTCGTATCATGGACAAGAAACAAGACGCGGGTGCCATAATATTATAGCGGTTCTTCAGTATGTGAGTGCTGGTATTTAATGGTACCGGATCCGGCACAGAATAGGAGATGTTCATGAAAAAATTGATGTGTTTTTCTTGTAAAGGATCTCTGGTCGAGGTTGCGATCGTCGATTACACCACTGCTGCCTGATCGGTTGCACCGGTGCAACTCTTCAGAAGGAAGGTGGACGACTTAAATAGCAAAACCGTCCGGTGCTGGAACACCGAACGGCTTCACACAGATTTTCTCTTGCCGGATGCTCCGGAAAGATATAAATCAGACTTAGAACACCTGAATTATATCATTTTCCAGAACACCCTGCAAGGGGTGTATTTTTTATACCCAAAATCCATATGGTTTACAGGAGATGATATAGTATGGCACAAAATTTAAGGATCGGCGCTGCCTATATCCGCGTCAGCACCGATGATCAGGCAGAGCTGTCCCCCGATGCACAGCTCCGTGTGATCCTGGATGAGGCAAAGAAAGACGGATTTATTATTCCGCCGGAGTATATTTTTGAAGAAAAGAAGGGGATCTCCGGACGGAAAGCCGGAAACCGACCGCAATTCCAGAAGATGATCGCCGTCGCAAAATCCCAGAATCCTGCACCTTTTGAGCGATTATACTTGTGGAAATTTTCGCGTTTCGCCCGGAACCAGGAAGAAAGTACTTTTTATAAGGGAATTCTTCGAAAGAAATGCGGAGTAGAAATCAAGAGTATTTCCGAGCCGATCGCAGACGGTATGTTCGGCCGGTTGATCGAGACGATTATTGAATGGTTCGACGAGTACTATTCATACAACTTATCCGGCGAAGTGCTCCGTGGCATGACCGAAAAGGCGCTCCGGAATGGATACCAGATGGTCCCATCTCTCGGTTACAAAGCTGTAGGTGATGGAAAGCCCTTTGTGATCGATGAGGATAGATACCCGATCGTCGAGTATATCTTTCAAGCCTATGATAGCGGGATGGACATGACTGGGATCGCCCGGAAATGTAATGAGCGCGGCTGGACTGGCAGGCGTGGGACTTCCTTTGACCGTCGGGCAATTTCACGAATCCTGCATAATAAGTTTTATATTGGGACAGTTACATGGAACGGATACTCATTTCAGGGGACCCACGAAACGCGACCGTCAGTTACAGACCATTTCTCCGCAGTGCAGGAACGCATGGAACGGGAATACCATCCACAAAACCGAAGAGAGACCTCATCCTGCAAGCACTGGCTTTCCGGTCTGCTTCACTGTTCGATCTGCGGTGCAAGTCTTTCTTTGAACAGGGCTGGAAAACGAAAAAGCAGAGGTGACACCTTCGTGTGTTGGAAGTACACCAAGGGGATGCACAATGGACCTGCATCGATCTCCTCCCGCAAGGCGGAGTCCGCTGTACTTGCGTCCCTACACTCAGTTATCGAAGCCGGAACTGTCGAGTTCGAACATATCAGAAAGCAGCCTTCTGATGGTACCGATGAGATTTCTATTCTTGACGCGGCGCTGGCCCGCGTTGCCGTAAAGGAGAGCAGGATCCGGGAGGCTTATGAATCTGGGATTGACACCCTTGAAGAATACAGGGATAATAAGCTTAGAATTGCAAATGAGCGGCAGGAGCTTCTTGCCGAGATTGAACGGTTAAAAGGGCTGGCTGCTTCCACTCCGGATGATGTTCCGTCCGAGGAAGAGGTTCTGAACCGGATCAAAGATGTATATAGCCTCTTATCCGATCCAGATGTCAGCTACGATGTGAAGGGTGCTGCGGTCCGCAGCATCATTTCGGATATCGTTGTTGATCAGACGAAGAAGGAGATTCATTTCCACTATTACGCATAAGCGCCGCAAACCCTTATTTTATCTGGGTTTGCGGCATTATTATAGGTTTCTGCCATACGGCCCACCATACGGGCTCATGATAAACTGTGCCATCTTCGCATTCGGCTCCTTAATATTCACCGGAAACTGCAGTCTTTTTTCATAGACCCACATCTTAACATCCTCCTTCCCACGGCCATTTTTCAGTTACCCAGTTCCAGGATGAGGATGTCACATCGGCATATCTCAGTGGTCCAAACTGGCTTTCATAGGCGGCAATGGCCTGATTTCGCATGTCGCGGACAGCCTGGTAATAGCGGAGTGCATCCTGATTTTCCGGATGAGTGTCCAGGAACAGGACCACATCATCCATCGCAAATCCTGCCTCCATGATCTGGCGCATCAGTGCCTCTTTATCCTGAAATATCATGTTTCCACCGCCCTGACAGCTGCCGCACGCCGGCACGACATTCTGCGCAGACAGGCGCGGATCACGGATCGGTTCTGCCGGCATTCCCGGCATCATACTGCATCGATAGAATTCTTTCATCTTCTGCACCTCCCCATCGCGAATGGAAGATCCAGAGTCGGGAAGATCGTCCCCCGGACAAAGCCTCTGGCTAACGGATATGTGGTTCCCCACATCTGCACCGGGACGTAGCCCATTCCTACCGGAAATATCGGATCATTGCCGTCAAAGCAGGCACGGGACACCGGGCGGACGACAGGTCCCGGGCCGGAAATATCAGATGGAAGTCTGCCGCAGCCGCAGGGAGAAGTCCGGGCGGTATCCGGCAGATCAGAATTTCTGCAATTCATATGCGGATGTCTCCTTTCTTTGTTCTGATATTATGGTATGCACAGAATCAAAAATGGGATCTTTCCGCTGTGAAAAAGAGCCTTCAGAAATTTCTCCCTGAAAGCTCTTCCACAAAACTCCTCTTTATTTTATTGCCGCACACTGTCTCTTCCCTGCGCATTCATAACCGGATTGATTCGTGGGCACAGGTATGACACTGACCGGGGTGATCCATCCCGCTCACTCCAGAAAATCCAGCGCATCCACCGGCACGCCGTCTTTTAAGAATTCGAAGAACACATTCGTTCCTTCCACCGTATAGTATTTCGTCGGCTCCGCGACATAGCCTAAAAGGTCGCCCCGGTGGACATACTCGTTTTCCACGACCGGGATCTCCTTTAACTGACCGCAGACGGCTGTGTAGCCGTTTCCAAAGTCGAGATCGACATAGTTTCCGATCTCCTCATTCGTCCCCACAGAGACGATCCTGGCGTCCGCAGGGGCCGATACCGGGGTGCTCACCTCGCTCTGGATCACATTTGCCGGGTTGACTTTATACTGGTCCAGCGTCGGAAAATATGTCGTGGTGTCCATGCTGTAGCCGAGAACGATGTTCCCGTTTACAGGCCAGGCGAGCTTGTCCGTATCGGCAAAGTCGAGCACCAGGGACTCCGTGACGGCAGCTCCGGCTTCCGCCATGGAACGATCCGATGCAGCCCCGGCTCCGTCTGCCGCATCCGCAAGACCGGTATCCTCAGAAACGCCCGGAGCAGCTGCAGCAAGATCCGTGCCTGTTCCCGCCTCATTTTCCGCAAGCGCAGCATTTCTGCCATCTCCGGTATTTTCCACGTTTCCGGTTTCATCTTTTGATGCCGCCAGTTCCCCGGCCAAAGTATCCCCTCCAGACTCTGCGCCTGCGTTGGAATCCCCCGCGATCACATGTTCCGGATCTTCGATCTCCAGATAGGGACTCTTTTCGATATTTTCTCTCCCCTTCTGGATCCTCACAACTCCTGCTGCCGCAACAATAGTCAGCAGGCCGAGCACGAGCATGACAAGGACAAATTTGTCCCTGAACAGCTGATTTCCTTTTTCTTTCACGTTTATCACCTCGGTTATATTTTTACCCGTGATGATAAAGTTATTCACAAAAGCAAAAAATTCTGCGATAATTCAGCAAATCTGCACATTTGCCGGACAGACCGCACAAAGCTCACAACAGAACATATGCCCCGGCACATTCCTGCCAGATCCTCTACTCCGCGATCTTCACGATTTCGATCCCCTGGAAATAATATTTCAGCAGTTCCTGAAACGCACTCCCCTGCTCTCTCTCCATGGCGTCCGCCCCAGCCTGCGAAAATCCGTATCCGCTGCCGATCCCTTTCGAGGATACCCGGATCTTTCCGTCCGCGGAGGAAAAATAAAAGCATGATGACGAAAGCCCCAGGG
>ERZ773259.1347-NODE-1347-length-20753-cov-6.739443_pt1 | contig 20753 bp, 20 predicted proteins | sample MGYA00511961_ERZ773259 | MGnify/ENA primary metagenome ERZ773259 (study PRJEB29015, sample SAMEA2737775) | human gut metagenome | biome: human gut; feature: human-associated habitat; material: faeces | place: China | collected 2012 ...
GAGGTATTTTCAATTTTCAACATCCACGTTTTTTATTATACAGGAAGCTCCTTATAGTTTTAGTATATCAGATTCAAAAAATATTTCCTATATGAGATAATAAGAAAAATTCCTATAATCTAACAAATATCCACACAACCCATGATCATCTTCTCACACCTTGCATATCCCAACTGCGAACTGTTTAATGACAATGTATAATTACTTGCCATCCCCCATTTTTGTTCTGTATAGAAATTATAATTTGTCCTTCGTCTTTTATCTGTATCCTTTATAAGTTTTACTGCCCCGTCTTCTGTAACATTATATAACTTGCAAATACGTTTGATCTTCTCTGGCATGTCTCCATGTATAAACACATTTAACACATCATCTCTATCCTTCAATATAAAATCAGTATTTCTCCCGATCATAACGCATGGTTCTTTTTCTGCAATTTCCAAGATTACCTTTCTCTGTGCCTCATACAGCATATCGTCCACGGATTTCCCTGTAATATCACGACCCGAAAATGCATAGGCAAAAATTCCTTTCTTTGGGGATAATTCTGCATTTTCTTCGATATATTCTGGTGATAATCCTGACTGTTGCGCAATCTGATCTATAATATTTTCACTATAATAAGCAATTCCAAGCTGTTGTGCTACTTCTTCTCCGATAAATCGTCCACCGCTTCCAAATTCTCTACTGATTGTAATAATTCTTTTTGCCATAATACCTTCCTCCTTAATGTGTTAATCGCTCTACTTTTATTTTTTGGATTTTCTTTAAAAAGACAAATCCGATCAGACATGCTGCAAGTTCTGTAATTGGGAATGCCCACCAGATCAAAGATACTCCTGCTCGTCCTTTTCTTACAAAAATTGAAAAGATTCCTGCCAGAGGTAATATGATCACAAGTTGTCTGAGAAGTGAAATAATCAGTGATTCCATACCACCATCCAATGCTTGATATATTCCCTGATATGCTACATTGATTCCTGCGAAAATAAAACTAATTGAAATAATTCTCATTGCTCCGATAAAATATTCTCTGGAACTTCCTGCATTAAATAATGTTGCAAAAGAACTTGGGAATATTTCTGTGATCAAAATTCCAAGGATCATCAATACGCTCGTGTACATCAATCCATATTTGATTCCATCTTTTATCCTCTTTTTACTTCCCATCCCATAAGCAAATGCTATGATCGGTGTAATCGCATCCCTTAGTCCAAATGCTAAAAATAAAACAAACTGCTGTACTTTATAAAACAATCCGTAGGCTGTCTGAGCGGAAGGACTGAATTTCAAAATAAGGTTCATTACATATACCATAATTGACATCAATGCCTGTGCAATGATCGCCGGAAGTCCGATTGCATATATTTCTTTGATAATTCCAGCATCTGGCTTCATATACTTTGCTCCATGCTCAAATTCTTTGTTTAATTTCATATGAAAGATAAACAATAACACTGTTGACACTACCTGTCCGATGACTGTTGCATAAGCTGCACCTTGAACCCCCATTTCTGGAACAGGTCCAATCCCATAGATCATGATCGGATCAAGAATGATATTTACCACTGCTCCCGCAACCTGACCGATTGTTGAATAGAGCGAACGCCCTGTTGCCTGTAACAACTTTTCAAATAGAGAAAAGAAAATGATTCCCATGGAAATGATACAGCATATCCTAAGATAACTTGTTCCCATAGAGATTACTTGCGGATCAACCGTCTGTGATGAAATGTATGTTTTAACTCCAAAGATTCCAAAGAGCAAACAGACCACATAAATGATCCCGCCTAAAAACAAACTGTTTCCAGCAACCTTACCTGCTTTTTTATGATTTCCCTGTCCGAGTGTTCTTGCAAGAAGTGCATTGGTTCCTACTCCTGTTCCAATCCCTATCGCAACCATCAGCATCTGAACTGGAAATACAAGCGTCAAGGCATTTAGGGCTGCCTCGCTTCCTGCTCTCATGTTACCTACAAAAGCACTATCTACAATATTGTAGACTGCCTGCAATGCCATTGATAAGATCATTGGAATTCCCATCTGGATCATGAGCTTATTGACTGGCATATCCTTCATCTTGTTACTTTCTGCCATTTTTAATTTTTCCTCCTTTTTTTGCATAAAAAAAGAATGTAGTTCATCAGAATAAGCTGGTCTTACGCTGATTGGCTACACACTTTTTAATGACATTTTATGATTGTAAAAATAGAAAAACGAGCAGCAAAAACTGGATTTACGCTCGTTTGCTACTCGTTCGTTTTTTATTATATTTTGATTTTTTGAAAAAGTCAAATGAAAATTATTGTACATTCTCATAATTACAAATCTGGATTGCCGCACCATCTCATTTTGTCCTTCTAATCTGTTCTGCCATAAGTGCCTCCGCCTTTCCTTGTTTCTCAATGTTGTATTATAATCTGTCCCATATTAATTTAACATCTAAACCCCATATTTATAATCAATAGTACCATATTCCTTCTACAATAAATACTTGCCCCTCTTCTATATCACAAACATGCTCCATAGGATTTTCATACTTTTCCATTAAGTCTTTAATTTCTCTAGATATCTAACGCCACATGATACTCTTCATACACAGCATTTGTAATCGTAGAAACTTTCGATGCATCTCCGATCACTGCCACATATGGCTCAATCATCTGTGCGATTTTCACTCCTTCTTAAAGATCATACCCTCCTTCAAATAGTTCGGAACCACTCATACGAATTTCAATTGGAAATCCTTCTCCAACTGCTTCTCTTACAGATTTTAAAACCTCAATCGCAAGGCGGCAGCGGTTTTCAAGACTTCCTCCATAGACATCTTGTCTATGATTAAAATATGGAGATAAAAACTGATTGATCAACCATCCCTGACCACCATAGATCATTAACATCTAAAATCCTACTCTTTTTGCAAGGACTGCTGTCTGTCCATAAGCTTCTACGATTTCCTTGATCATATCTTCTATCAATGCTTTTACCTTTACTCCATCTGGTCTTACAGTATCATCTGATCCCCATTGATGCATGGATTTTTGTTTGCTCTTATCTGTCATATAAGTTCCTGCATACATTCCAGAATGAGACAATTCAAGCCTCGCGATCGCTCCATGTCTTCGGATTGCATCTGCTGTATAAGTTGCGGATGCTAAGGAATTTAGGATTGTTGTGTCTAAATGATATGCATGGGAACCGTCTGTCTTTGGATGTACCATACACTCACTGACTGTAACTGCTCCTGCTACACCCTTTCCTCTTAATTCATAAAATGCTGTGGATTTTGGTCCGATGCAGCCATCATTTGTAATATCTGTTCCACCCATTGGTGCGGAAAACATACGATTTTTAAATGTTACTCGTCCAACTGTGATCGGACTGCATAAATGTGAAAATTTTCGTTTCATCTGTTTTATCCTTTCTGCTTACATTCGTTATATTTACAATAACAGAAAAAAGACTGCCATCTATCAAACGAATGGCAGTACCTATCAACATTTTGTTGATGCCTTTGCAGAGTTTTTTAATTGACTGATGATTTCTTCCTTTTTTTGTATACCAGCGAAATCTTCCATGGAATGACATCTTTGATCGATATTTTGTGCAATGACTCTAATAACTTCGGATCGTGATGGATATCTGCATCAATTCCAATTCCCATTTTTTGTTTACAGAAACGATAGATCAGGGAACTTTCCATTGTATGAATCACAATATCCGGTGAAAATCCGAAATCCTGACATCTTTAATTCAGACTATGGTAAATAAAATATTTTTCATTGAGACTGATCAGCTTCTGTTGTTTTAGATCTTCAATGCTGATCTCTTTCCTGTCGTAATATGGATGTTCCGAATAAACCAGCGCTGTCATATTTCCTCATCAATATATTTTATCGTCTAACACTTCAATGTAAAAACTTACCGGTCTAAACCCGTCATTGCAACTGATCATCGCTGAGTTTTTGTTTTTCATCCAGCCTTCATAAATATCACTGCCTCCATATGCTAATGTCATAACAAATGGTGAAATACTCTCCCATGCACTTTCACAAAATCCTTCTGGTCGTTTCCATCCTTCTGTGATAAATACTTGTCCTTCTTCTATATCGCAGGCATGCTGGATTGGATTTTCATACTTTTCCATTAGATCTTTATATTCTGTTTTCCGTACTGCGGTAATTTTACATCGTTTCATTGATTTCTTCCTTTCTTGTGCTTCCATTGTATGTATATCCGCTTATCGTTACTACAATATTGATGACAATTTATAAATATTAATATAACCCACACCAAGTAAAATATAATTGAATCTGCATTCTTGCGAAGGGATCGACAAGTGGGGAATTGGTCGGATTATGTCTTAAAATTATTTCAATCCACACTCCCACGAAGGGAGCGACAAAGATCATCATAATGATCTTCAATCCGTTGTCGATTTCAATCCACACTCCCACGAAGGGAGCGACATTAAAGGAATATCTTAAGCATTATGATATTCAATTTCAATCCACACTCCCACGAAGGGAGCGACCAGTGATTCTATAATCGTGAGACGAGCAGGTATTATTTCAATCCACACTCCCACGAAGGGAGCGACATTTACACATGATTATTTACACACATATACAAACATTTCAATCCACACTCCCACGAAGGGAGCGACGATCCTGATCATGGGTGGATTGTTCGTGTATTACTATTTCAATCCACACTCCCACGAAGGGAGCGACGTTCTTATACAGTCCACATTTTTATCAGCTTGATTTATTTCAATCCACACTCCCACGAAGGGAGCGACTTTTCTTCAAGCACTCCTGCTTTCAAATCATCAAATTTCAATCCACACTCCCACGAAGGGAGCGACATATTCCCCTCGTATGTCTTTTTCACACACGAGAATTTCAATCCACACTCCCACGAAGGGAGCGACAGCAATATTAACCAATAATTTTCTAATTTTTTGTTCAATATCACTAATAAATTTTATCTTATATCTACAAATCATTCAAATACTATTTATTTTTAGATACAAATTTATTTTTTACTTCATATTTTAAGTGCGAATCTCCCACTCTTTTTATGTTTGCTATATCCTCGCATCACTATAAAATCAATGGTTGATCAACTTGTATTCCTCTATCTACACCAAAATGTTCTACTTTAGTCTGATATTTATTCCCTAAATAATATAAACGCAAGCTATCCACATTTTCATCTATGATATCATTTAAGAGTGCTTTTAGCATCACACACTGTGCATTATCAACAATGCATTCAAATACAGAATTTTGTACTCGCCTTCCATAATTTTCACATTGCTTTGCCACTTTTCTCAGTCTCTTTTTCCCTGCTGCTGTTTCTGTATTTACATCATAGGTAATTAATACTAACATTTGATTTTATCACCTCATTTCCACAAAAATGCTGGATAACCATCTAAATCTCCTCTTAAATATCTCGCCAATAACATAGCCTGAACATAAGGAACCATTCCCCATTCTACCTTTTCCTTTAAGAATGGATGTGTGATTACTTCTTTTTTCTTATTTTGCCATTCCATCAGCAACTTTTTTCTTGAATCATCATCCATTAAAACTGCACCATTTTCCTTTTTAGTAAAATTCTTTTTATTTACAATTTTTTTATTAATCAACGATAATACAAATCGATCTGCATAAACTGCACGAAATTCTTCAATCAAATCTGATGCCAAGGATGCTCTTCCAGGACGTTCTGTGTGTAAATATCCAACGCAAGGATCCAATCCAACAGACTCCAATGCAGACGTAATCTGATTTGTTAATAGTGTATAAACAAAAGACAACATTGCATTCACATTATCCATCGGCGGCCTTTTACTTCTGCCATGGAAAGAAAAATCTTTTTTCTGCTGTAAAATAAGCTCATCAAAAACACTAAAATAAATACTTGCCGCTTCTCCTTCATATCCCCTAAGTTGTTCCTTAGATTCTGCATTTTGTATATATTGTAAAAATGTTTTTAATTGTAGTGATGCCACTTTTACCCGTTCCTTATCAATTTGCATTGCATGATCTCTGATTGCGCGTTCTAAAACCCACCTTGCATTATATACTTTTCCAGAAATGCAATTTTTCGAAATTTCCAAGCTACGTTTTTCGTCTTTACTACTTGTATATTGACGATCTCTCAAAATGACATTTCCACGTGTTTTTCCAGTTACTCGTGCTAAAAATTTTCCCTGTGGCGTTAAATAACAAAGAGAAATATTCCGATCAGCACATGCACCCATAAGTGCAGGGCTTGTCCCTCTGTATCCAAAAGAAACGATTCCTTCTAAATTGTGTAATGGCACCTTACCAACTTCTTTTTCTCCATCATAAATAACAATTGTTTCTCCATCTAATCCCAAATATCCATTTTCGGACATTACATATAAAGTATTTAATAATTTTTTCATTTCCTGTCCTCCTCAAATATCTGTGACATATATTTTTTCACGGAAACTGTTTTCTCTAATTTAGGAAGACAAAGATTTTTTAATGAGCAAGATTGGCATGCCTTTGTCTTTTTTACTTTAGGAGTATAATTTTTCTTATAATATTCATGCATCTCCGAAAACATATTCTCAACTTCTTCTCTTAGTTCTGATGAAAAATACACTTGTTCTCTCCGTCTGGTTTCTCCATAAAAAATAGCTCCTTCTTCAATCCTTGTTGAAAACATCTCCTCCAAACACATCGTCTGGGCTGTCAACTGAAGTATATCTTCATTTGACTTCTTGGGTTTTCCTTTTTTATATTCTACTGGATATATAGAATATAAGTCTCGATGCCCAAATAGTTTAACGCCATCTTCACATTTATGGAATTCCACAATATCACATTCTCCACTAATACCTAATGTCCGTGAAGAAACTGGCAGTGCCCGGACGATCAATGTGTCTTTTCTTTTTTCTTTAAGATATGGATCATGCGCTTTCTTATGCATTAGTTCACCTACAACTGTATGTACATTTTCTTCCCATTGTTGTTCAATATGAATTAACGCCCACTGCCTCCTGCAAAACTTAAAATGTTGTATTCCCGATATCATTAAATATTCTTCTTCGGTATATTCCATGTAATCATCCCTTTTTTACTCAAATATGCACAATTTGTTTCCTTCAACACCATTTTTTATTTAAATCATCTGTTTCACTTCCACCGAATCAGGAATATTTTCTCTATTGATATGAACTTCATAATCCTGATATTTTCTTGGATATTCGACATTATCCTTTTTCATTACTTCTACAGAATCAAACAGCTTATATGCAGGACAATCCCCTAATTCTTTACTATGTTTAAATACTATTAATTCTCGAACTGCCATTTTTCCTCTTGCAGCGGAATGATCATTTTCAAACATATTAATAATAGCTTCCCATAAAAGTTCCAAATCATCTTCTGAAAAACCTGTCACCTTTCTTGCAAGATTCGCTGAAATGTATCCTTCTGCACGATATAAACCATATGGCACAATACACTTTCTTCCCATTTCTGTATTCTTCTTCTCTGCATCTTTTTCTGTTGTAATTGCAACTCTTGTAATTGTTACTTCCTGACTGATAATCGGATCAATACTTCGTGCAAATCCAATTTGAACAGGTCCTCGTACCTGTCCACAATTTAGTGCAGCTTTTACAAATGTCGTCATAACTGCTCCAAATGTCCTGATATCATAAAAGTTATCACACATATAGTCTCTTAATTTAATATCAACATCTGGATCTGTTTTCTTTAATTTTTTCACGGCCTCTTTAATTTTTTTATCGTCTGTTTCCTCAATACCAATACTTTCATATGCTTTTCGATCACTTCGATTTAATGGAACATCCTCTTTAATATAAATTTCATATCCCTTTGAATCTTCTTTTACCATTTCAACATAATTACGAATCTTGCGTTTTAAACAAACATCTGTAACTAATCCAAGTCCACTTTCCGGATCAATTCTTGGCATATTCCCCGCATCCGGATCTCCATTTGGATTTCCATTTTCCACATCAAATAGTACTACAAATTCATATCTGTTTTTAATTGGTTCTCCCATTTATTTATCCTCCTTTTTTTCATACTTTTTTTGCATCTGATGATAATAACCTAATATAAATTTTCCTTGCTCTTCTAATGGTAATTGCTTTGGAAAACCATCTTTTGTCATTTCAATTTTCCCTATAATTTCTGTCAAACTTATTTCATACCACTTTTTCTTTTCTGGATGTTCTCTTTCTAATTTTTTAGTATGACTATTTTTTAGTTTAATTAAAATAGGGAATACCAATGCAGGCGTAGCACATGCAGAATTAAAATAACGATCCCTAATTGTTGTATTAATTCCCGGATTAGCATCCTGCTGAATAGATTCCAACACCGCAAATAATCTTCCTAATACATATGCCTGATCTTCACTTTCCTGATTTAATGCCATATATTCTTCTCCTTCTTTCCATTTATAATTCTTTATTAATACAGCTTTTATAATCGCTGCTCTTCCACTTGTTACTTTTCCTTGTTCTGAACGAACTCTCAACACTGTACTGATATATAAACTCACAGGATAACGATCATTTGCCAATATTGCTTTTAGCGTCATTGTTATCATATTAGAAAACTGTTTTTCATTTTTGGCTTTTGAACTTACCGTCTCTAATAACATTGCCTCAATTCCTAAATAAATTCTATCTTCCCATGCAGGTTGTATAACTTCCATTCGCTTGTAATGTTTTTGAATATTATTAAGAATTTCTCCAAATGTATTTTGGTAGAAAAATCGGACAGATAATCTTGCCGCATTTGGTGCTAAACCAAGAATATAAAATTTTTGATCTGGATTTATTTGTATATCTTCTGTGTCTATCCATATATTTTTCTCAAGATTTCCAAATACCTTCTTTAACTCATCCTGATTATCTGGTTGTGGATTGATTAACGTAAAAAAAGTTCTTTGATATGTTTCTTGTGCAGATTCTGCCCAATAAACAATCATAGAATCTCCCAATCGGAGTGTATATTCTTTTTTATTCAGAAGATAATTCAATGCTGTTGTATACGCAAACTCCGCATATTTTCCAACTGGAGCATTATAACTCTGTTCTTTTCCATAAGATTCAAATGCTGTAGCGTTAAACGAAACTAATGCTGCACCACTTGATTGTGCTCCTGGAACACCTTTTATTCCTCTATGTATACGTGCAATTTCTGTTTCTTTTCCTGTAACAAGACATTTACCTATTTGTCCTTCTTTTATTCGTTCTTGATAATCTTCCCATGTTTTTTGTATTTCTTCATCATCTTGTGCATAATGATCTCGCATTCCAAAAATAATATTTCCGCCATCATTTAATTCTTCCCAACGCTCCTGCACTTTTGGATTGTCTTTTGCTTTTTCTGGATCCCATTTTTCAAAATATTTGCAGATAGCCGTTGCAAGTATACTTTCTGCATCCTTTAAAATCTCTAAATGTTTTTTCCTAGAATCTTCAAAGCGGTCTTTTATATCAGAATTTGTTCCTTCTATATTAATTCCCATTAAATATTTTGCATTATCACATAAAAAATATGCAGGTGGACATTTTCCACTTCTTGAAAACATTTCTGGCACGCACAGAATCTGTGGTTTTAATGCTTCTGTCTTTAATGAGATAATCTGCTTTACCGTTCCATCTTCTTTCAACTCAATCATATAAGATACTCTGGCCAGACACCAACCTAATTTAGGTATTCTTTCATCCATTGGTTTTTTGTCATTTTGTTGAAGAAGATCTTCGTAATAGCGTACTAATGATTGCAATATCACCGAATCACCTCACAATCTCTAAGATCTAAAACTCCTCTCTTCATAACTGCTCTAAAAAACATTGGTTCTATATGATTGCTGTCACTATAATCCATATCATATAACATAAATCCTAAATCTTTTTCTGATACTTTGTCATAAATTGTATGTATTTCATCTTCTTCACATAAACAAAATTGTGCTGGAAATTCTCTACAGCCAAAATATGGCATGTGATAGCATTGACCTCTTTTCAAGCGTCTCATCATGATATCTTTAAATTTCCCTGGATTATCTGAAGCATTCGCTTTTTCCGTCATTTCAAAATGTGCCTCAATCACATATGATACATCACATAAAACCAAAGATGCTCTTTGTACAATTTCTTCCTTTGTATTTAAATAGAGTTGTTTCTTTCCGCCATTGTATACTTGTAAGGCGTTACTTGCAGATATTTTACTTTTTACTTCGTTACGTCGTACACTGGTAAATCGAATTGGATTTCTTACATAAATCTTATCAATGATCCATCGAAGTCCTGGATGCCAGTAAATCGCTTCTAAAATCCCTCTTGCAGCAGATGGGGTCATAACATCATATGAGCATCGTTCAACCTTCATCTCTGGCCTGCTAAAGAGTGCATAATCTCCCCATACCTGAACTTTGACTCCCTTTGCCATCTTATAATACTTCTCCTTCCTTATAGCATGCTGCTATATAATCTCGTGATTGATAATAAAAATCCGTATTATAATCCGAAATCACTGCATCAATCCATGAATGATATACTTCCCAAATTCCTTTCATTATTTCATTATCTGTATAACAATCCTCGATCAATCGCTCATACACTTCTCCAATGTCCCAGTAATCTGGCACTTTGTATCTGCAACTTCCAACATTATCGTAATTTCCATCTTGTATCCGATATTCTTCAATGAATTCCATTGCTACCTTCTCAATCGGCTCACAATGGAATACATCTGAATAATTATAAATTCTTTGAATTGTATCTTTCCCTAGATCTTCCACTATTTTACATCTGGTTTCTTTCTTTGTCCGTCCTATATATTCAATCAGACTACATGTATAAAATAATGCGTTATTATTTTTCGCTGCCATCTACAACCTCACTTCCTATATACTTCAATGTATCCAATGCAGATATTGTATGAAAGCTAATCTGATGTGTTGGATGATTAAATTTAGCCAACTCCCAAAACGCTGCTCTAGAAATTTTCCCATCAATATAATTCTGAATATAATTGTAAATGGTATCATCTGCCATTGGTCCTTCTACGATATCGTATGTATGTGGTTTCCCACTTCTACACGCTACAATAAAATCTAACCATTCTTCCGACATCTCCTCAAATATAAGATATTTTAATTCATAATTTGGTGTATATTCATAAGAATTTAAATATCCCTTCATCCCATAACGGCTTGCCCAACGCTTTGCCTGATTCGGAAGTTTTGTACAATAAAATCCAAAATAAAAATCTTTATGATATTGTGCTTTTCGAATTTCTGGATATTTTACAATTTCTCTGCTTCCATGGTACAAAATCATATCTTATACTCCTTCCTTCCTATAATTTTATTTACGTATTACTTTATAAGTTGACTATACTACACTTCTTTATATTTATCAAGCCACTTTTTAATATTGTTATATAAAATTCTATTGAAAAAATTAATATATAAAATACTATTGAAGAATTAATTTATTACTGTATATTGCTATTTTTATTAAAATCCTTTATACTAACTTCGTCTAGGAAACTAGTGGATTGAAATAATAGTATTTTTGATAATGAAAATGTACAGCGGTGTAAAGAGTTTAATCTTTACACCGCTGTATTATAATCTTCTACACAAATATTGCAATTCCATTATCCATCGCATAATCCAATCCATAATCTTCCGAATATTGATCCATTGACACAAGTTCATAAAAATCTTGAATATCCTCTGAAACTAATTGTAACATACCTGCACCATTTAGTTTGCCAAAGAAATCACCATAAATTTGTACGCAATATTGTCCTGCTTTTCGCATTCTCTCTTTTGACGTTCCTTTTGTTTTAATTTCATCTAAAATTTCTTTTGCCTCTGGTTCTTTACAAATAAAAATTGTCTTTGTCTCCTGCTCAATCAACTGAAACTCTTTTGCAACCTTTGCGAAATTATATTTCCCCCGATAGAATTCTTTCATAATATCTTTCTTATCCAAATTTCTACCGTGAAATTTATATAGTCGCTTAAAATAATCCGTAATACATTCTAAATCAGATATATCTTCATAATCCTGTACAACAGATTTTGTAACATCAATCTTTTTCTGTTGGCTAGGTATCACTTTTGAATCTTCAAAATCATATATATACACCTTACTTTCTTCAGTACTTTCGTTTCCATTTCGGTTACAACGGCCTGCTGCCTGAATCAATGAATCAATACCTGCTATTTGTCTATAAACACTCAAAAAATCCAAATCAACACCAGCTTCTACAAGACTTGTGGCTATCAAAATGCATCGATCCTTATTATCCAATCTTTCTTTTACATTTGCTAACACCTTTTTTCGATGTTTCGGATACATCGTTGTTGATAAATGATATACTCCTTCCGACTTTAATAATTGGTATAATTCTTGAGCTCTTTTTCTTGTATTTACAATGCATAATGCCCTTTGTTCTTTTTTTAATCTTTCTGCCATATTTTCTTTTGAAATATTACCAATATTTTGATATGTCACCCGTCTAAAGAATTCAAATTGTTCTTCCATTCTTGGACATAATTCAACAAATTTTTCTATTTGTCCAAAAAAATTATCTAATGATGGTTGTGTTGCTGTACACAATACTATGCTTGTCTTATAATTTTGTACTAATTCTTGCAGCATTGCTGTACATGGAATAAGATAATCCATCGGAAGCATTTGTGCCTCATCTAGAATAATTACACTATTTGCAATATTATGTATTTTTCTACATTTTGATGATTTATTCGAAAACAGAGATTCAAAAAATTGTACATTCGTAGTCACAACGATTGGTTTATCCCAATTTTCACTTGCAAGCTGCATTGGTCTAAGTTCTTCTGAATCTTCATAATCTACATTGCTGTGATTTTCTAATACATTCTCATTCCCTAAAATTTCTCGAAATACCTCTGCATTTTGCTCTATAACACTGATATATGGAACAACATAAATAACCCGATCCATATGATGTTTCACAGCATGATTTAGTGCAAATGCAAGCGATGCTATTGTTTTACCACCTCCTGTTGGAACTGTTAACCGAAAAATACCTCTATCTCTTTTTCCTTCTTCTATACAGTTTCTTAATATTTCTGTTCTTCTTCCATTTACCGTATCAATATCATTATTTTTCAACCAATCTAAAATGCGATTTTCTAACTTTTTCAATAGAATGTTCATACTTTGACCTGATTGTCGTTCCACCAGCCCATTTTTCATAAAATATTCTGTATCTAAAAAATCTGCATCTACTAGGCAGGAATAAATCATTCTTGTAAATGTACTTAATGCAAAATCTGGATTCGAAAGCGTGTTTATATCGAACGGTTCTGTATAAATCTCTGGAATTTTAATTTCTTCTTGATATGCTTCATAATTATATATTTTCTTTTTATATCTTCCACATAAACTTGAACGTTCAGCAGTGTTCCCATAGTCTGGAAGTCCTGCATGATGTCCTGCTATACAGTAATCTAACACTGGCAAATTTATTTTTTTACAAAGCTGTGCCCCTGCTGTTGCATGATCTACCATATTATTTGTATCTTCATTAATCTTTTTTTGAAACTCTTCTGAATATTTTCCAATATCATGAAGCATTCCGCCACAGTATCCCCAATCTTTACTTCCAAACTTCTCTGCAAATTGTCCAGCTAATATTGCTGTTCCAATTAAATGTTCCTTAATTGTTTGTTCCCTTTCTCCATCTTTATGTGCAATATACTTCATCTTATCATCCTTTTTCTTTCATTTTCTCCATACACGACAAAAACCTCACGTAAAAACGTGAGGTTTAAGAATGGACTAGGCGAGAATCGAACTCGCGTCCAAAAGCCAATTCACATGAGGCTCTCCCATTACAGTCAGTCTTCTTTCATTCCCTCTACCGTGCTCCGACTAACAGGATCACAGCTTCAGTAGCTTCATCAATACTTTAACCGGCACAAAGCTTGACCGGTCAAGGGTCCTGCATGTTTGAAGCCAGGATTCCAGACTACAGGTGATCTAGAGCTGACTGCTGCAAACTAGGCAGCGTACGCTAATTTATTATCTGCGTTTATATTTAAGTTTGTACCGTAAGGTGGTCCCTCCCAATGGCTCCTCAAGCTTCATAACCCCTGTCGAAACCTTTACTAGCCCGGAATTAATAAGCTTGGTTCGAGACTGAGATCCTTCCCAGTCTCGAAATTATATTATATAGTCTCTTATATAGGATGTCAAGTCTTTTTGTATAACTTCTTATACAATCTTTAATCTTCCTTGAAATTATCCAAAGTTTCTTACTTTGAAGTCTCTCTGTGCTTCTCTTAACTGATCTCTCTTTGAGATATCTTGTCGTTTGTCGTAGAGTTTCTTACCTTTGCATAATCCGATCTGAACTTTCACCAAACTTCCACTAAAGTATACTTTTAATGGAATCAATGTATATCCCTTCTGATTGATCTGTCCGATCATCTTGGAAATCTCCGATTTATGCAATAATAGTTTTCTTGTACGAAGTGGATCTTTGTTGAAGATATTTCCTTTTTCATAAGGGCTGATATGCATCTGATGAATGAACACTTCCCCATTATCAATATCAACAAAGGATTCTTTGATGCTACAGTATCCTTGTCTTAAAGATTTTACTTCAGTTCCATGAAGTACGATCCCTGCTTCAAAACTGTCTTCTACAAAATAATCATGTCTTGCTTTTTTATTATTTGCTATGAGTTTAATTCCATCCGTCTTCGCTTTGCTCATAATCATCATCCTCCACTAACTCAAAATCAATATTCTTAAGCATCATATCCACATCTTTGACACGGATTTTCGCCTTCTCTCCTAATTTAAATGTTCTTCCAGTTCTTTCTCCTACCATGGAATAGGTCTTCTCATCATAGTAATAATAGTCTCCCGGAAGAATGGATACATGAACCATTCCTTCGATCGTATTTGGAAGTTCCACATAGATTCCCCAGTTTGTCACACCGGAAATGATTCCTTCATGTACTTCTCCGATTCTTCTTCTCATGTATTCCGCTTTCTTAAGCTTACATACTTCTCTCTCAACTTCTTCTGCACGGCGTTCCATCTTAGATGACTGTTCTGCTACTTTTGGCAAAATTGCATCGTAATGGCTGAATCGTCTTGTTGTAAATTTATTATGCAGCGTTTCCTTGATGATCCTGTGAATCTGAAGATCTGGATATCTTCGGATCGGTGATGTAAAATGGCAGTAATATCTTGTGGACAATCCAAAATGCATAGAGCTGTATGCAGAATATTTTGCCTGTTTCATGGATCTTAATGTCAAACGGCTGATCAATGGTTCTTCTGGTGTTCCTTCGATCTTTGTCAGTAACTTCTGTACTTCCTTTGGATGAATCTCATCATGACTGCTCTTTAGGTAAATTCCAAAGTTTTGTAAAAATACCTGTAACTTATCAATCTTCTCATGATCTGGAATCTCATGGATTCGATACAAAAATGGAATCTCTCTCCAGTAAAATTCTTCTGCGATCGTTTCATTGGCACACAGCATAAAATCTTCTATGATCTTTGTTGCTGCATTTCTTACCTGTGGATAAACATCAACTGGACGGCCTTTTTCATCTAAGATGATCTTGGATTCTGGGAAGTCAAAGTCAATACTTCCTCTTTCATGACGACGATGTCTTAAAATGTCGGATAATTCCTTCATTAACTCAAACATTTCTACAAAATCTTCGTATTTGTTACGTTCTTCCATATCCCCATCCAAGATTTTAGCTACGGATGTATATGTCATACGATGATCGACGTTGATCAATGTCTCTGCGATCTGATGATCGACAACCTTTCCACTTGGATCAACTTCCATGATACAACTTAATGCCAGTCTGTCGCATCCCTGATTTAAGGAACAGATTCCATTCGATAATTGATGTGGAAGCATCGGAATCACACGGTCTACAAGATATACACTTGTTCCTCGTTTTAACGCTTCTTTATCTAATGGAGAGTACTCTGTTACATATTCGGATACATCCGCGATATGTACTCCAAGTAAATAATTCTTTCCTTTTCTTGATAATGTGATCGCATCATCTAAGTCCTTCGCATCTTCTCCATCGATCGTTACCATTGGCCAGTCTCTGATATCCATACGGTCTTTGTAGTCAGATGCTTTGATCTCAGATGGAATCGTATCAACCTGCTGTTTGACATCATCTTCAAACTGGGTTGGGATTTCATAAGCTTTGACAATTGATAAAATATCAACTCTTGGATCATCTTTATGTCCTAAAACTTCAATGATCTTTCCTTCTGGACTTCTTCTGGCATCTCCATAATCTGTGATCTCTACCATCACTTTAAATCCGCTGGTAAGATTCTTGCACTGAGATTTGGATACAAAAATATCACTGTCAAATCTTAAATTATCTGGAATCACGAACCCAAAGTTCTGGTTTTTCTGAAGAGTTCCGACCACTGTCTTGATTCCTCTCTCTAAAATCTTGATGATCTTTCCTTCTTTTCTTCTTCCAGAAGTTGGATGATCGTCCAATACCTGCATTAAGACCGTATCTTCATGGAAAGCTCCATTCATGTTCTTCTCATGAATGTAATAATCGTCATCTTCCCCTTCCACAGTCACAAACCCAAAACCTTTGCTTGTACAACTGAATGTTCCTTTGACCGTCTTCACACTTGGCGGCATGTATTTTCCACGTTTACTTACTTCAATCGATCCTTCTTCTACCAGTTCATTCAAAATCTCAACAAACTCGTCACGATCTTCTGGCGCTACCTGCATCAGGTATCCGATCTCTCTTTGTTTCATTGGCTGATAATACGGATCGTTGATCAACGCTTTAATTTTCTTCTTTCTGTTAAATCGTTTATCTGTCATTACGTTCTCCTGTATATTTAAATCTTCTTAATCTTTTTATGGAAATTCTCTTCGACATAAAAAGCACCTCTTAAAACAAGTTTAAGAAGTGCTTATCTTTTCTCTAAATAAATCTTGAGCAAAGGATTGCTGCTGTTACGAAAAATACGATCGTAAAGAATGTTGTCACTTTGATCAGTGTTCCTTCCTTAGAACGACCTTTGTTCTTGCTCCAGTATGTTCCGCTATCTGCTGCACCGGTTAAAGAACCTAATCCCGCCTCTTTTCCTTCTTGCATTAATACTAATATGATTAATAAAATTGATGCTATAATAAAAATTACAGTTAATGCTGTTTTCACGATATGCCTCCTAATATATTTCCATTCACTGTGGTTCATTCTAACATATACATATCAAACTTGCAAGGAAAACAACAATACTTTGCATAATTTTTACATTTTTATCCTTTTACCAGCCATATTTTGATAAGCTTCCAAGCTCTTCTTCAATACGTAATAAACGATTGTATTTTGCAGTACGATCAGATCTGCAAGGTGCTCCTGTTTTGATCAGTCCTGCATTCGTTGCAACTGCAATATCTGCGATCGTCGTATCTTCGCTTTCCCCTGATCTATGAGAAATGATTGTTTTGTAGTCTGATTTTGCAGCTGTCTCAATGGCATCTAATGTCTCTGTCAATGTTCCAATCTGATTTGGCTTGATCAAAATACTGTTTGCAATATTTTCCTTAATTCCTTCTCTTAGCCGTGCAACATTTGTTACAAATAAATCATCTCCAACTAGCAGGATCTTCTCTCCAAGACGGTAGGTCAATACTTTCCAACCTGGCATATCTTCTTCATTTAATCCATCTTCAATGGAAAAGATTGGATAATCTTCGACAAGCTTTTCATAATACTGCACCATTTCTTCAGAATTTCTTCTTACTTCCTTGCCTGCCATCCTGCTTTCTCCCATAAAATGATAAACTTTCTCATCTTCATTATAGATTTCTGATGCAGCACAATCCATAGCGATTGCTATTTCTTCTTTTGTTTTATATCCTGCCTGTTCAATTGCCTGCACCAAAAGATCTAATGCCTGTTCTGAGCTTTCCAGATTCGGGGCGAAACCTCCTTCATCTCCAACACCTGTATTTAAATGATTTCTCCTCAAAATGTATTTTAATGTATGATAAACATCAGTTCCCATCATCAAAGCATCTTTGAAAGAGTCTGCACCAACTGGTGCAATCATAAATTCCTGAAAATCAACGGTATTATCTGCGTGTTTTCCTCCATTTAATATGTTCATCATTGGTATCGGAAGTTTGGATGCAAAGCTGCCTCCGAGATACTGGTATAACGGTAAACCTAGTCCATAAGCGGCTGCCTTAGCAGTTGCAAGTGATGCTCCAAGGATTGCGTTTGCCCCAAATCTTTCTTTGTTTGGGGTTCCATCTGCTTCTAACATGATCTGATCGATTTCAATCTGATTGAGTGCATTTTTGCCAGTCAAGCGGTCTGCAATCTTGTGATTCACATGATTAACAGCTGTTTCAACACCTAATCCACGGTATCTTTTTTCACGGTCTCTTAACTCTAACGCCTCATATTTTCCTGTGGAAGCACCAGAAGGGACAATCGCTCTTCCCAAGGCTCCATTTTCTAAAAGTACATCGACTTCTACCGTTGGATTTCCTCTGGAATCTAAAACTTCCCTTCCGATAACATTTTCAATGCATAAACGATTTTTCAATTTTTGTCACATCCTTCTTTATGAAAATAATAGTGGTATTATTTCCTTGGTTGGATGTTTTTATACATATCACTAATATCGATCAAATATATTTCTTTTCCATGTTGCACCAGCATCTTCTTCTCTTTTCCTGCCAGATACATTTGCGTATCATCTCTAAATTTTTTTTGCAATATAAATTTCTTATATGTCTTATTTCTTAGATTACACAAATAATCATTGCCTTGATCATCATCAAATAAAACATAATCTCCAGCATCATCAATAATATGTACTGTTTTGACATCTGGAATATCAATGGATGTTTCATATGCCAGATGTTTTAAATGTAACTTTCCTTTCTTTTCTTTGTATACATACCATTCGTTATTTGAATATTGTTCTTCTTTGGAGCGGTCATCCCATTGTTTTGTCACTTTGGCTGTTTTTAGATTAATTTTATTCCAGACGTTGTATTCAGAATTTTTTGTCATGACAGGATTTCCCATTGCTACAATCTTGTCTTTTCCAATAAAACAAATTTCTTCATTGTGTGCATATCCACTGATTCCTGGCTGTTTGGTTTCTTTTCCTGTTTTAAGATTCAATGCACTCCAATATCCTTTGCTTCTGTAATTTAACAAAATCCATTCCCCATCTGGTGACATCTCCATATTGCAGATTTTGGTGTCATCTGTAATCTTTGTTACTTTTCCTGTTTTAAGATTTAATTTTGCAATACATTCTTTTTGTATGATATCATCTTTTTTATTCATATGATATAAAGAAACATAAATCGTATCTTCATCCCATACTTTCCAGAAAATATCACTGATATTTCCTTTCACATTGTATACATAAATTTCTCCACGAATCACTGCATACTGAAATGAAAATTTCCTTCCATTATAAATTCCATGGAACCATTTTTTCTCTGGTTTTAATTCTTTTAAATGATTCCCTTCAATTGTATATACTTTGTCTGTCACTTCGACATCGTATTTTCCTTCGTAATGATACTGACAGATAAAGCTTTGGTTGTGTCCTTGTTTGATTTCCATGTTATCTTTTAGCACAATCTTTTGGTTTTTCTTATGATCGCTGACATCTTTGGTTTGTGTTACTTTATATATCGTCTGTGACATAAATGTCTTTTGAATCCACTGCCGAAATGTTTTCGATGTCGCTGCTGCCACGCTAACACTTATTCCTAAGGTCAGAAAACAGATCAATGCAATCGTTGCTGCTTTAACCATTGGTGTCATTTGCTTAAATTTTAATTGCTGTTTGTGGTTTTGGTTCTTTCTCTTTTCCATATCTTTCAATGTTTCCATCAAAAATTTATCATCCACTGCATCGATTGCCTGAAATAATGTTTTTTCCTCATCCTTATTGTCTTTCATATTTCAAATCCCTCCTCTTTCAGATATTCTTTTAACTCTTTTCTGATCCTTAACAGTTTGACTGACATATTCTTTGGAGTTATTTCATAATCTCTCGCCATTTCTGAGACCGATTGCAAAAACCAGTATCTTCTTAAAAATAAAATTCTTTTTTCTTTTGGCAGTTCCTCTATGAACTTTGCAATAATCCATTTTAATTCTCGTAATTCGATCTGATTTTCTACATTTTGTTCTTTGCTGATGCACTCTTCTAATTCTTCCAGTGAAAGATCATACTGGCTGTTTCTCTTTTTTGCATGATGATATTCATAGCGTTTTAATGATAGATTTTTTATAATCCTGCAGATATACGCTTTGAATGGATTCGGTTTCTTGGGCGGTATCTGATTCCACAAGGTAAGCCATGTATCACTGACACATTCTTCACTGTCTCTGATATCATTTAAGATTCCCATGGAAATGCTTGTACATAATCGTCCGTATTTTTTATCTGTTTCGTGAATTGCTCTTTCTTCACGGTTTGTATATAGATCTATGATCTTTTGATCTTCCATATCCTTGCCCTTCCTTTGTTTATTTTGATGATCATCTGGTTATATATACGGAATTATTATATGATACTACATAGAAATTTTAATTTGTGTGTTGGCCAACTGTAGATTTTGAGTATATGATAAAAAATAAATAAA
>ERZ773259.1354-NODE-1354-length-20666-cov-3.585076_pt1 | contig 20666 bp, 21 predicted proteins | sample MGYA00511961_ERZ773259 | MGnify/ENA primary metagenome ERZ773259 (study PRJEB29015, sample SAMEA2737775) | human gut metagenome | biome: human gut; feature: human-associated habitat; material: faeces | place: China | collected 2012 ...
ACTTATCGGTGCTGGGGAGACCGATCCGGTCCTATACCTATATCAGCAGTGAGGACCGTCTGGTCCGTCTGACGAATCATGATAACCTTGTGGATGCGGACTGGGACCGGCTATGTGAAGAGTTGAAGGAGCCGGGTAAGGATGAGCCGGGAGATCTCGAAGACTGCTTCCGGGCAGAATGGTATCTGATCTCCCCGCTGACACAGCCGGAGCGGTTTTTGCAGAAGGAATATTTCCTGACGGCCCAACAGAAGGATATTGAGCGGCAGATCTTAAAGAAAGTCCGCGCGGAGCGAAGCGGATATTACTCATTTTCCGGACTTCCTGGGACGGGAAAGACGCTGCTTCTCTACGATATCGCGATGAAACTTTCCGGGCGTCAGAAGGTCTGCATGATCCACTGCGGGACATCGGGAGAGGAGTGGAAGAAGCTTCATGAGAGACTCAGGCGAATTCTCTGGATGTCGGACCGGGAGATCACGGAGGAGACCGGTTTTGAGGATTATGGTGCTGTTTTTGTTGATGAGGCGCATCTGCTGAGTGAGGAGCCCCTGAAGCGGATCATACGGGCAGCAGGAACACGTCCGGTTATCTTTTCCAGTGACTGCGAGGACCAGCTCTCCCCGGAAGAGGCGGACCGGAGTGCGAAGAATGAGCTGGAAAAACTTCCGGGGATCCAGCTTTTCCGACTGACAAACAGGATCCGGACGAATGTGGAGCTTTCCTCGTTTATCCAGAATCTGATGCACCTTCCGGACCGGAAGACCACCCGGCATTTCCCGAATGTCACAGTGCTGTATGCAAATGATGAGCGGGAAGCGGAAAATCTGATGTTGGATGCAGGGGAACACGGGTTTCAGATCCTTTCGCGACAGGAAGACAACGGGAAGACGATGGACCGGTTGGCGGTGCTGTTGGATGAGAAGTATTATTACGATGAAAACAGGTATCTGCGATCGCAGGATCATACGGTGCGCACACTGTTTTACAGGCTAAACGGTGCGAAGGAGAAGCTGATGATCGTAGTGAAAGAGAATGCTCCGGTTTATGAGAGAGTATTGGAGTTGTTGTGAAGAGCATGGGAGAAGATAGTTGGGATATCAGCAGCCAGTTTCCGATAAAAAAGTCTTGACAAATCCGTATGACATTGCTATTATTGCTTTAAACCGTTGAAGAGGAAGTTGTACCAGAAAGAACAGTCTCCCAGAGAGTCCGGGGCGGTGGGATCCGGACAGAGTGTTGTGGTAAGTGGGCCTCAGAGGGCAAGGTGAAAAAGAGGAACGGATCAAGAGGAATCTTTAGTAGCCGAGACGCAGGGTCAGCGTTACGAGACCAGGAATGTAACTGCATTCTGTAAAGAGTGGGTGCTTGGCACCAAACAAGGTGGTACCGCAGGTATATGACAGCCTGTCCTTGAACGAAGTTCAGGGATGGGCTTTTTTGATAAAAAGATTTCCCGATCTTCTGAACTTGAAATGTCAGTCCTTTATGAAAGCCGGAAAACGGAGCGGTGAGAAAATGCACCGTGGCATGCAGAAACGCATAGTCTCCCGGGAGGCTTTCGTATATGACAAGAGTTATGTTACAGAAGAAAGGAAGGCAATCGTATGAGCGAGGAGAGAAAACTTCAGTTTCGCGGCGGGATCGGAATGTCCCTGATCCCGGTAGCAATTTATGTATTCTTCTGCATGGTGCTGTTCATCGGCTTTAAAGCATTCAACATGGAAGCACTTGCAGTCGGAGGATTTTTAGCCCTTTTGATCGGCGGCGTGTTCTGCACGAGCTACAGTGAGTTCTGGGAGAGTGCGATCCGGGGAATTTCCTCGATCACGTCGGTATCGGTCGTTGTGATCCTGCTGCTCGTCGGCATGTTCAGCGCCCTGATCAAGCTGTGCGGTCTTTCCGGCGGATTCGTATGGATCGCCAACGCAGTCGGCATGAAAGGCGGGATCTTCGTTGCATTTACATTTCTTGCCACATGCATCGTATCGACAGCGACCGGTTCCTCGATCGGAACCATGTTTATCGCGTTCCCGATCTTTTACCCGGCGGGGATCATGCTGGGTGCCAACGAGATGATGATGGCCGGCTGCATCGTATCCGGCGCGATCTTTGGAGATAACTTGGCGCCGATCTCCGACACAACGATCGCTTCGGCTTCCACGCAGCAGTTTAAGAACGGAAAACCGGCCGATATCGGTGGTGTCGTGTCAAGACGTATCAAGTATTCGCTGGTGGCAGGACTGATCACGATCGTGATCTTCGCGATTTTCGGCGGTGTTGGCGGTACTTATGAGGGAGGTTCCATCGATGCGGCGTCCAACCCGGTTTCGTTAGTCATGCTGATCCCGGTTGTCCTGATGCTGACGGTTTCGACAAAAACAAGAAATATCTATGAAGGCATCCTCGTTGGTCTTGCGACAGGAACGCTTGTCGGCCTTGCAGCGGGATTATTTACTCCGGCGCAGGTATTTTCCAACGACGCGGCAAACAACGCCGCAGTCGGCTTTCTGGTTGACGGGATCAACAATATTTTACCAACCTGTGCGCTTGTCATCTCCGTATTCGGCATCATGGGAGTTTTAAGCGACGCAGGCATGCTGAACCTGATCGCCGAGAAGATCCTCGACAGTAAGATGGCAGGGACGGCAAGAGGTGCGGAGCTCGTCTGCATGATGGGGATCGCATTTACAACGATCTTACTTGGCGGTGTGACGAGTGCCTCCATCCTGACATTCGGACCGATCTTAAATAAGATCGGAGCGGCGAGAAACATTCACCCGTACCGCAGAGCGAACCTTTTAGACGGAACGGCAAACAGTCTTCCGGCGATCATCCCGTTCATGAGCGTGTTCGTATTCATCGGATCCGCATTGACAGGTCTTTCCCCGGTCATCGTTGCGGGCGGAACGATCTACGGATTTGTCCTGTTCTTTGTATTCCTTGGAGCTGTCCTTACGGGATGGGGATGCCAGAAAGAAGAATAGGGGAGTGGTTTCCCGGATCTGGATCATGAAAGCTCATGAAGTGTCAGGATGGCACAGACATTGGAACGAGTACACGAGAGAAAAGAGGTTATGGAAAAATGGATGATACCTTTACATTATACGATCTCAAGGTGGAAGTAGTCGCCGGTGACTGCCCGATGGTGTGCAGCCACAAGGTGGGGGACTATTTCCTGGTACAGGGAGAAAACCTGGTGTTTCCGAAGGAAACATCGTTTTCCATGTATTCCCTGAGCGCCATCCTGCCGCTTCTTCCGGCAAAAGAACGGCCATTGGACCCGAACGACTGGATGCTCTCCGACGCGGAGATCGCCTGCCCGGATCCGAACTGCGGGGCGAGATTTAAGATCACAAGAGTCGGAAAGCGGATCCAGAGTCATGGGCAGTGCACGGTCGTGCCGCTCATGAGACTGGATGCGGGAAAATATCATGAGAATTAGATAATAAGGAGAATCGATCATGCAGAAAAAAGCTCAGTTTAAAAATGGATATACCTTCAACCGCGTCATCAATGGCTGCTGGCAGCTCTCCGCGGAGCATTGTCTTCAGGGACACCTGGACTATGACGATGCGATCCGCGCGTTCCACGAGCTGTGGAGCAGGGATTTACGACGTTTGACTGTGCCGACATCTACACGGGCGCTGAGGAGGTCCTCGGCCGCTTTGTGACAGAGTTAAAGGCGAGCGGACATTATCAGGAGGAAGACATCCAGATCCACACGAAATTTGTGCCGGACAAGGACGTTCTTCCGGTGATCAACATGGAGTACACGGAAGGAATCGTGGACCGCTCCTTAAAGAGAATGCACCGCGAAGCTCTGGATCTGGTACAGTTCCACTGGTGGGATTTCAATGTGCCGGGCATGATGGAGACGGCCTTTGACCTTGTAAAGCTTCAGGAAAAAGGAAAGATCCGCAACATCGGTATGTGCAACATGGATACAAACGCCTTAAAGCAGATGGTTGACGCCGGTATCCCGGTCGTATCCAACCAGGCGCAGTATTCCGTCTTTGACCGCCGTCCGGAGAGAACACTTTTGGATTACAGCGCAGAGCACGGCATCTACACATTCGCTTACGGCACACTGGCCGGTGGATTTCTCGCGGAGCGCTACATGGGAAAGACATATGAGGCGCCGGAGACCCGTTCCCAGGTGAAATACATGCAGATCATCGAGGATTCCCTCGGCTGGGACGGAATGCAGAAGCTCCTTCCGGTCCTGAAAGCGATCGCAGACAACCACGGCGTCAGCATCGCCAACGTGGCAACCCAGTACATCTTAAACCAGAAGAGCGTCGGAGCCGTCATGGTCGGAACCAGAAACTCCAAACATGTAAGATCCAACATCCAGACACTGGAATTTGATCTGACCGCGGAGGAGATGAAGACGATCCGCGACTTTATCGATCAGTACCCGACTCCGGAGGGAGAATGCTATGAGCTTGAGCGCACCTCTCCGAGATACAAGGGGATCATTCTGACGGACAGAAACCATGTGGATAAGTAAAATGACATGCAGGGATCATGGCAGGAGATTTCCAGAAAAGCAGGATCAGCGATGACAGAGAATCAGACTGCAAGAATGGTTCGGACAGTTTTGTGAGAATATCAGAAAGTACGGAAGGGACACCAGAGATGGTGTCCTGTTTCGTTACAGGACGCAGAAAAACTGCTGCTTTTCATGGGAAGGAATCTTTCTCTTTACACATACCGAATTAGTAGGTATAATGGTAAAGGTTTCAGGGGCAAAATCCCGTCGAATGGTTGTTTTAACAGGGAGATTGCCGGTAACATTGCAGGAAAGACAGGATTGGAGATAGAGATGTTAAATCAGTTCTCAAGAACACAGCTCCTTTTAGGAGCAGAAAATATGGACCGCCTTGCGAAGGCGAAGGTTGCGATCTTCGGAATCGGCGGAGTCGGCGGATATGTGGCGGAGGCACTGGCGAGAAGCGGAGTCGGTTCCTTTGTGCTGGTGGACGATGATAAGGTCTGCCTGACAAATATCAACCGCCAGATCATCGCGACGAGAAAGACAGTTGGACAGTATAAGGCGGAAGTCATGCGCGACCGGATCCTGGATATCAATCCGGATGCCCAGGTCGAGGTCAGAAAGTGCTTTTATCTCCCGGAAAATGCGGATGAGTTCGACTTTACGGAATATTCCTATGTGGTCGATGCGGTGGACACGGTGACGGCAAAGATCGAGATCATCATGCGGGCGATCGACTGTAAAGTTCCGGTCATCAGCAGCATGGGCGCCGGAAACAAGCTGGATCCGACGCAGTTCCATGTGGCGGATATCTATAAGACGAGCATGTGCCCGCTCGCGAAGGTCATGCGCCGCGAATTAAAGAAGCGCGGAGTGAAGAAGTTAAAAGTCGTTTACTCCACGGAGCAGCCGGTTGAGCAGCAGGAAGACATGAGCATCAGCTGCAGAAAGAACTGTATCTGTCCGCCGGGCGCGAAACATAAATGCACCGAGCGCCGTGCGATTCCGGGCAGCATCGCGTTCGTTCCGTCGGTTGCCGGACTGATCCTTGCAGGGGAGATCGTGAAAGACCTGACAGTGATGCCGCCGAAGAAGGTGGAAGAGCAGGGGCAGTGATCAATGCCAGGAGCAATAAAAGATCATAAAAAGACATCACAAAACCGGAAATTGGAGTGGATTCCATTCGAACAAGGTTTTGTGATGTCTTTTTACTTTCAGGGATACAGAAAGAGCTGCCAATGGCAGCCCCCTCTGATTTCAGTTTTATAATCTTTCCAGGATCGCATCCACATACTCTTCGGTACTTGCTGTTCCGTGCAGGTCTTTTGTGAGGTGTTTTCCTTCTGCGAGAACTTCATCGACGGCTTTGCGGATCCGCGCTGCAGTCTCATTTTCCCCGAGGTACTCTAACATCATGCAGGCGGACCAGAGGAATGCAGTCGGGTTTGCAAGGTGCTTTCCGGCGATATCCGGCGCGCTGCCGTGTACAGCTTCAAACATGGCGTAATCGGCACCGATATTGCTGGATGGAACGAGTCCGAGACCGCCGATCAGACCGCTGCAGAGGTCGGAGAGGATGTCTCCGTACAGGTTCTGCATGACCATCACGTCAAACTGGTTCGGGTTCATCACGAGCTGCATGCAGGTGTTGTCGATGATCTTGTCATCGCTCTCGATCTCCGGATATTCTTTCGCGATCTCCTTGAAAATGGATAAGAACATGCCGTCGGACATCTTTAAGATGTTTGCCTTGTGGACGCAGGTCACTTTTCTGCGGCCGTTTTTCTTTGCATACTCGAATGCGTCACGGATGATGCGCTCACTCGCTTTTCGTGTAACGATCTTGATCGCATGGACGGTGTCCGGATCGATCTGCTCTTCGACGCCGACGTAGAGGCCTTCCGTATTTTCACGGAAAATGACGATATCCACATTTTTGAACGGTGTTTTTACGGCATCGTTGGATCTTACCGGGCGGATGTTTGCGTAAAGATCATATTTTCCGCGGAGTGTCACGTTCAGGGAGCGGAATCCCTTTCCGACCGGGGTCGTGATCGGGGATTTTAACAGCACTTTTGTCCGCTCAAAAGATGCGTAGGCTTCCTCCGGGATCAGTGCGCCGTTGCGTTTCCATTCGTCCTCTCCGACGTTGTAGATTTCATATTCGAGAGGTGCGTTCGCTGCCTTTAAGATCTTTAACACATTGTCAACAAGTTCCGGACCGATTCCGTCACCGCGGAATACTGTAATTTTGTGATTCATATGATGATTCTCCTTTTTGAATGATTTGATTTGATCCTACAGTACAAATGTCACGATCAGGTTATAGACTGCACAGCAGATCACACTGATCGGAACGGCAACAAAGAGAAGCCGGTTAAACAGATGGTTGCGGTCTTCCTCGTTTCCACAGGAACCGAGGATCAGACTTCCGCCGGATGAGAACGGGCTGATCGCGCTGCTCTGTGCGCCGAGGATCGTGCAGGCAAAGAGAGCGGCCGGGTTCAGTCCGGTTGCAGCGGCGAGTCCCGGGATCAGCGGGAATAATGCCGGTGCAACAACGCCGGTCGTGGAACTGAAGAAGCTCATAAACGCACCGACGAAGCTGAATGCCAGCGGGATCAGGGCAGCCGGTACATTGGATCCGATCCATGCGGAGAGGGCATCGATCGTGCCTGCTTTTACAGCGACCGCGATCAGCATGCCGGCTCCGGCGATCATGAGGATCGTATTCCACGGAACACGGGCGATGACCTCTTTCTGAGGTGCCAGATCAAATAACAGGGCAATGATGGTAAAGCAGAAAGCAACGAGACCGACATCAACTTTTCCTGCAATCGTTCCGATCAGGGCATTGTCCGGAAGCGCGAGCTTTAAGAGTGGGAAGATCAGGACGATCACCATCATCAGCAGCATCAAGTATAAAGTCAGCTTCTGCTTCCTGTCAAACGGTTCTGGCCTGGAGAAAGTAACTCCTTTGCCGATGCCGCGGTTGCTCTTAAAACCGAAGCGGAAGATCGCGATCAGGATCAGGGAGAAGATGATGGCGAATCCAAAAATCTTCATTTCGTCCACAAACGAATTCGGTGTTCCAAAAGCCGGTTCTGACTCGTAAGCGGTATCGATCAGACCGCGGAATACGACACCGAGAGAGGCTGTCGGAAAGTTTCCGCCTGCAAGCGCACCGCAGTTGATCGCGACAGCGCCGGTCAGCTTGTCCATTTTTGCTTCCTCGCAGATCAGGATCGTGATCGGAGCCAGAAATGCGAGAACAGTAAAGTAGGCAGCTCCCATTACCGAGAGAACAACTGCTACAAAGAAGAGGGCAAACGGCAGCATGCCCGGGAAACGGCGGCACATGTAGAGAAGACTTGCAGACATCTTCTCAAGCGTTCCGTTGACAGCCGCAAAGTTGTAAAAAAGGGAGACGGACAGGATCACAAACATCGTGCTGACCGGCCAGAAACTAATTAGCTCTTTTGTCTTGATCCCCATACCGAAACATCCGATCAGGTAAGCGAACGAGATACAGAAGAATCCGGTATTGATCTTTGTCTTGTAGCCAAGAACGACGGCAACTGCGATGGATGCGACCAGAATGATACTTAACATGCGGATTCCTCCTGTTCGTTGATGCCGAGCAGGGATGCCGGGATCGTGTGAGTCATATGGTAAACATGTTCTTCCGGAATTCCGTGATCGACCAGATACTGCATGTATTCCGCAAGTGCGAGTTCCCAGTGCGGATTTTCCGTCTGTCCGCCGTCGGTGTCGACCATGACATTTCGGTAGCCGACTTCTTTGATGATCTCCAGATTGTCTGCGAGATTGCTCTTATATTTTCCGCCGCCCATGTTCTGTGCGTAACAGCGCTCCAGGATGACGTTGTAATCCTTCACGAGGCGGAGCTGGTCTTCATGGCTCATTCCCACGATCCACCACTCCGGATGGGTGATCACGATATTTTTGACTCCGAGGTCGCGGGCTGCCTCGACGACGGTAAAGATCTCATCAGGTGCGATATGGGCAGTTCCAAGGACTGCATTGTGATCGCGGACAAGTTCCAGTACAGAGCGCAGTTCCGGAACGATCTTTCCGTCTTTTACGACTTCCACGCACTGACTCAGATCCTGGCCCATTTTCTGCATGTGATTTTTTGCGGACTGTGTCGGGAGCCAGACAACTTTTGCTCCAAGACGAAGTGCGGTATCGACGGCTTTCGGATTGATCCCGCCTACAACGCGGTTTAATGTGATGCTTCCGTACATGGTGAAGTTGTTCGTGTTTCCATGTACGATCTCGTTGTGACGGTTGCAGAGATATGCGCGGTCCATGGTTGTCCCCTGATGTGTCTTGATGACGATGGCACGCGCGCCGACGCGGATCGCTGCTTCCATGAGTTCGAAGTCATCGTATGCGCGAAGGCGCAGATCCGGATTCGTATGGACATGCATGTCGATCACGCCTTTCATGAGATCCTGTTTCATTCAAATTCCCTCCTGTGTGTTTTTGCTGTCTTCAGAGACATTGATTTTGCTATGGTTATATTTTATACTAGTCTTGATATAGGGGAAAGCCACAATTTACGATACCAGGTATCGGTAATTCCGATATCTGACGGAGGTGTTTTATGGACTTAAAAGAGCTGGATTACATTGTAACCGTTGCCGATGAGGGGAGTATTTCCCGGGCGGCGGAAAAATTGTTTATGGCGCAGTCAAGTCTCAGTCAGGCTGTCCGTCTGATCGAACAGGATCTCGGTACATCTGTTTTTGTCCGCACTGCCAGAGGAGTCCGCCTGACGGCTGCCGGGGAGGCGTTTATTTCTCATGCCAGACAGATCCTGCAGCAGTACCGGGAAGCGCGCAGTGAGGCTTCTGATATCGAAAACTTAAAAGGCGGGACGATCATCTTTGGGATCAGCACCTACCGGGGAACGTATCTGCTGCCGCCGGTCCTGAAAAAATTTCACGAGCGTTATCCAAAGGTGCATGTGGAGATCAGCGAGATGGACAGTATTGATCTGGAAAACCAGATCCTGGAGGGAATCCTGGATCTCGCACTGATCGCAGCACCTCCGGTCCGGATCAAGCATGGATTCGAGGAACTGATGAGGGATGAGATCATGCTCGTCACTACGAAAGAGCATCCTGTCATGAAATATGCACACGAATGCGAGAATGATCCGGAAGAACTGTGGATCGATCTGAAGGATACCGCCCCGTATGAATATATTTTAGGTCCGCCGAACACGGTACTCGGCCGGACGGCACGCCATTCTCTGCGGGAAGCAGGTGTGGAACCTCTCGGACTCGATACATACCTTTCCGCGGCGTTTGCGGCAGCTGTTGCGCGGGAAGGTGTTGCGCTGGCCTTTACCTACCGGTCCTGCCGGATCATGCGGGATGGATTCCGGTATCTGCGGATCGGAAAAGAGGGGATTTTCCTGGACCTTGCACTGGTCTGGCCGGCAGGAAAATACCGGTCCAGGGCGGCGAAAGCGCTCGCGGATCTGCTCCATGAGATGGCACCGGAACTGCTTCACCGATAGGATTTGACAGAGACACACTTGTATGTGTATAATAGAAATCAATGCATGACAATTTAACAGACTGGCGCGTCGTGGTGGTGAAGCTTTTTGTCGGTGCCGGTCTGGAACGACGGCTGTAAGAGGGGAAATGACAGAACAGCCGGAAAGATCGATCTGAAAAGGAGAAAAGAAAATTATGGTGTTAGCAGTCATCGAAGCGGTGTACCGCTTCCTGTGGGGAGATCTGTTCACGATCCCGATCGGCAACGGAAATGGGATCGGAATCCCTCTTCTCGTGTTGCTTTTGATCCCAACGGGGATCTATTTTACGATCCGGACGAAATTCCTTCCGGTCCGGCTGTTTCCGGATATGATCCGGGCGCTGGGCGGAAAAAAGAAGGAAGAAGGCGGTCTGTCACCGGTGCAGACCTTGTTTGTGTCGACAGCGACCCGTGTGGGAATGGGAAATCTCGTCGGAGTTGTCGCTGCGATCTCTGCGGGCGGCGCGGGAGCCGTGTTCTGGATGTGGATCTCGGCGATCTTTGGTTCCTCCACGGCATTTGTGGAGGCAGCCCTGGCGCATCTATACAAAGAAAAAGATCCGCTCTACGGCGGATATCACGGCGGTCCGGCTTATTATATCCACAGCTATGCGGAGCGCGTGAGAAAAAAGAAATTGAAACACTCCATCGTTGCCGTTTTGTTTGCGCTGTCCGGTCTGATCTGCTGGGGCGGGATCAGCCAGGTCATCAGCAATTCGGTGGCATCGGCATTTAAAAATGCATTTGGAATCTCACCAATGATCACGACGGTCATTCTTGTTGTGCTCTCGGCGGTGATCGTCTTAAGAAAAAATGCAACGGTCCGCGCGCTGGATGTGATCGTTCCGATCATGGCGGGATGTTATTTTGTGATCACCCTGTTCATCATCGCGACGCATCTCGGAAGCGTTCCGGGCGTTTTTAAGAGGATTTTTGAGGAGGCATTCGGACTCCGCCAGATCGCAGCGGGTGGTTTTGGCGCGGTTCTCATGAACGGAGTCAAGCGCGGTCTGTTCTCCAACGAGGCCGGTTCCGGTTCCGCACCGTGTGCAGCGGCAGCGGCGGAGGAGAGTGACTCGGTAAAGGTCGGACTTGTCCAGGCACTAGGCGTATTTATCGATACGATCGTGATCTGCAGCTGCACGGCGATGATCATGCTGCTTGTCCCGGAGGAACTGACGATGGGACTCGCAGGAATGGACCTTCTCCAGAAAGTCATGAGCTACTATATGGGCGAGTTCGGAGTGGTCTTTATCGCCATCACGCTGGCATTGTTCAGTTTCTCGACATTCCTCGGAATCCTGTTCTATGCGCGTTCCAACGTGGCATACCTCTTCGGAAACCGCTGGTGCTATCAGACTCTTTATAAGATCTTCGCCCTGATCATGCTGTTTGTCGGCGGTCTTCAGGCCTACACAGTCGTCTGGGACCTCGGCGATGTCGGCATCGGACTGATGACCGTGTTCAACCTCATGGTACTGTTCCCGCTGTCCGGGGAGGCGCTGCGGGCGTTGAGGGAGTATGAAGAGAAGAAAAAGATGAAATGAAATGCTGGAAAAGAATAGAAAAGCGGCAGAAATCTGAAAAACTGTGAGCGGAGGAACGGGACAGTTCCATGATCGCATAAAAAGATCCGTCAGGATACCGGGGAGAAGAAATTTTCGGTATTCTGGCGGATCTTTTTTGTTTGATCATCATCCCGGAAACACCGTCTCGATCGTCAGCGACTTCCCATCCTCCGTGGACGCCTGGATCTTTCCGCGGTGCGTGTTCACGATGGCTTTTGCGATCGCGAGACCGATCCCGTAGCCGCCGGTCGCGGAATTCCTCGATCGGTCGGAGCGGTAGAAACGGTCAAAAAGGTGCGGGAGCTCAGTAGGATCGACCTCAGATGCCGTGTTGAAACTGCGAGAACCGACATGCTGGAGCTGCTGAAGAAATTTCCGGATGATCAAAGATCCGGATTCCACGCGGTCCAGTATATCTGTTCCAGGATCAAATCGCCGGAGAGCATGATGGAGAAGTTAAAGAGGAAAGCGCTGCCGGAGACACTGGAGTCGGCACTCTGTGAAGTCCATGATGCGGTGGGAGTCCGGGTCATCTGTTCCTTTGCGGATGATGTGTTCCGGGTGGAAAAATGGCTGAAAAGTCAGGAAAACTATGAACTGGTCAAAGAAAAGGACTACATTTCATATCCGAAGCCAAACGGGTATCGCGGGATCCATCTGATCCTTCGGGGAATGACCGGAAAAACGGCGGGAACTTATGTGGAGATCCAGCTCCGGACGATCGCCATGGATTTCTGGGCGAGCCTGGAACACCAGCTGAAATATAAAAAGGAGATCGGACATGCGGCGATGATGAGCGGGGAATTAAAGCAGTGCGCGGATGATATCGCGTCCGTAGATCTTTCGATGCAGACGATCCGCGATATCATCGAGACGGAAGAGTGAAAAGCTCTCAGCTGCGGATCCGCGCATGGATCCCGGAAGTGAGATTCGGGTGTTTCAGACCGCAGATCCGCTGTTTCGGGCTGCCGCCGATGAAGACGCGTTTCCAGACATCCTGGTCCAGTTCATCGTCATGGACATACACTTCGATATCGGTCATCGGCGGGAGCGGAGTTCCGCCGAGCGTGAAGCTGCCGGATGGATCCTGGATCAGGATCCCCTCTTTCACGACGTCTTTCTGCATATAAGAAGCGGCAAACTGAGCGGAGGAGAGATGTGTGATGAGTTCCAGCATCAGGTCGATCTTCAGGCTTTCCTCGGCGGACATTTCCTGTTTATTCAGAGCGCTTGTGAGTACGGATTCATATTTTTCGAGAAAATTTCCGCATGCGGATTCCAGCGTGGAGAGATCCTGCTTCAGTTCGTTTGTGATTTCCATAAAGACATCCTCCTTTAAATATATTTGGGAATTGAGAAACCTGCTCCGGAAACGGCAGCAGGATTATTTTTCATGATGATAATCCAATAATTTCCACAAATGACATTCACTGAATGTCATCGGTGTTTCAATAATAACATATATTGTTTGGAGTGACAATCAGTGAATGCCAAACAAGGAGTGTTATTATATGTATAAAAATAAAACAATATCCGGCAGGAACAATATCTGCGGGATCAAAATTCATGAGCTTCGCTGTGCGATGACGGATGTATCGCAGAAGCATCTGGCGGACATGCTCCAGCTCAAGGGACTGGATCTTGATAAGAATGCGATCCAGAGGATCGAGAGCGGGAAGCGGTTTGTGACCGATATTGAGCTGCGTTATTTCGCAAAGGTCTTAAACGTCAGTTATGAGGCACTTCTGGATCCGGATGTTCCTGAGAATGAGTAAAAGCTTTTGTGTAGTAATTTCCCGCAAACAGATCTGAACGTGCTTTCGACCGTCTGTTTGAGGAAAAATCGTCTTTTTCCTGGAAGAGAAGACCGATATGGTACGGAAAACCGCCGTCAAAGATGCGGTGGTAGGCGGGACTTCCGTCCTCACGGATCAGGAGTGTTTCCAGCGGAACCTGAAATAATTCACCGAGTACCAGCATATTCGGGAGGGAAGGAAAGGATTCCCCCCGGAGCCATTTATAGATCGACTGGGGACTGTCCAGTTCCAGCGCGTCCTGGAGATCCCGCACGGTCATTTTTCTTCTTCGCATTTCATCCCGGATCTTTTTTCCGGTCAGTTTTTTCGACAGATTTTTCATACTTTCAATCTTATCCTCCATATTTCCAATCAGAACAGATCAATATCAACTGTCGGACATAAAAAACGTTGCCGGCAGCCGGATGGGAAAGTATTCAATATATTTTCAAGGGAAACGGACGGCGGATCCTTGCCGGCCGGTGTGAAGATCTGAAGCCTTTGTTCTGCAGGCAGGTCTATCATACTATAAAATTCCGGGTTTGTCTTGAACTAAAAGGTTAAAATGAGAAATTTTATGAAAAAATATCAGGGCAGTGGATCCGGGGAGATGTACAGCTTACAGCGGGAAAGACAGAAAATGCACATTTTTCAGATGTAATGGGAAATAAAGATAAAAAAGATGGAAAACAGGAATCCGGCAGGACTGTCTTATCCCCGGACAGGAACCGGGAAAATGGTCTGCAGGGAATCTGTTTTCCACCTCTGAAAAATATAAATGATGTTATTTTAATTTTCCTGACGTGCCTTTAACGGAAGGATTTCTTTCCGATACACATAGCCGAGGCAGACTGCACTGAAAACGATCGCGAAAACTTCGGCGATCGGGAATGCGAACCATACGACGTGAAGTCCTCCGAGTTTCGCAAAAACAAATGCGACCGGGAGAAGAACGACCAGCTGACGGAACACGGAGATCCATAAGCTCAACATGCCGTGACCAAGCGCCTGAAACATGGAAGAGCAGACGATGGAGAATCCGGCGAACAGGAAGCTCAGGGAGATGGTCCGGAGTGCCGGGATGCCGATGGAGAGCATGGTGTCGGAGGCGCTGAAGATCATTAGGAGCTTATCCGGTATGAGCTGAACGACCGCTAAACCGATCAGCATGATCGTTACGGCATACATGGCAGCGAGCTTCAGGGTTCCCATGATGCGGTCCGGCTTTCCGGCGCCGTAGTTGTAGGCGATGATCGGGACCGTTCCGTTGTTCAGACCGAAGACCGGCATGAACACGAAGCTCTGGAGCTTAAAGTAGATGCCGAATACCGCAGTCGCCGTGGAGGAGAATGCGATGAGGATCTTGTTCATTCCGAAGGTCATGACACTTCCGATGGATGCCATGATGATGGACGGAATACCGACTGCATAAATATGGCTGATGATCTCGCTGTTTGGTTTAAAGTCACGGAGAGAGATCGTGATCTCATGGTTTCTCGTCTTGTTAAAGAAGAAACCGAGACAAAAGGCGATGATCTGCCCGATCACGGTAGCGCCGGCCGCACCCGCGATGCCGAGAGCAGGCGCTCCGAAATAACCGAAGATCAGGATCGGATCCAGAACGATATTGATGATCGCGCCGAGACCCTGGGTGTACATGGAGTAGATCGTTTTTCCGGTGGACTGTAAGAGACGCTCACAGGCGATCTCCATGAAAAGTCCGAAGGAAGCGATCGTGCAGACTCTTAAATAAGTAGTTCCGAGATCCACGATCTCCTCGATATCGGTCTGGAGACAGAAGAACTGTCTTGCAAAGCAGAGGCCGAAGAGTGCAAATACGACATAGCTCAATGCAGCAAGGAACAGAGCGTGATCCGCGATCTTGTTGGCGCATTCAAAGTTCTTTTCCCCAAGGTTTCTCGAGAGGGCGGCGTTGACACCGACGCCGGTTCCGGTCGCAACGGCGATCATCAGGTTCTGGGCCGGGAACGCCAGGGATACGGCGGTCAGGGCATTTTCACTGAGCTGTGCGACGAACATACTGTCGACAATGTTATAAAGTGCCTGGACGAGCATCGAGATCATCATCGGCACGGACATGGAGATCAGAAGCCGGTTTAGCGGCATGACTCCCATCTTGTTTTCTGTTGCCATAGAACATGACTCCTTTCATACATACATCCCTGCCTGTTTTCAGAAAAGAAAAAATGTAGGTAACGATTCAGCAGGTCTGCGCAGTTGCTGCGCTGACCGTAAGAAAGCCTTGACTTGAGGGAAAAATTCCATCGGCGCAGCGATCTGGAATGGATTTTTGCTCATAGCTTGCCATGCATCCGAAGGGAAGCTCCGGGGGAGGTTCCCGTAGGTGTGAAGGTACTGAACAGTTACAAATGTGGAAAGACTGCCGAAAGTTTGTACTTTGGCAGTCAGGATTCCTGAAAAAGGCATACTGTCTGGCATTATACGACAAATAAAAATGTTCGTCAACATAGATCTCATAGGTTGCCGTGCCGGGGGAAGAGTTTTGCTGATCTTAGCGGATTTTGCCGGATTGACAAAAGGGCGGGGGCGGCGTATCATAAAAACGATGCGGTAATTTTTGCGGACAGAGTGTGTCCGTGTACTGCAGCATGAAAATTTCATGGTTTCCGTCTGAGAAAAACGAGGAAAGCTGTGTACAGAGCAGAGAGCGGAAACTTATATTAATGAATAGGAGAGAAAGAATGATCCAGGAAATCGCCCCACATAAATTTGATCTGACTTACGGACAGCCGAAGGCGCAGGATGAGGACTTTGTCCTCTTTATCAAGAAGAGCAAGACACTTTTGAGAAAAACAGCTGAGGAGAATCATGAGATTCCGAAGTTTTCTGATTTCCAGGAAGACAAAGAAGCGCTCAAAGAGAACGCGTACTATCTGTTCGCGATCGATGGAAATCATTATTATTATGTGACAGAGATGCCGGAACATGTCTCCGACGCATATGAGCTCTGCCCGACAGCGGCATATCGGAAGATGCATCCGATGTACCAGGCGTTCGCAGGGATCACTGCTACCCAGCTTCACCGCTTTAAGGAGAGCAGAAAGTACTGCGGATGCTGCGGTCACCTGATGGAAAACAGCAAGACCGAGCGCGCGCTGGTATGCCCGGAGTGCGGACAGACTGAGTATCCGAAGATCTCCCCGGCTGTAATCGTTGCGATTTCCGATGGGGACCGTCTCCTGATGTCCAGATACCGTGTGAACAACAATCCGTACCGCGGATATGCGCTGATCGCCGGTTTTGTAGAGATCGGAGAGAGTTTTGAGGAGACGATCCACCGCGAGGTCATGGAGGAAGTTGGCCTGAAGGTCAAAAATATCCGCTATTATAAGAGCCAGCCGTGGGCATTCTCCGACACGGAGATGATCGGATTCTTCGCGGAGCTCGATGGACCGGACAAGATCAAGCTTCAGGAGGACGAGCTCTCCGAGGCTGGCTGGTACCACCGCGATGAGATCCCGGATGAGACGATGATGAACAGCATTGGAAGTGAGCTTAAGATGGTGTTCAAGTACGGAAGTCTCGAGAAGTTCTATGAGGCGACCGGGTATCACGACGAAAATTAGGGATATGGGAATATCGGATCAAGTGTGATCCTGATGGGGATCCTGCAGAAAGAATCGATGGCAGGTTGTAAATTGAAAAAAAGCCGGAGACTGAATTTCAGACTGTACGAGAAATTCAGTTTCCGGCTTTTTGCAACAGAAATTTTCTGCTAAAAAGACAGATGGATCAGGCTTTGCGGAATGTCCGGCAGAATTCCAGAAATTCTCGCAGGGTATCAGGAACATCCTGTGGATGATAACAGAATCCGATCACGCGTTTCGGAATCGGGATATCAAGCGGGATCTCGATAAGCGTACCGTTTTTCAGATCATCTTCGATGAAGTCTTTGATGACGCAGCCGATCCCGAGTCCGATCCGGGAGAACTCGATGAGGAGTTCCATGTCAGTCGTCTCGAGGATCTGGTTGATCTCGATCTGATTGTCGGACAGGTAGGCATCGACGTGTTTCCGGCTCATGTTGGAGCGGTTTAAGAGCATGATATTTCCGGTCTTAAAGATATCCGGGTCGTTTCCTTCTCTTAAATGAAGATTCTCCAGGTAGGCAGGCGTACAGACGAAGATGTCGCTGATCTCCATCAGGGGCTGGAAGTGGAGTCCTTTTCTGTTTTTTGGCTCAGCGACAAGGCCGATATCGATCTTTCTGGCATCGAGCATGTCGAGTGTCTGGTAGGTGGACTGGCTCTCGATGGCGATGTTTACATGTGGATATTTTCCGATAAAGCCTTTTAAGTAGGGGAGGAGGACGTATTTACACAGGGTGTTGCTGACGCCGATCTTTAAGTTTCCGATATGGAAGTCATGGATCCGTTTGAGTTCGCGTTCGCCGTGACCGATGGAGTCGAAGGCTGTGTTCACATGCTGGAAGAGGATGGTTCCTTCTCTTGTGAGCTGGACTCCGCGGGAGTTTCGGTTGAAGAGTCTGGTTCCGAGGCTTTCTTCAAGTTTGCTGATGGCTTTACTGATGGCGGGCTGGCTGATGTAGAGTTCTTTGGCAGCCCGGGAGATGTTGCCGCAGCGGGCTACCTCGTAGAAGATTTTGTATTGTGACAGATGTTGTTCCATGAAAATACCGCTGTCCTGTCAGGGACCGCAGGAACATAACCCCCTTTCATATGTGGTATTCGTATTATTTATAGCTATTATAATGAATGGGGGTGGGGATGTCAATATGAAATTGATGGCGAAAGGTACGCGCCGGTCGGCCTCCGGCTCCGGGCACTCGGGATTTTAGGGGCGGTTCCTCTAGACTTGCGGAAGAATGCTAAGGGCGGAGAAGATGGGACACAACTCGCTGCGCTCAAACAAGTGTCCCATCTCCTCCAACGCATTCTCCCGCGAGCCAAGAGGAAGCCAGATCCCTCGATCAAGGCACTCCTGATCGGAAGATCACCGGCTGCGGGCGCATTGACTGCAGGTTAAGGTTTAGCTGTGGTGCAGGGGATGGAACGTTGTGGGAAGCGGCTATGGGCGCTCATAGGAGCGAGAAATCTATACACTATGATTGAAGTTTTTGTGGAAATCCAGTATAATTTACGCGAACGACGAGCCAAAGTCCGCGCTTGCACGAGACCTTGGCGACTGTCGCGATAACAAGGGAAAACTCGCGAAGAGTGTTTTCGCTTGTTTGGGGAGATTATGTTACTTTTGGGGGGATTTTTATGAGCCGGACAAGTATGGATATGACGCGGGGATCTTTGAAGAAACAGATCCTGTTTTTCAGTATTCCGCTGATGCTTTCGAATTTGCTGCAGGTTCTGTTCAACATGTCGGATATTGCGGTGATCGGGCAGTTTGCGGGGGCGATGTCTCTGGGGGCGGTTGGTTCTACGACGACGTTGATCTCGATGTATACGGGATTTCTGATCGGACTTTCCGGTGGGATCAATGTGCTGACGGCGCTTTATATCGGGGCGAGGAACCGGAAGTCGGTTTCGGAGACGGTACATTCGGCGTTTCTTGTCAGCCTGGCGGTCGGATTGATCCTGCTGATTTTGGGAGTTTCTACATCGCGCGGTGTGCTGGTGCTTTTAAATACGAAGGAGGAGCTGATCGACAAGGCCGCTCTGTACATCCGGATCTATTTCCTGGGGATTCCGGCGCTTGCGCTTTATAATTTCGGAAACGCGGTGTTCAGTGCGGCCGGGGATACGGGGCGTCCGCTGAGATATCTGTTTTTGTCGGGGATCGTGAATGTGATCCTGAATCTGTTTTTTGTGATCGTCTGTAAGCTTGATGTAGTTGGAGTGGCGCTTGCGAGTGCGTTGTCTCAGTGCCTTTCGGCGTTTCTGATCGTGATGGCATTGTTCCGGAGTCATGAAGATTTCGGACTGCATCTTGCAAAGCTCCGGCTTTCGAAGGATAAGGCGCAGGCGATCCTGCGGCTCGGGATCCCATCTGGTTTTCAGAATGCGATCTTCGGAATCGCAAATCTGTTTGTCCAGCTCGGCGTCAATTCTTTCAGTGCCGTGATGGTAGCGGGAAATTCTGCGGCGGCGAATGCGGATGCGCTGATCTACGATGTGATGGCGGCGTTCTATACGGCCTGCGCGAGCTTTATGGGGCAGAACTACGGCTCCGGAAACAAAAAGCGTGTGCGGGACAGTTATTTTGTGAGTCTTGCATATTCATTCGGGATCGGACTTGCGATGGGACTTCTTCTCGTCGTGTTCGGAAAGCAGTTCCTGTCCTTATTTACGAATGACCCGGAAGTCATGGCAGCGGGAATGAAGCGCCTGACGATCATGGGATTTTCCTATGGGATCTCCGCGTTCATGGACTGCACGATCGCGGCATCCCGGGCACTCGGAAAGAGTCTGGCACCGATGGTCATCGTGATCTTGGGTTCCTGCGTATTCCGGATCGCGTGGGTCTATACGGTCTTTGCGTATTTTCAGACGATCCCGTCCCTGTATCTGCTCTACAGCTGTTCCTGGTCGCTCACGGCGATCGCGGAGATCCTGTATTTTGTACATGCGTACCGGAGGGCGATGGAGAAGATCGCGGAAACGCGGAGCTGACAGGGGGTGTTGAGCGGGAGATGATTCTTGTTTGGATGGCTGGAAGATGGGTGATAGAAAGAGCGTAATAACTCGGAATTGATGGAGGTAGTGTGAATTATGAAAAAAATTGTATGTGCAATGCTATGTATTCTGCTTGTATTTAGTTTGAGTGCTTGTGGCGGAAATGTTAATGAAGTAAATACGCATAATGTAGAATCTGAAATATATTCTGAAGAGGACATTGCAGCCGCTATTGACACCATAAAAAAAGAGTTTAAGAGCAACTGGAATGGATGTACTCTTACAGAAATTTATTATGCAGGGGATGACAGCTCTAAAGACCATCAAGATTGGGCAGATAGGAACAATGCAGATGAAGCCATTGTTTTGCTATCTTCATTCGATGTTGATTCATCTGGAGGAGAGGGTTCTCTGAATCCAAATAGTACATACAATGATTGGAATTGGATTTTAGTTAGAACAAACGGCGGACAATGGCAACATGTTGACCATGGATATTAAAATAAATTAGAATTTATGGAGGTAAAATAAAATGATGAAACTTGATAGTTTTATTGGTATGATGACGGGACATTTTGATAACAAAGAGCAGTTTAATATGATG
>ERZ773259.1366-NODE-1366-length-20568-cov-3.430410_pt1 | contig 20568 bp, 24 predicted proteins | sample MGYA00511961_ERZ773259 | MGnify/ENA primary metagenome ERZ773259 (study PRJEB29015, sample SAMEA2737775) | human gut metagenome | biome: human gut; feature: human-associated habitat; material: faeces | place: China | collected 2012 ...
AGAGCTTATATACTGATGTCTCATCTTCTACGTCTTCAAACCTTTCTGCCATTTTATAAAATTTATTTTTATAGCTACTACTTCTTTCTCCGCCCAACATCTTCAATGCCTTAAATTTATCTTTTTCTTCCTCTATCGAATTGTTGTCTATATTCATTCCGAGATAATCTTCAAAAATATCTTCCTTCTCCCTGCTCTCTTCTTTCAAAAAGCTAAGAATTATTAGCTGCTCCATACAATTTCTTAATACTAAATTAAAATACCTCCCTCGTCTATATTTTAATTGTAAATTATCCAGAAACTCTATATCTTCACAAATATCTTTGACAAATCCTGTCTCAACTATTAATCTAGTATTCCTTGAATCAGCCTTTAACTCTTCCAGCATATCAATATGTTTTTCTCTTAATATTTCCAACATTTGTCTACATTCTATATCTAACATAACTGTGCTTCCTCCTTTTCTTCATTATATGACAAAAGAAAAATCCTGCCAACTTCTTCCTAATGCTAGTAATCTGTTGTCTTTGTGTAATCGATGATCGTATATAAAGTGTAAGCGCTTCCCCAAGCTGTTTTATTTCGGTATACTACATTAGTATTGTCTGCATACATAAAGAACGTATTCAATACACCATTTTCGTTGTAATAAGGAATCTTGTACCGTCTGTCGCTTCTGGCAACGTATGAGGATACATTTAAAGCAACGCCGAAATTCTTGATTCCATGAGCAACATTGATTGCTGCGAAATTGGTTGTGGTTGCCCAGCTGGTCATTACTGTCTTTATTACTTTTCGGTATACAGGCTTACCTTCATAGGTACCGATTCGGGATTCAGTTAAACCAAATGCTGAATCGTGATGCCATGCTCCCCAAACGTCCTTTTTCATTGTTCGATGATATCGGTCACCATTTGCTGTAATGTATATCTGATGACAGTAATGTATATCAAGATCATAGTACGTCATATAGAATAACCAGCCATTAGTGGTAGTCGGCCGATTAGTAGAGCCCTCGTGCAAATATACACAGCCACTAGACTCATAGAAGTTATTCGCATCGGCATTAGAGCGTACAGGAATATTACAAGTAAGCGCTTTTCTTGCAGCCAAATTTATGTTATCACCTATTAACTGAACCCCTGATTTAGAGCCTCCTTCTATTTGAACAGAAGAATTAGCTAATAACAGATTTAATAACGTAACGGCATCATCCATACTGCCTATTGAAGTTGCTTTTGTACCATCGTCAGCTGTTCCACAAGCCATCTCTAAATATCCGTCACCTAGGGTTACTTTATCGTCTTCGAAAGAAGCTCTCGAATTTTCACCGTTTCTGATTTTTACGGAGTCCGGTCCAATTAATACATTTCGATTTCGTCTGGATCCAAATATAATTTCGTTTCCATCTGATGATACATGCAATATGTCTTTACTGTTTGAAAATAAAGTTCCTTCTGTGGTAAACGTTTCAAACATATCCTTAAATAACGCGGTAAACATATATTCGGTTTCTGCATCGAAATCAGCGTCCAATATATGTTCGTAGCTAAATTCTTCGATATCATCTATATTGTTACCAGGTATATCGAAAGTCCATCCTTCAGTGTAATCCGTGTCTTTTTCTGTTTTATATTTCACTACTCCAGCAAAATCATTATGCATATTAAAAGACTGAAATGAACCCTTTACTAATATTTTAGCTTTTGTTCCATTATCAGACTGAGTCCCTTCAGAATCGCACCTGATAATATTAAACAAACTGATATCAGGACCTCTATATTTTGTGCATGTCTTCTCTAGTACAACCGTATTTGTAAATCCTCTGCTGTCTTTTACTTTACAAGCTATAGAATATACTTTGCCATAATATGTTAACGGTAACGCAGCGATAAGGTCATTAACATCGGAATATTCAAGAGTATTACACGTATACGATATTTCGCTAACAGCCGCTCCGTACATGGTCTCGATATCCTGTGTAGCTGATAAGTTTGACTTTCCGTTAACAATCATATCCATATTACGTGCAGCTTCGTTATTATCTGTAATCTTATAATTTGTAATGGTTGGTTTAGCAAGTTCCTCAGTTAATGTCGCATCAAGCAAACAGCTGTCTTGTCCGATCTTAGTTGCCATTGACGAATCAGAATATGTATCAAGTAATACTTCAAATTGTATTGTTTTTTGGCACGGTGATTCCTCGAAAAAACTTGACAAATCAGAGGCTGTGATTACCCAGTTGTAGCTAGTTTTTCCAGGCGGTAGTTCAGCTATGGTACCGTATTTATGGTATAAACGATGGGCATACTTGGTATTATCAACGGTAAGCTGCATAATTATACCAACATCAAATCCTTTTTTGAATATAATATCATCGTGTAAGATGTGTAATGTACTCTTTCTGAAAACATGCATAGCCATGACTTAAATACCTCTCTTTCTTAGGGTTAATCCACCATCTTCTTGTGGTATAAATTCGTAATTGCCAACCTTTAATGTGTTAAGCACTTCCGCCCTACGTATATGAAGTTGATTGTCAGAGAAATATGCCACTTCATTTCCGGATTGTTCGAAAGAAATCCTATCATTTTGTACAATAAGGGTTATTTCATTTCCAGTGGCACCAAGAACAATATTACCATTTACGAATTTGATATATTTATCGATTTCTCCAAATTTTTTGTTAGATGCTGCATTGCTGTCATTCAACTTAGATTGCATATCGTTTGTCGCTGAGTTAAGCGACTTACTGAAATCCATACGAAGTTCGCTGTTTGTTTTAGACAAATCAAGCTGTGTAGTGTAAATATCTTTCGCCTCATCTTTTGACAGCATATCTTCATAATCCGTCATATCCCAAGCACCAGCATAAGCTACATACCATTCAACCGGATCGGACCCGTTTCCAACAGCGCCATCTAAATAAAAGAACCCAATAGTGCTGAATGTTCCTGTTGAACCACACACTACTTTGCATGTATATTCCGTAAAATCCCCGGTTCCTTGCTGTGATGTTAACCATACAACAGTCGGATTATCACCATTTTCATTTGCAGTAAAAATCAGCTGATGTCCGACAGGAATCTTTGCAATAATCCGATAAATAAATGCAGCATTTGCCCGTGCCATATTTCCCCAGTAAAAACCACCAAGATCCGGAGATGCCTCTCCTGTATTCGTGATTTTCAATTCATATTCACCACAAGGGTTGTCCGATGATTTTTCCTGACGTGTGATCGTAACATTCTCATTTTCAAGATTGTTGTATAAATTGAGGTCATTCATGCCTTCTGAAAACATAACGTCTTTATACAGCAGTTTTCCATTAGTCAACGTCTCACCAGTGTCGCCTTTTTCTCCCTGTGGCCCCTGTTCTCCTTTTATCTTCGCCCACGTGTACTGTGTCGGATCGAAAATGTTCGCTTCTTTCGTAAGCCGGTTCGTTGCGATTCCAAGATAAGCTTTCCCGGTCGATTCAAGTGAAATTCCATTTCCGCTTTCATCATCTGCATATGCTGTCCATGTATAGAAATTACGATTCTTTGCAACTTTTTCAAACTGTTCTGCCAGTTCAATGACTTTTTGATCTATCCCGCTGTCCTGTTTTTTGTACTCTCCGAGTTCGATCGTAACAGAATCACTACACTCGGATACCTCCAGACGTAGTAATCTCGCCGACAACCATAACTTCCCGACATTGTCGATAATATAAATCGTATCTCCAATCTCGGCATTTTGTGGAAGCTTGTACAGGCTTATTTCATACGTAACATTAACATCACAGATCTTCTGGAGGCTTGCAACTGCCCTGTTGCATAACTCAGATTTACTGGTTGTGTCATAACTAAACGTTTTCACAATGTGACCGGTGCCATTTCCTTTTTCTGTTTTAATCTGGTACCTGCTCCACTTCTCCAATGCTTTCCGTGATTTTACATATGCACCATCCACATAGAAATCACCATCATCATATTTATATCCTTTAAGCGTAATCGGATCTTCAGATCCCTCCGGTGTTCCTCCGGTACACAAATATGCAGTGGCAAGGTCTTCTATGCTCTGAGTGATCCGTATATCCGAAATATCTTTCTCGATTCTCAGCTCTGCCCGTTTGTCTGTACCTCTTTTTTTACGGATGTTGATATATTTATGTGTTACGGTCATGTTCTTCACTTCAAACGAAAAATCAATTTCTGCATTATCGAACTGCGTTGCCACACTGAGAAGTCTCTTGGTTGCTGTCTCTTCCCCATCCCATGACAACTTTCTGGTGAGATTGCTTATCTCATTAACACCGATTTCAAATCCGGAGTCATCCGCAAATTTGTTGATGTAATACGCAGCATTATAAGCTTTGTCTGCCTCGTATGCTCCCACTATCTCATTCAGCAGATCCAGTCCCGCATCTTCCGCATAAATGTGTACTGTCTGGCTCATTGGATTGGATTCTGAGGTTATGATCGTATAATACTCTGCACAGTCTATCACGCCATCCACTCCAGATATTTGTCGCAATATGTAATTTCCCGCACTCGTACAAGATTCTATCTTCAGCCGACTTTCTGCGTCATATGAAAGATCACATTCAAATACCGCAACCCCGTCATTTACATCTTCTGTTTTTAAATCATTCGTGATTTTTATTCCGTCCGGTAATGCTGTGTTTGCCGTCTCCAGAATGTTCATTTGTCTGTCTGCAAAATATATAATCATAAAAATACCTCTCTGTATTTCAATTTGTAATCCGGATTTTCTGCCCATTCAGACCGTATACACTTGATCTGGTTGATTCCATTCTTCAGATAGAACTGTTCCCATTCATTTCCCAGTACACCAAGTTCCGGCATGGCAATCCCATTACAGGTTATCTTTCCGGATGAACAATCTGCAGTAACTGTATCACCTTTTGTGAATTTGTTCGGTACGTCCACCCATGCATCCGCATTATGGCTAATAAATTTAATCCATTCTATGCCATTCCGGCTGAAATTCATCTTCGAGCTGAATTTAGCAAATATGACACTTATCTCGACTGCCTTTATATCCGTGATCGAGTCATCCGTATATGTTCGGCTTCCTGTATGGCTTCCGGAAAAAGTAATTTTATTGCCGAACTTTTGAATGCTATACGTACTAAACAGAGTCCCATAAGATCCTAACCTTGCATTAATACTTGGTCCTCTTTCTTTTCCTCTGATGTAAAATCCGTAATACACCCCTGGCTTTGCATCCAGGCTCCACAGTGCAATCCCGGCAATATTTATCCGCTTTCCTGAAGAATCCTTTCCGGTTATAACTACTTCGAAATCTCCATATTCCTGTGTGATTCCTACAACACATGGACTGAACTGCAGACAGAAATTCTTTGGCTGGTTTCCAGATGCGTCTGCCGGCACTTTCATTGTAATACTCGGGCCATGCCAGCCTGTTCCCTCTCCATAATCCGCAACGCCTAAGATATCATGTACGTCCTGGTCATTCTGTAGTGATACCCATTTTGCCTTTTTCAATGTTCCTGCTTGATTCCAACTATTTTTAGAATCCACATGAACTGCATCATTCAGGATCCAGTCACTCTCTTTATAATCTGCAAAATTGTAGTCTATAGCCGTAACTGATGTCTGTTTTAGTTCTTCGTCAACCTCTTCCACATCTCCGATCTGTAAGATATTCTGGTTCTCTGTAATGTAGGAAATAAATCCACAGTCTGATTTGATTTGCGCTTCGAATACCGGGTGCGCTTTATAAGTTCCCTTGTAATCAACAACAAATGTTGTTCCGTCATCTGCAGTCGGTATAACATCGTACTCTTCTACAGAATATTTAAACGGATCTGCACAATAGAACTCAATTTCTGCAGTTACCGCATTTCTGCCATGCGGCACATCACCGGCATTCACCTTTGTTCCGACATAATACTTATCCGGTTCATCCAGGAAGATCAGCTTCGCTTCTGCCACATCCAACAGTGAATTCAATTTGTTGTAAGCATTCCGGAATTCCGCATTACTCTTAGCAATCAGCTGATACCCGACAGTGATGGTCCTCGGCTTATATCGTTTTCTTCGATATCTGGATCCATCCATAATCTCCGTATCCAGATCCGTAATTTCCGTTTCTATCATTTCCCGGCCGGACACATATAGTGTCCGATATCCGGGGATTACATTTTCAAAATAGACTCCGTTAAAATTGAGAGCTTCGGAGGGCAGTATCTGCTCTTCCTGTCTCTCTGTAGTGTCTACAAATTTATACATATCTGCCCTCCTTATCTCATGCCTTTCTTTCGAAGATCTCTTTTCTGCTGCTGTTCAATTTCTTCTTTGGTGTATTTCGCTGTTGCCTTCGCCACCTGCCTGCCGTCTACTTCAACAGGGACGTAAATGGTATAGGTTTCGTTTCTGGTATAGTCATAATCATCATTCAGATCTTCGATGCCGATTCTTAATCCAGCTCCAATTTCCGGAACAGGAACTAAATCCGGAATGTCTACCAGTTTCCATGCTGCCTTTTTCGCATCTGTGACCCTATCAGAAATTCCATTTACCCATCCTTCACCGAAATAGCCGCCAAGCTTATCTGTTACTTTTGACGGACTGTGAATTTGTGCTTTCGCCCGAATTGCCGCCTCTGCTGCAGCTGCCAATTGTGCCGCAACAGATCTTACACGCCCAACCTGACTTGCCATACCATTTGCAAGGCCTGCCCCTATATATACACCGCAACTGTATGAACCGGATCCGGCTGATCGCATTGCTGACACTGTGGATGCAGACATGGATCTTGCTGTGGATACCGCTCTGTTCATTCCATTGCGTACTCCGTTATTGAAGTTATTTCCAACAGCATTCCCGGAGCTCCTTGCTTTTCCTTCTGCGTTCGAAAATTGTCTTACCAATGTATTAACTGCTGACTTTGCTCTACTTCCCAACGCATCCAGTCCGGAATTTACCACATTTACACTGGCACGCATACTCGTGAGCGAGCTTTGAGCGCTTTTGGCATTACCAGCTATTGACTTCATACTTGAATTGACAGACTTTAATGCTACCACCATCGCAAGCGTGCCAACTGCGCCACCCGTCATAGCAGCTCCAAATGCAACCACTACAACAGCCGATGCGCCCATTCCGGCCGCAAGACCTAATGATAATGCTGTTAAGGCTGTCAGGGCTCCTACTGTTGCTAAAGCTCCGGATGATACAGCAGGGAATGCAGCTCCCATCAGCAGAAGTCCTGCCCCAGCTACTGTAAGACCGGCACCAAGGGCCAGCGCTCCGGCTGCCAGAAGCAACACACCCGCTGCCGCTATCAGGACAGCTGCACCAACCACCGTAAGCCCTGCACCTACTACTACAAGTCCGGCGCCAAGAACAATGCACCCTGCACCGGCTACTGCAGCCCCAGCGCCAAATACGATCATGCCTGCTCCGAGGGTTGCGATGCAAGCCGCTCCCTGAATTCCATATTGCACAATGGTCGGAAGCACACCTGCTACTATGGCAAGCCCAACACTTGCCAGCAGTGCTCCGGTTGAAACCAGTAATATAGCTACACCAAAGGCAACGAGACCTACTGCTCCGGCTGTCAATGCTGGTCCTAGTGCTGCTACGCCAAGGGCAAGTCCGGCAATTGCCGCAACCATACCAACCATACAGCCTATAGCAAGCGGTCCCGCATTCGCCAGATTAACAGCTGCCAGTGATAATATAGCAATCCCCGCTGCCGCTATCAGGACAGCTGCACCAAAGGCAATGAATCCGGTTGCTCCGGCCGTCATAGCCGGCGCCACATTTTTGGCAACAACCATTAAGCCTGCCACTGCAACCGTCATGCCGATCAGCACCCCTGCTGCCAGTGGTCCGGCTTGTGCGATTTGCACGGCCGAATATGCCAAAAGGGAAAATCCGGCCGCAATCAATGCTACTCCTGCGCCAATTGCTACAAATGCTTTTGCTGATTCTACGATAGTTCCTGATGATTCTTTACTTGCAGTGCCTACCGCTTTTTCACCCGCTGCTACACCAAATAACTTACCTGCCAGTGTCGCTATTCCTTTTCCTGTCATGCTTACAATTGCGCCCGCAAAAGTTTTGACACCAGGGGCGATTGCACTGACTATTTTAAAGCCTTTAAAAGCAACATATAATTTCGGTAACAGCGTAATTGCTTTTGCCACTTCTTTATCATGATCTTTTAGAAAATCCGCAAATGTAGTCAATGCACCTGTTGCTGTTCCCATGCTTTCAGAGAAATTATCTACACTTTCTTTTTTTCCAAATGCTCCCGTAAGTTCCTGTACTTCATCAATAATTGCGCCGGCTGCCTCGCCAAAAGCTTTCCCAACTTCCACTGCATCTGTTTTAAGCACATTCCAATACGGTGATATTACTTCAATAGCTTTTGGAATCCCATCAGCCAATTTCGCAAATCCTGCATCCACTTTGCTTGTCATACCGTTAATAGCATCAATTACCTTTGGCTTTGCAAATGTATCATACAAGTTCATCATTCCGCTTACTGCAGATGCCTCCAAGTTACCCATAGCGCCTTCAAATGTGGTTACGGATGTAGCTGCTTCTTTCGCCATGTCGGTCATACCAATGTTATTGATAGCCTGTCCGAGCATGTCTGCGGTAATTGCACCCTTTTCCATTGCTCCTTTGAAGTCGTTCCCTAATGTTGGATTCAGCTTAATCAACTCTTTCCGTAAGCCTCCAGCAAGCTGCGGACTGGCATTAATGATCTGGTTCCAATCCTGAGCATGTAAAGCTCCTGCTGCCATTGCCTGTGAAAACGCAAGTGCTACCGAGGAATATTCCTTTGCACCTCCACCAAATACAGCAACTGCATTACCGACTGCTTCCGTCAACTTGTCTGCGTCTTTGATTCCATTTGCCGAAAGTGAGCCGAATGTACTCATAACATCCTGCAGGGAGAATACTGTTTTATCCGCATATGTTTTTAATGTACCTGTTGCTCCGGCTATTCTCTGTATTTCCGCTTCGGAATACCCGGAAAACCTCATAGCTGCCTGCAGTTTATACATGGAATCCGACGTTTCTATAGTTTCTTTCGACAAATCACTGACTGAATTTGTCACCAGCGACATCGCCTTTCCACCGATTGCAGCCATTGCACCGAATCCAAGACCACCGGTGAGAGTGGTTTTCAGATTATTCGCATATCCCTGGCATGATTTCATAATGGATGAAAAGTTTTTGTCCTGCGCTGATAATATTGCTTTTACGCTATACGATTCTGCCATCCTCTCACTCCTCTCTATCCAGCAGTTTGGTTATTCCAGCAAATCTGGATGGTTTCCTTCGATTCTTCATTTTTTTCAGTTCTTTATCGAAATCAAAGAACTGCCGGAATCTCTTGTAAACTGGTTTGGTCTTGCCTTTACCGGCTTTCTTTTCTGCCTTTACCGCAAAATTCAAAAATGCCTGCCGATGTTCATGTAAACTCTCGTCAAGCATCCGAAGCTCTAAAGCCTCCATCATAAGTTCATATTCTGCCAATGTCAGCTGATCCACCTGTTTAAATGACGTGAAGCCAAAATACCGAAAGCAATTCCTTGCTACGGTTTTATATAGGTCTTCTTCTACAGCTCCTGAGCCTTCTTCTTCGCCATCTGTTCCTCGTACTCTTTCAAGATCTCTTTCACTGCTTTCTTGGTAGCATTTGCTTTCGATAAAAAATCTTTTGTTTTCTCCATGAGTTCATCGATGTCTACCTCTTCCGAATCAATGTAAGAATCTAACATTGCCTTTGTTACTCTTGGATCCTCTCCCTTATTTGCCAAATCTAACAGATCTACCAGCGCGTTCGGTTCCTGGTCAACCACAACGCTAGCGATCAGATACCTTGCTCCTATTTCTTTTGTGGTTCCCGGCATTCCATGAACCGGAACTACGGTAAGCTTATTTGCTTCTCTTAAGAATCCCATTCCGAATTTAAACTGATATACTGTTCCGTTGATTGTAAGTTCCATCATATTGTTTTATCTCCCTTCTGTGCGATGTCGCACATCAAAAAAGAGGACGATTCTTCTCGCCCTCTTAAGCTCCTGTCTTCTGAGTGTCTGCAAATACATATGCTGCTACTTCCTGCTGTTCTGCAGTAACCGTTGCATAGCCATCTACGCCTTTTCCTTCCAGTCCAAATGTCAACGATAACTCAACATTGTCCTCTGCATTGGATGTCTTATCAATTTCCGTAAGATATCCCTGGAAGTATTTTGCCTTAAATTTATCAGTCGAGCTCGCCTGCGGCTCTGCTAAGTTTACTTCCCAGATCTCCATCTTTTCATCATCGTCGAGTGCTGCTTCCAACTCATCGATGAACTCATCTCCTTTTTTCAAAAGGCTTGATGCTGTGATTTCTCCTTCTGCTGCCCCCGGTGTACGTACTGTACCGTCTTTTGTCACTGTCGAATCAGCGTCCTTCGACTTTGTACGTTCATTCTCTGTTGTGAACGCAAGTGCTGTTGCATCATGATCTTTCTTTGTACTCAGGATACGGTACAGATATATGATCTTTTTGCCTGCTACTGCTTCTGCAAATAACTGCAGTCCAAATAACTTTCTGTTCTTCACTATTGTCATCTCCTAACTAAATTTATATCCCACTTCCAAAATTCCCATAAGAAGCGGCTGTTTCGTTGTATTATCCGGCGTAATTCTTTGTGTCGGTCTCTGCATATTCCAGGCATAGTGCGCTGTATGTTCGATAGACCTGCAGATGTTTTTGATATCTGCTAAGATACCAGATACCGTTCCTCTCTGCCGTATATTATCGTGCCAGACTTTCAACGTCAGATTAGTCTCGCCGATAATCTCATTTTTTGTAGCCTGATCACTCTCGGAGCAATCCGCCAGGTAAACAAAAGGATACGGCGTGTCCTCCGGCGGTAAATCCGTGTCATACACACCAACTCCCGTATCCTCATATTTTTCTTTCAATGCCATCAAAACGGCGCTGAACAATTCCTGCTGTGGATCCATCTTATCACCTCACAAGTCCGACTTAAATTTACCTTTCTGCTCATCAAATGCCGGACGTATATGTGGCTTTCCTTTCATGAATCTTGTTCCATATTCCTGATAACCTGCATATTCCGCTGTTGATTCAACCTCTGCGGTCATGCCGCCATCTGTAATTTCCAACATAATTGACTTTTGTAAATGATGGGTGAGCACAGGAGCTTCTTTCATAGCTTTTTTCTGCATTTCAGCACCATTTTTCTTTACTACTGTTTTAACAGCAGACAGATCCATGTTCTTAGTCAGTTTAGCCTCCAACTTTTCAAAGCCTATCAGCTTTACTCCCATCACACCACCTCCGATACAACATATACCTGCTTCGTCCGAAGCTTCCTGCTGAAATCTACACCATATGTTTTATTCCCTACGCGAATCCTGTCAAATGGCCGGTCGTAATGATTCTGCAGGTGAATGGTAAGGCTACCTTCCTTAATTCCGGAATAGACAAGCATCATCGTATTCGTACCGGTATCCATGACTGAGGCAGACTTCATATCTTCTGATATCGTGTCCTCTCCGTAATTACCAGTAGCCGGATCATACTCTCCAGGGGTGAGTTTCTGGAAGTATATTGGTGTGTCATATCTCATAGGAATTTCACCTTACCTTTCTTTGATTCTTTCTGATCATCCAGATATGCCCGGATATCATCCATGTATCCCGCAAAATCATTTTCTGACCAGGAAAGGCTTTCTCCCTCAACACTGTGAGAGGAAAGTCCTTCCGAACCGATTCTGTTGAATCGTATGATTGACACATCCAGGATGATATAATTCATCTCTTCCGGAGGCTCTAACCCCCCGAGAAGAAAGCGCAGTCTTTGTTTGGTGGCCTTCAAAATTAACAGCAATTTATTTTCTAATTCCTCGTCAATTTCTTCCGGCAATCCCAATAAGACCATCAGATCTTCAATCATACGCTCCTCCTACTCTGCCAGCTCTTTGTTTTCCGGCATCTTACTCTCTGCTTTCTTCTTACCGGCTTTTGATGTTTTTTCTGCAGTATCTGTGCCGGCTGTATTGTCTGGATCTTCTTCTACCAGTTCGATCAGCGGAGTGTGCTGTTTGTTGTTATTGCCGGCCAGCTCCTCGATTCTTTCTTTGCTGACATCTACTCCTTCACGAGGGAAGATATCTCCCTCGTTATAGGAATGATCGTTATCATGGAGATCAATAAAATGCTTGGTTACCTTATACATACTTTTTTACCTCCTATGCTCTCGGATTAACCGTTACAGTCACATCACCGGAACGAACAGCTTTGTAGTTCTGATCACACTCGACCAGTGTGATATGGTGAGTTGCTGTCGAAGCAATCTCTGATTCACCATCCCACTTAGACCAGTTCTTAACATCCATACCGTAAGTTACTGCTGTTGCAGCTGTAGCATCTTTGTACTTCCAGCAGTTTCTCATTGACATTAACTGCTCTTTCACTGTCAGCTTTGTGGTTCCTGCTTCTGATCCAGCCTCTGACGTTACCTTTAACGTTCCTAATGTCTGTGTATCAGCTTCTCCTACAGAGATGTAAGCAATTGCATCCAGATACTCGCAGAACAGACGTAAGCCCATGATTGCGTAGTTATCCGAAATCATACGGTTGTATGTTCCTTCTGAGTGGAATCCGATAAACCCTGTCTCTGAATCCGTTGTGAATCCAAGTCCAGCTTTGGCAAACTCTGAATCTCCCGGATCAACATAATATGCAATCATGTTGTTTAGCGGTGTTGCAATTACAACATTCTGCGGGATCTCAGAAGTAACAAATACCACATCCGCTCCAAGGAAATTTGTCAGATACTTGAAGCCGAATGCTGTCTGCAGTGTAATATCTGCTGCACCGAGATACTTGTACACATCCAGAGTATTTACCCAAACAGCTACTCCGGTTGCCGTTCTCTTCATCTTCTGGAACTTAGCCACAACCTTTCCGATTGCCATTGCAACAGCCATCTGCCAAGTTGTTTCGCGTCCTGTAAGAGATCCGGCTTTTAACTGTGTGTAGAATTTATCAGTCACTACATTCTGCAGATCGGACTTGAACTCATCATCCGTATCCTGTACTGCCGCCTCATAACCTTTTTCCAAAATGGCTTCAAGAGATACGCCTTTACGATATTTTTCAATCTTGATCGTATCAAAAGGCTTTTCTTCTACTGTGTATCTGGACATCGGGATTTCTTCGCCTTCTCCAACATCCCCTGACTGCAGTTCACCTTTTACCGTTTTGGTCTTTAATACCGAATTGTTTTCCTTTCTGATCATTCTGGTAATTCCCAGAATATCTAACAGTGCCTGCAGATTTTTTCCAAAGGATGTAACAAAGTCAATCTCTCTGGCTTTTACCTCGATCTGCACTTCTCCTGTCAGGTTATTCGGTGCTGCAAATACCTGCAGACCTAATCTTCTAATATCATGCATGTTTCATACTTCCTTTCTTACTGAAATAATGTGATGTTCTCAGCAATCAGCTTCTGTCTTTCTGACGGATTCTTCACTGCTAAGATCTGTTCTTTTGTCATTGGTGGTTTATCTCCACCGTTACCGGCTTTTGGAGGTTTTCCTTTTAAGGCATCTTTCACTGCTTTCTGGACAGCTTCTTTGTACATAGTAGAAAAGGCTTCCACTGCCGCCTTGGTTCCATCTGCATCTTCTGCTACAAGGTTCATAACCAGTTCATCTGGAATGTTGATATCCTCATCTGCCAGCATCTTACGGGCTTCTTTCGCCATGTCTGACCGGGCATTCTGACGTTTCATCTCTTTCAGTGCATCCTCCGCTTTCTTCGCCCGGTAGTTTGCTTTTTCCTCATTGGTCATCTGAGCAAGCTTTTCTGCTTCTGATACCTTATCATCCGTCAGTGTCTTCCATTTGGTCTGTGCATTTGTCACAGCCGTATTAACAGCCTTCTGGACACGCCGGTCGAACTCAGACTGATTGCCTTCCAACTTCAGGAAATCATCAAATGACATTGTTGTGTTGCTGTTACTTCCAGGATCTCCTCCAGTTCCAGCACCGTCTCCTTCTCCGGATCCACCGCCGTCTCCTCCAGGCTCTGTAAATAACTGCAGGTTACTCATTGGAATTCTCCAGTGATTATTCATGTGTTTCATCTTATCTATCCTTTCCGCCCCGTCCCATTCATTTAAGCCCAGGTCGTTGCATCTTGAATGTGTAGTTTAACGACATCCCGGTCACATTAAGTTACATGATCCGGACATACTCCGGAAACTCCTCGGCAATCATACAGATGCCAATGAAAAAGGAATCCACCAGAGTTTTCGACTTCTCTGATAGATTCCCATACTTTATATCCACCCTTCCGGGAGATATCTCATATTCAATTTTATCATCTGTCAGGTCCTCAATAGACTTAATCAGTGTCTGTGCAAGTGCTGTAACCCCGGCACATACGATATCTGATCCGGAAACAGCATAATTTGCATGTCCGGATATCTTTATTTCATCCTTGCGGACGGTTACTTCAATCAAGGCATCCCACCTCCTGAAATGTGGCAAAGATTTTCGATGATTGAATTGCTAACCAATCCACCATTTCTTCATTTTGCGCCCAAGCGGATATCATATTCGAGTTTGCAGATAAGCCGCTCTCTTCCAAATATGCATGTATAATTTCATGTCTCAGCACACGGTTCATATGTCGTTTTCTTCCTTCATCCGTAAAATCTTTATCCTTGTTTTTCAAAATATAAATTTCTCTATTACATCGATTAAACAAACCATCTGCATATTCTCCCACGCCTTTCAATCGCTCCGGATACTCGTCTACAAAACGAATATCGTAACATGTCCCCATAATACTAACATTCATATCTTGCAATCCTGTCACCTCCTTGTGCTAAAATGAGTATAAAAATACCACCAATCATTATGATCAGTGGCTTTTCTAAATAAACGGTATCATATCTTTTACATCTTTCAATGTTTTCTTGGCTTTCTCAATCAATGAATTTTCAAATAAATACTCTATTCCCTTTGGAGTGATAATAGCTTCTTGCAAATCACCAAAAATCACTCCGTCTTTTGTGGGATCAACCCTAATCCCTTTAATATACTCTTCGTTAATCAAGCTTAAAAGAATGTATATCCAATAATTTTCCGGGATATTGTACGTCGATGCAACTAAATACTCAGCTTCTGGTTTTTCGCCTTTTTTCAGGCAATCATAAAGGTACTTTAAAACTCGGTATACAATCACAAAATAATCATTTTGAGCCATTTATCTCACTTCCTTACTCTTGAAGTAATTTACACTTATTCTACAAACTCTGGCAATTCTTTTTTCAGCTTTAATGATTTTTTAATATCTCTCACATATGCTTTATATGAGCCTTCTCCGTATTCCAGCTCCATATATCCATCAGGAGTACGACCGAACATTTTGTAGTAATCGTCATATAGCTTTTCCAACTCTTGTGTCATTTTTCCATACCACATTACTTCATATCCATTCTACTCATTTTAACTAGTGACACTTATTTCTGATATAAATATCCGTTTTCATACAGATAATCATTTTCTTCTACAGTTAAAACCGAGAATGGATTTACCCAAGTATCGTCTTCTTCTATCGGTCCATCATATTTATACTCTGATGGAATGAATCCCAGTTTTTTGCATATTCTTTCATATTCTTTATCAACTGCCATATCAAAGCACCTCCAAAGATATTCCAGCATCGCTACTTTTGAATTGGTTCAATTCCTGGCAGGCAGCCGTGATTCACTATATAATTCATTTCTTCATTAGTCAATACTTTAAAGGGGCTTTCCCATGAATCATCCTCTGTATTGAACTCCGGAATTGCAATATCTTTAGGTTCACAACCCAATTTATCGCATATTCTTTTATACACTTCATCCATGCTACCACACCTCCAAATACACTCCTGCTTGTTCTAGCCATGTTCTTACTTCTTTATCATACCCTTGCGTTTCCATCCGGTCAAGGGCAAATCCAGCATTCACAGAATTGAATTTATTCTTATCTACCCAATATTTGTACACCTTACCGTCATGACAAGCTACCAGTCCAAAATTGTACCCTCGTTTCACACAAGTCATCAAATCTGCAAGACTCGGAGCGCTACTGCCTGGATGATTATGTATCGCGATAATCGTTCCTGACTCTGACTCTTCCAGCAACTGCTTCATCGGCTTATTCATCTTCGCCTTGCTCTCTACATTATAGTCTTTGTTCACTGCATATTTCCCATTGACTACATTGATAAATGCCAAATCTTCAAACTTTGTACCAGATCTATGACTTAGCATATCCTTGGAAATGTTCCATGCTCTACGATTCACCTTTGAATTGCCGGATACCTGATTGAATTTCTTTCGGTACTCCGAAGACGTAAGAAGTGATTTCTTCACAACTGTATCAGCATATTTATATTTCTTTTTACTTTCTTCGCTTTCCCTTGAAGCCTTCCAATCTTCGAAATTCAATCCATGTTCCTGATAGCTGTTTATCCACTCCTCATAAGCCTCATTATCCATATATGCGGCTGTGCTGCAATGACAGTTCGGATGCATTGGTGGAGCATTCTCTCCCGGCATCATATCATCTACCTTGAAATGCTTATCGTCCAGTCCTTTGCAAATCGGACATACATCGCCTTTTGTGCATGCAACATACACATACTCGTCAAAGCCATTCCGGATAAAAGACTGCTTCTGAGCCTCTGTCTGCACTCTTGCAAGCTCTGTTACCATGAGTCGTTCAGCATTATAAGCACTGACACCAAATCTCTTCTCCAGATGCTTTGCAAGTTTCTTCGGATTCTGCCCTCTGATCAGTCCCGATGCAAGCAGTCCTTCCAGCTCTGCTTTGAGCATTCCATGATACATCCAAATACGATCCGAATATGTTGCATTCTTAAATGATGCATTCACAATTGCATGAGCGTATTTCTCATTCTTTAGGACCGACTTACCAAGGATACCAGCTTGTCTCTGGAACTCTTTCAGTGTTCTGTCGGTCAGCTTCTTATCGAAATATTTCTGCATCTCATCAAATCCTGATACCATCTCAAGACCGATATTTGCCTTCAGGAGTTCCAACCGGTTCACCTTCATGGTCAGATTATAGATCCGCATCTCTTCGTTTGCCTGATCAGAAAGATCTTTTGTTTCAACATACTTCTTTGCCTTCCGTTCATATGCTGCAATATCCAGCTTGCTTACTCTCTTCTTTGCCTCAGCCATTGTGATGCCTTCTTTAGCAGCATATTTAGTATAGAATCCGTTGATCTCTTTATTGATCTCGTCCATCATATTGGCATATATTTCTTTGATCTGACGATTATACTCAGCTTCTTCCTGAATATTATGTTTCTTTGCTTCCGTTTCCCGGTTCTTCCAGTACTCCTGACTTGCCATCACCTGCACCTCCGAACATCTGCATCATAACAGGATCTGTCTTGGCTTTCTCCTGTTCATTTTCGATTTTTTTCATCTCATTCTGCACATTATCCACTACAGACAGTACACCAAGCTGTGTCTCTTGTGATACGATTCCATCCAAGTTGCCGGCGATCTGACTCTCTTCCAGTACATTCGATGGAATATTCGGTGTGAAATGGTAATGCAGTTTCACCCAGTCATCTTCTTTCATTCCAGATACTGGATTGGAAAAGATCAACTTGTACCGTCGATTCATTCCGGACGTAAACTTTCTCTCCTTTGTCTTTGCCAGATTGCTCATTCCCTGCAGCTTGTACTTCATGGCAATGCCCGAGCTTGTACCAAAGTTCTCATCTGAGATATTAGCAACCATGCTGATCTGGAATATTAATTTCTCCAGACGGTCAATCAGGTGCTCCTGCGTGGTATCTCCATCCGGCTTTTGTAAGAACTCTACAATCAGTCGATCCGCATCTTCATCAAAATTAATAATACGATTATCCCGAATATGCTCTACGTCGTCATCATCCAGCGTAGCTCCAAGTATCTTCATATAGGCATCTGCAAAATAGTCCACATCATTTGCCTTCTCGCTGATAGCTTTGTTATAAGCATCAATCATTGACATCGCCGGCTCAAAGATACATGTTCGCTCCTTGTTCTCCACATACTCTGTAGCCGGCACTCCGTCAAATCCATGTATCTTTTCTTCTTCCTCCCAGATAAGCTTTCCCTTCTGGGTGAACCAACGTACCTTCTCCGCATCGGATACACTACCGTGCAAAACGTCATTCGAATCTATGTACAGTCGAACAAAGTATCGTTCTCTGCACAATACCGAATCATCATAGATCATAAAAGCATCAAATGGTGTCAGATATGTAATCCCGATATTTCCCAGTTCATCCACGTAATACATCTCGTATCCTTTGCCATAAATGCAACAGATCTTCGACAGCTCCGCGTTGTTATCGTCCTGATCATTGTATTGATCCAGGAACTCTACATATTTTTTGATATTATCTGTAGCGTCATCATCCACAGATATTTTAATTGGGTTTCCGATAAAGAATCCGTTGAATGTATCTACCGTATACTTTGCAAAGTTCACAGCAATACGATTGTCCGGTTTATAATTCGGCTTTGGTTTCTGGTGGAAAATCTGGTAGTCTGTTTCGTATGCATCTTTCAAACGTTTAAACCGAAAGGCACACTCTGCATCATGCTTTGCTAAGAATTCATTCAATTTGTTATCTGTCAGCTCTTCCTCTGACGGTAATCGAAATAACACTTTACAGTCCTCCTTTCAGGTTTCTGTTTAGTTTCGGCTTAGCCTTACGCTCTTCCTCGATGGAATAACGCAGCATAGCCATTGCATCATCAAAAAATGGAACTGGTTCTTCCAGATAAGTATTAGTACGCTCATCCTTCTTCCACTTCCATTGTTGTATTTCTTTTATGGTATTCACACAGGACGGATGTATGTGAATCATGTGTTGCTTCAAATAGTCTATCTGAGCATGAACACTGTTTGTCTCTTTATTGACTCCTTTTGCCCTGTATCCGGCTTTCTGCCACATCTTGATACGATCCGGCTCCGCAGAATCGCACCACATCCTTAGTTTTTTGTTGAATCTTCCGGCGGCAAGCTTAATGATCTCCTCTGTGTCCATCTCATACACATACAGTTCCTGGAAGAGATACAGATCTCCATCCTTGAAGCCTACCTCGCCGATACAGTTGGCATGGTTAAATCCAAAGTCCTGTGAGTTCACAATGTAATCATAGTTCTCCGGATTCTGGTCAAATTCTTCTATGACGTAATTCTTGAGGATAAGACCGGCAACCTCTCCCCATTCACCCAGACCATACACCCGATAACCTTCCGGATCTACTTCCTTACGCCGGAGCATACGTCTGTGATACGCTTCATCAATGAACCGGTTGTTCTCGTAGGTTGACTGATGCGTCAGTACATCCGGATCAACACGATCAAAGAACACTTTCTTAATCCAGTGATGTGATGACACCGGATTGAATGTTAACCTGATCTGGTAGAATAATCCCTTCGGCAATATACCTCGAAGTCGGTCATCGATGATTTCAAAATCTGACTGTGTAATCTCTGTGGCTTCCTCTATCCAAACATCAGTAAGTTTCCCGCGCTTAAATGTAATTGACTTAAGTTTCTCACGTTGCTTCTCGTCATTTACCCCGCGGAAGATGATCTGGTTATGATTGTTCTTACATTCCAGGAGCATATTTGAAGTATTGATGTACCAATACTTCTTATAGCTTTCTCCGAACATACGAAAAATAGCACTCTGCAATTCTGCAAAAGTGCTATCTCTATTCGTTACATCTGCTTTTCGGACGCACAAAAGATTACGTCCGGGATCATTCATCAAACGAATGATATAATTCTGTGCCGTGTCCATGCTCTTTCCGGATCCGGCAGAACCTTTCATCACGATGTAGCGTTTTTTACTGCGGTCAACCTCTTTGAAACCAGCATTTGCTTCTACCTTTATTTTCATCCGGTATCATCCTCACCGTAATCGATCGTGATGTTCAGGTCCATATCTACATCTGTTTCAACTTTATCGGTGAACAATGCGTATCTCTTACCCAGAAGCTCTGCAGCCTTTAATCGTTCTTTTTCTGACGGGGATTTTTCCATCGTCCTCGCTTCGCTGCAGCCGTCACCAGTTCCTTCAACTACAATTTCCTGTGCCGTGCTTTCTCCACGAAGAACAGACGTCAGATACTCAATTACTTCCTGTGCATCTGCAGTCTTTTCGTTGTGAATTTCTTCCATTCGATCAGCTATATAGTTTTTGACGTCTACATTTGTCAACAATCTGCTTCCGGCTTTTCTTGCCACCTCATCGCTTTTAACGTTCTGATATACCGTCTTGTAAGCCCGAGTGGCATTACAGTCTATCACGTACTCATCACAAAATCTTTTCTGTTTTTCAGTCACTTGGACTCACCTCCTGATTTATGAATTCATCCCCCCCTCAACCACTTCATTACGAGAGAAGTACTCTACCTGTTAAGTTCATGAGCTGTATTTTTGCATTAGAAAAG